>JABAOG010012433.1_pt1 | contig 17356 bp, 16 predicted proteins | sample 7062131 | NCBI WGS metagenome assembly JABAOG01 (sample SAMN14538629, study PRJNA623070) | marine sediment metagenome | biome: marine biome [ENVO:00000428]; feature: marine pelagic biome [ENVO:01000023]; material: deep marine sediment [ENVO:00002113] | place: India: Arabian Sea | collected...
TCGAGTAGAGCTCCAGGGCGCCAACGGCCGAGGAGATCAGCCTGTCTTCCAGCACACCGGCAGATGAGGCTGGAATGGTTCTTTCGAGGGTCGGCTGACTGTTGGTCATACTGTGGTCCTTTCCGGGATGTCTTGACGATGAGCGGCTTACTCCTGCCGCTCTCGCGGGAAAGGCGTGAGGCCGGGCCTCACAATGTGAGTTTCAGCCGACTGCTCAAGTCAGCCAGTCGATCTTCGACTCGGGGACGTACACGCAGAAACGGCCGGTCTTGACGCTGTGGGTCAGATGCTCCCCGAGTGACGGGTTCTCAGCCGAAATGCGATCGATGGCCGCGCGGACACGCCAAGTGACCGCACTCCTTGCCCGCTCCGCCGTGCCCGAGGCGGTCCGCTCCCTCCCGCCGAGGCCGTAGGCGCGGGTCAGCTGATCGACCAGCTCATCGAGCTCTCGTGCGGCCAGGTCGGCACGGGCCGGATCGCCTGACGCATCGGCCTGATCGACCTCTGCCTGCAGTTCGCGAATCCGCTTCTCGTACTCACCCCGAGCTCGTCGATCAAGGATGGCGCCCGTCTCGGGCTCGACCACATCGGCGTCCATGAGGTCCAGGGCCGCCACCTCCCGTCCTGGCCGGCCCAGGAGGACTGCCAGGTCCGCCATGCCCTTGGTGTGCTTGATCAGCGACTTGGTCCCGAGATATTCCACCTCCCAGAAGTCGCCATATCTGAGGAATGAGTTGGATGACTCCTCGGGCGGGGTCCCGCCGGCCGCAACATGACTGCTCCCGGCAGCCCGACGAAGCGCTGCGGAGATGAGACCCACCTCGCGGCTCTCCCCGACCCGATCCAACTCGTCCACGTCGACGGTGAAATCGGAGACCTCGAGGGCCGGATCACCGACCGGGTCGCCGGGGAGACGACCGGCGGCCGCACGCGCTCCGGCGGCGGCTCCGGTATCGCCGAGCTGATCCAGGAGACTCGACGCAACGACGAGCGTTCGCTGCAGCTCGGCCAGGTTGCGCGAGGTGTCCAAGGCGTCGACGGCATCCGCCAGCAAGGTCGCACCCTTCTCCGCGTCTCCTTGGAGGATGGCCGAGGCCGCCATGAGGTAGGCCGACGTGCCCACGGCCCAGCTATGTCCGAGGGCGCGCGACTCCTCGAGGATGGGACGTGTCCTGGCTTCGACGTCGCCGGGAGCGGTGCGGTGGCAGAGCGGATATTCCCTCGACCTCCGCTCCAGGTCTGACAGGATGTTCATCGCCGATCGCTCGTCGCCGCTGGCGAACACGGCCAGCGCGCCGTGGGCCTCGAGCTCGATGGCGTGGGCAGTCCACCCACCGCCCTGGATCGACTCCGAGCCGACCCGGAAGTGGGCGATGGCGCTCTCGTGGTCCCCGAGTCGTCGGTCGACGATCCCGAGGACACGGCGCCCGGCCCAGATCGAAAACGGGTCGTCGCTGTCGATGGCCTCGGCGGCGATCATCCGGGCTTCAGTCGTAGAGCCGGCAAGCTGGAGGAAGTTCGCCCTGATCCCCTTGGTCATGGAACTCAACTCACCTGCCTCGGGCCATCTTTGCTCGACATGGGTGAGGAGGTCGGCTGCCTCACCGTGGTTGCCGATCTCCTCGAGCCAGATGAGCGGTCTGATCATCTGGCTCACCCTGCCCGGGTCAGCGTCGTGGTCGAGACACCACCGGATGGCCGCGCCGACCGTCCGGTAGTTGTGCCTGACCTCGTCGATCACCACCAGATCACCCATGTGTGTCTCCGGTTGGCTGAATCCCCACCACCTTCTCGACAGAGCTTCTGCCAGGCGCTCCCGGACCCCGTNNATCACCCATATGTGTCTCCGGTTGGCTGAATCCCCACCACCTTCTCGACAGAGCTTCTGCCAGGCGCTCCCGGACCCCGTGGTCCCCGCCCGAGGAGGACAGCCGCTCCCGGCACCGGATGCGGACCGTGTTCAGCATGCGGTACCAGGAGACTCCACCCTGCGCCTCATGCACGATGAGTGACTTCTCGATCAGCTCGTGGAGCATCAGGACGGCGTCGGCGCGTCGGTGCCCGCCAGCTGCCGCCGCCATCTCGACGCCGAACTGCCCGTCGATCACTGACAGGGCCTCTAGAAAGTCCCTGAGACGCCGGTCCAGGAGATCGATGGACCACTGGATCGTCGCTACGAGACTGGAATCGCGGTCGTTGCCGGGACGGGCTCGACTCAGCACGTCGAGACGTGTCTCGACACTCTCCCTGATCTCTCGAGCCGTCATCGAGGACATCCGGCCGGCAGCCAACTCCAGGGCAAGAGGGAGGCCATCGAGCGACTTGCAGAGCGCCTCGACGTCGTCCCGATCCTCTGGCTCGGGGAGACCCCTCGTCTCGACGAACTCGGCGAATAGGGCGAACGCCGGGGATGGTGATCCGTTGGTGGCAAACGGCTCGAGCCTGACCAGCCTCTCCCCCGCCAGGCCCAGAGGCTCCCGTGCGGAGGCCAGCAACGTCAACCGGTCGAACCGATCGAGCAGTCCGTCCACCAGGGGCACCAGCGATTCCAGGACGTGCTCGCAGTTGTCCAGGATGAGCACCATGCGTCGACCGTCGAGATAGGAGAGGAGATCGCTCCAGGAGTGATACCCCAGCTCTCCTGCGAGACCTTCCCCGAGCAGGTCTGAGCTCAGCTCATCGAGACGGGCCAGCAGCAGCGGCATCTCGAGGACGTCAGCCACCGCCCGAATCAGGGTGCTCTTGCCGACTCCTCCTGGGCCGACGATGGTGACCAGCCGGTCCTGGCGTACCAATCCCAAGACCGTGTCGAGTTCCTCCAGTCGGCCGAACACGACGACATTCTGGCATCCGACCCCGGCGGAGTCCGGCCTGAATCGACGTCCGTCCCTCGCCCGACCTTGAGCGATGCCTCGATGGCGGAGGCCTGCTGCCCAGAGGCCGATCAGCTGCGATCTCGACCTCCGGGGGCAAGTCGGTCGAACTGGTGGTGAGGGCCCGGGCTGGTGACCCTCACCACCGATGCTGTGCGGGTCTGCCTAGTCGAGGACGGCGAGGAACACCTCAGCCATCCTGTGGTAGCCACCGATGTCGGGGTGGGTGCAGTCGTCTCCGCCGACCCAGTCGTCGACGCCGAGCTGACCGTACATGTCCGCGACTTCGGCCCCGGTCGACTGCGCCACGAGAGCTATCAGATCGTTGAAGCCGACGTCGAAACCCGGTCCACCCTCGAGCACCAGGTCACCGAACGCCTCGAAATCGGCGAGAACGCAGGCGCCCAACGGGTTCTCGATCGTGGAGATCACGATGCGGGTGTCCGGTCCGGCCGCCGCACGGAGACTCCCGAGGGTCTGCGCCAGGTTGACCTGGGCTTGCCCGAATGCTCCTGCGATGGCGTCGGCACACTGGGGTGTGACACCGCCCAAGCAGCTGTCTTTGAAGACATTGAACAGGTCATTTCCACCGATGGTGACCGTTATATAGATCACATCGTTGTCAGGGTCGGCGTCGTTGTTCCTCCGCTCGATCAGCTCGATCGCCTCCGGAAGCTGCCCGCTGACAAGCGAGGACGTGGTGGCGCCCGGGACCGACAGGTCGACCAGCTCGAGATGCGGGCAGGCCGACTGATCGCCGTCACGACAGTCGACCGAGGTCAACCAGCGGTTGAGAACGGCCACGTATCCGAGCTTGTCCGGCCGCGGCGTGCCGAACCCGAAGGCCTGGGAGTCCCCCAAAGCGAGATGAACCGGACCTTCCGGAGCGCCGTCGGCCNNGCTATTGAACGTCGCATTGTCTTCTCCTTCCACCTGCGACGCTTCAATTGTCTGTCAGTCCAACCCACCCGACTATCGGGAATCACCCCTAGTAGGAGCTCACTCCGATTGGCTCAGCCGCTGCAGGGCATCGTATGCCGCGTACTTGAACGCTTCCGATCGGGTGGGGACGTTGTATGTGGAGTCGATGAAATAGTCGATGGTGCCCCTGGTGTGGATCACTGCTTGGGCCTGATGGATCAACTCGGCCGCCTCCTCCCCCACGATGTGTGCCCCGATGAGACGTCGGGTCTCTCGCTCCAAGACCAGCTTGATGAAGCCGTTCTGAGTCCCCGCGATCGCACTTCGGGCATTATCGGCGAACCACGACCTACCGACCTCGTATTCGATACCCGCTTCCGTGGCTGCCGCCTCGGTCATGCCCACCATCCCGACCTCGGGAATCGAGTAGACACCGTAGGGAGGCACCGGGTCGATCTTGTCCTTGAAGGGGATGCCAAAGGCGCGGCAGATGGCCACCCTGCCCTGCTCCGAGGAGACCGAGGCCAGCGCCGGCGGGCCGATGACGTCGCCGGCCGCGTAGATCCCATCCCTCGAGGTCCGGTATTCCTCGTCGACGACGATCCGACCTCGCTCATCACATTGCACACCGGCGGCGCCAACCTCGAGCACCTCGGTGTTGCCGACCCGGCCGGCGGCGAAGAGGACGACCTCGGGGTGGATCTCCTCCCCCGACCCCAGCTCGACCTGGAGCGATCCGTCGACCCGCGAGATGGTGGCAGTCGTGCCCAGGGCCATCGCAACGCCCTCCTCCTCCATGTTGTGCTTCAACAGCTCCGAAACCTCGGCGTCGAGGAAGGGAGCCACCCGGTCGGCCATGTCGACGACGTTCACGGAAACGCCAAGGGCAGTGAAGATCGAGGCGTACTCCAAACCCACCGGGCCGGCCCCGATGACCACCATGCTGGCCGGGATCCGATCCAGGTCGAGGATGGTGTCGGAGTCGTGCACGTCTGGGTCGTCGAAGGGGATGCCGTCGGGGTGAAAGGGCCGGGATCCGGTGGCGACCAGGATCACGTTCGACTCCAGCATCCGCTCCTCGCCCGATTCCAGCGTCACCTGCACGCCACCGTCGGCTAGCGCGGCCTCTCCGACGACGAACTCGATTCCGTGGCGATCCAGGTTGCGGCGGACTGACTCACCCATGTGCTGCTGCACCTCGCGCGCCCGCGCGTGGAGACGTTCCAGAATGAGGTCGCGACCTAGCCCCAAACCCACTCCGTAGACCTCACGACGGCCGAAGCCGGTGAGGTACATGGCGGCCTCCCTCAGTGTCTTGGTGGGTATGCCACCGCTGTTCACCGGGGCACCACCCGGTCTGGCCGTACGGTCTACCACCGCCACCTTGTGGCCGAAGTAGGCGGCCTGAGCAGCCCCCTTCTCACCGGCCGGTCCGGAGCCGATGGTCACCAAATCAAATCGATCCATGGGCACCTCTCGGAGCGTCGTTGGTGAACAAGGATACGAAGCCGGCACTGTTCGAGCGATCACCATCGCGTTCCGGGAAGGCATACTTGGGGACATGAGCTCCGAAGCAGGCCAGTGGACCGCATGTCAGGTGTGCGGCAATCATGAACACCCCTACACCCGCCATCTCAACGAGGTGACCGTGCCCGAGTTCGTCAATGGCTCGGTGACCAGACTCCGCAGGCTGGAGGTGGCCGGGGCCGAGATTCACCCCTTGGTCGTGGACGTGGAACATCTCGTCGAGGAGGAGGATGGAGGGCGCAAGGCCTGGGCCATCTGGCTGCTCAAGCTCCTCGAAGAGTTGGAGGACGCCTCCGAGGCGCCAGAGGTGGTGGCCGAGATCGAGGCCTTCCTCGACGGATACTCGAATTGACAGTCAGGTAGCACCGGGCGGTCACAGGAAGACAGCACACACCGCTCTCCCGACCAGAGGGCCTCTGTGGGTATCGAGCAGGTCAGGTCATGGGCCGGACGGCCCATCCTGGTGTCGGGACCCTCAAGTCCTCCGCCACACATCCGATGCGCGAGGAGAAGCCAACTCGCACAGAGGAGAAAGAGATGCTTTCCGCAGAGAACCACAGACGGCGATGGCTGGCCTGCCTGACCGCGGTGGTGATCGCTTTCGCGCTCGCCATCCCCGCACAGGCCTCGAGCACCAGAGTCCCCGGCCATCAACATGACCGATACGACAGCAACGACAACGGCTTCCCGGACGCAGATGTCACCGTCACCGGCAAATACGAGGCGCTCTACGCCTACGACGCCGGCGGAGACTGGTATTGGGATCTGGGCGATGGACGGGTCCAGGGCACGGTTGGGGCCGTCGCCGACCTCGATCAGGAGACGTTGACCGTCTGCGATTACCAGAACCAATATCGCGGGACCTTCGACGATGACCCCTTCATGGACTCCGGTTGGATCAAGAACAACATCCGCTGTCATGGGTACGACGGAAACAGCACCTTCACCTACGTGATCGTCCACGAGACCGACCCCCGCTACGCGGGGAATCCCGATTGGGCCATCTGGGGCACCTGGGAGTACCACGTGAACAGCCAGTCCGGAGAGGGAAACCTCGTCCACCGTCCCGATCGCCCGGTCACCCCGTAGGCCCAAGGAGGCCTGGCCCGTCACGGAGGCTCTAGTCCCCCAAAGGGACCACGGGGGACGAGGCCGCNNCGTAGACCCAAGGAGGCCTGGCCCGTCACGGAGGCTCTAGTCCCCCAAAGGGACCACGGGGACGAGGCCGCCCGGATTGCTTGAGCAGGCACCCTCGTAGGCTTTGGTCGAGAACTCGAAAGGAGTCCTGCCAATGTCTGCACACAACTATGGATTCGGGATCGAGACAGAGCTGAGCCCCGAAGAGGCAGAAGCGAAGATCAGAGATGCCCTCGCCCAGGAAGGCTTCGGGATCCTGACCGAGATCGACGTGGCCGCCACGATGAAGAACAAGCTCGATCTCGACCTCGACCCCTACCGGATCCTCGGCGCCTGCAACCCCCAACTCGCCCACCAGGCCCTCTCGGTGGAGCAGAACATCGGACTGCTGTTGCCCTGCAACGTGATCGTCTACCAGAGAGACGAGGGCAGCACGATCCAGGTCCTCGAGCCCAACCTGATGGCAGAGCTGACCGACAATCCCGACCTCGAGGAGATCGCCAAAGACGCCCGGGCGCGTTTGGAGCGGGCGCTCACCCGGGTGGAAGCGGGGTGATTCGAAACTGAGGCCGGCGACGGCCGGCCAAATCGACGGCCCGGGACCAGGCCGGCCGGCCGACCCGACTCCGAACGGAGTTGGGCTACTCCAGGGCCAGTTCCACCAGTTCTGACAGCTCGAGGTCACGTCCGGCGGCGATGAGCCGCTCCGCCTCGTCATCGCCGACCGTCCGACGGAGGAGAGTCTCCGCGTTCTCCAGACCTGCGATCTCGGGGCTCCACACGACGCCAAACCGCTCACGAAGTGTCTCGACGCCACCGACGAGACGCGCGGAACGCTCGAGATTGCCGACATCGAACTCGATCCGGGCCAGATACTCGATGGACCATCCCTGGAGGAAGACGTCTGCCAGATCCAGGGCGCTCTCCAACGCCTTACGGGCCGGATGGCGAGCGTCTTCCGGACGAACGTCGTCGATTGCCGAGGCGGCCTGAGCCAGAAGGATCTCGGTGAACTGGACCCTCCGTCCCACCTCCTCATACAGAGATGCGGCCCGGGCGAACTGGGATCCCATGCTGGCGACTCCATTGATGCGGCCGAGCATGAAGGCCTCGCCTGCCAGGACGTCGGCCAACCCGCTCTTGTCCCCCAATCTCTCGTATAGAGCCTTGCTCTCCTCCAGGTACGGCCCGGCTTCTCCNNACCCCGAAGGCGGCATCAGCAGCGAGACGATCATCGCCCAATTGCCGGGCCCGGTTCAACGCATCCTGATACGTCGAGACCGCCTCGTCGGCGCGCTCCCGCCAGTATTCGAGGGCGCCGCCGGCCATGATCCCCTTGATCCGGGCCTCCGTGTCGGGGCCATCCGACGGCATCGCCAAGAAGTCTGAGATCCACACATCGAGCTCGGGTAGACGTCCCCGACTCACGTAGAAGCGCCAGATGTTCCCCAGCAGCCCCAACCCTTCGTCGGCCCGGCCCCCGGTGCGCAGGATCGTCAGGGTCTCCCTGATGTTGTCCAACTCCTCGTCGAGACGGGCCCGCCACCAGTGGCCCCGGTCACTCTGAAGTCCGTCATAGGCGTCCTCCCCCAGGTCGAGGTAGAAGTCGTNNGTTCGCCCACTCCGATGCTTCGAGCTTGGAACGGGCGAATCTCCTGATGCCGTCGAGCATGCCAAAACGGCCCGAGGAAGTGACCCTCTTCACGACCAAGGATCTGTCTACTAGCTGAGCCAGCTCTTCGATGGTGTCGACGTCTCCCGCCCCCACCACAGCCTCGGCTGCCTCGAGTGTGAACCCCCCGGCGAAGACGGAAAGCTGTGCGAAGACCCGCTGTGTCATCGGGTCGAGCAGCTCGTGGCTCCATTGCAGCGCGGCGCTGAGAGATCGATGGCGGTTGGGGGCGTCGACACTGGCCTGATAGCTCATCTTCCCGGAGCGGATTCGCTCCAGCATCTCCTCCGCCTCCAAGAGATTGGCCCGGGCCGCGACCAGCTCGATGGCGAGCGGAAGACCGTCGAGCTCCCGAACCAACTCGGCGAGGACTCCGCGATCCGCGTCGAAGTCCGGCCACACCGAGCGGGCTCGTTCCAGGAACAGGGCAACGGCCGGCGACCCCGGATCGTCATCGTCGAGCGGGCCGAGCAGGTACCTCTTCTCACCTTCGAGGTGAAGTGGCATCTGGCTGGTCACCAGGAAGTGTGCATCGTCGGTCATAGTGAGGATGCGGCCGATCTCGCCCGCGGCGTCCACAACCTGCTCCAGGTTGTCGAGAACCACCAGATGTCGCGGCCCTTGAAGCCGCAGGGAGATGCCCTCCACCGTCTGCGGGTCGGCATCGACCTCGGAGGCAATCGAGGGGACCACGAAGTCGGGATCGCTCACCGACGAGACGTCCACGAATGTCACCCCACCGGGAAACGACTGCATCGCCTGGCCGGCGACCGAGATCGCCAAGCTGGTTTTGCCCACACCTCCCGGGCCCAGGATCGTCACCAATCGATCGTGCTCGACCGCTTCGATCAGCGAAGCGCTGTCGTGCTCGCGTCCGATCATCGAGGCCACCCTCGCCGGGAGATTGTTGGGAACCACCGTGGCCGTGGTGAGAGGAGGGAACTCCACCGGCAGGCCCGGAACGTTGAGCTGATAGATGGTCTCCTCCTGCTCCAGCCCCTTGAGGAGGTGCCGGCCCAGATCGCGAAATTCGAAACCGGGCCCGGCCAGAGATCGGGTCGTCTCACTCGCCAGGACCTGCCCGCCATGACCGGCCGCCATCACTCGTGCTGCCCGGTGAACCTCGATGCCGACGTAGTCGTCACCGTCTCTGATGGCCTCCCCGGTGTGCAGGCCCACCCTGACTCTCACGTCGAGGCCGTCGGGCCAGGATTGGGTGGTCATCTGCTCCTGAAGCTCGCACGCCGCGGCGATGGCCGACCCGACGCTCGAGAAGACCGCAAAGACCCCGTCTCCCGTGTTCTTGACGATCGAGCCCCCGGCCGACCCGACCGCATCGGCGATGATCCGATTGTGAGTCTGGATCAGCCCCGGGAAATCCACCCCCGACCTTCTGGCCAACTCCGTGGACTTCTCGACATCGGTGAACAGGAACGTCGTTGTCCCACTGGGGAGATCTCCAGCCATGGCCGCAGTTTCGCAGACTTCTCCTCCCCCNNGGACCCGCTAGCGAACGTCGTCCTCAGTGGGCGGGTCCATGTCGACGATTGCGCACATGGTCCTGGCGATCTGGGCCATGGCCATCGCCGTCTCCGGATCGAGCTCACCCCGTTCCACCTGACGCATCGCCTTGTCGAGGCGGCTGTAGATGCGGTTGAGCCGCGTCATCGACTCCTGTCTCAACTGTGCCCGCGCCTCATGCGCCGCCCGGTACTTGTCCTCGAACGCACGTCGGGGATCGTGCGAGTAGCAGTATCCCGAAGACGTCAGGATCTGGGACTCGCACCGACGACCGTCGGACCGAAGCGCCGGGCAGGTATCGGATTCCGTGGCCTCCGGGGCCGATGAAGCGACGTCCCCGGCGTCGTCAAACGAGGATTGGACGTCATGATCGGGCACATCGGAGGTGCCGGTCACCTCCGGCGTGGGGTCGTCGGGATCCAACGCGTCATCAGTGATGAACAACGACTCGAACCCGGTAGCGCGGCGTGCGCTGGTCCCGGGATCTTCCCGGTCGTCATCGTCGGCTCCCGGGGTCTCGGCGGGCGCGGGCGAGACCTCCTCGGGCGGCGAAGGGGCCTGGCTCGGGCCCTTCCGGATGCGGTCGAGCATGGCGCGAAGGGCAGAGCGACGTTGGGGCCGGCGGGAGGACACCGCCTCGATGGTGGGCATACCGGTGTAGGCAAAGTCGATGGTGTCGTCGGCGACGAACTCGAGGGACTCGCCGGCGACACTCAGGGAGAAGACCTCCCCGCGTCTCCGCACGTCGACGACTTCCAACGGCCAGGCGCCGAGGCCGCCCCCATCCGACTCGACGGCCAGATGATGTTCGGCGACATCGAGATTGACCCTGAGGCCGGGACCGGTGTCGTCCGGCAACAACAGGTGACCTTTGAATTGCATGTCCGTCTCCTCAAAGCTGATTCGGCAAGTGCCGTCTACTCCTTGAGCGGTCCTGTATCCCGGAGCGGAACCTCAGTTGTGGCGAAATGCAGGCGCGCATGGGAAAAAAATGGTCAGAAGCGGCGGTTCCAGTTGTCAGGAACTCTGGTCCCCTGATGGTGGCGCATCTGCCACCTTTCATCCTCGTTGACCCAAAGCGACGTCCGTCGCACTTCCTGACCCGACATCCCGACCGACCTGTAAGTCACCAGAACCACACCGTCGAAGACCTCGGTGGCCGAGAAGTCCCGGATGATGACTTCACCCGGCGGTTCCACCATCATCAGCTCGATCATCTGCTCGCGTCCGTACTCTTCGCCGGAGCTTCCGATCTCCGAGAATTCCGAATGAAGAAGCTCTTCGACTTGGGCGCGCGAGGTCCGGACCTCGGGGTCGGCCAAGGCGGTCTCAGCCGCACGGAGGACATCTTCGACAGAATCGACCCTCGACTTCCGGGCGAGCTTCATGTCAGCATTATCGGGCCCGTGCCGGGGCGGCTTGCTGGGCCTCTCGACTCAAAGACCCTGGAAGCGTCCGGGGTGGACCCTGGCGAGCTCGTTACTCCACCGTCCACATCCTGGCGGACTACCCCCGTCCCCATCGACGTAGAGTTTTCGTATGCCAGACCACCCCGGGGCGATCGCACCGTCGCCTGAGCTGAAAGCCGTGATGAGACGGTTCCTCAAGGCGGCCGAGACCCACGACGTGGAGACCGTCAGATCGCTCATCGCCGCAAGTGACCACACCCTGGTGGATCGGTTCCGATCCACAGGAGTGGTACTTGGGGCCCGAGGGCGTAGAGCTGTTGACAGTCGCCAGCACACACAGCCGCACCTATCGGTATGACGTGAGAAAGCTCGAAGCCTTCGAAGCAGGCACGTTCGGGTGGGCGGCGGCGGAGACCGTCGTGGAATTCGATCCGGTCAGCGAGTCAGAGGAGGAACTGAGCAACGAACCGGTCCTGCTTCGTCTGGCCGGGGTCTTCGTGCTCGAACAGGGCTCGTGGCGTGTCACCTTCTGGCAGGCATCTGTGCCAACTCCTGACGACCCGGATGTTGTGGGAGCAGATCTGTCGGAAGCCGTCACAGCCATGATCAGGTCCCTCGAGGGAGAGGCGGAGATCTCGGCGCTCACGGCCAAGCTGCAGACCAGCACCGTGAGCCTCGTCTTCACCGACATCGTCGACTCGACGGTGCTGACCGGGAAAGCCGGAGACGTGGTCTGGAGTCAGATCGTCACCGACCATCTGGCGGACGTGGAGCGCACCGCCGCCCGCAGCGGCGGTGTCGTAGTGAAGACCACCGGTGACGGCGCCATGCTGGCCTTCGGGTCGGCCAGGGCTGCGGTGCAAGCAGCGGTCGAGCTGGGAAGGACCGGAGCTAAAGCGAGCGACGGCGACCGTCTCCAACTCCGAATTGGCGTCCACACGGGGGAGGCGGTGAAGACCGAGGCCGACTACTTCGGTCAGACCGTCAACGAGGCGGCGAGGATCATGGCGGCTGCCCAACCCGACCAGATACTCGTCTCCGACGTGACCCGGAGCCTCGTGGGAAATGTCCAGGGGTTGGCCTTCGATAGCCCCATCACGGTCGAGCTGAAGGGAATCCCCGGGCTAAGACAGCTCCATCCCATGGTTGACGCTGAAGACAGCGTCGGGCCCGAGTGAGTTGCCCGGATCGCATCACCCATCGTTCTCTCTGCGATGGAACTCGACGGCTGAGATGGTGTTGGGAAAGAAGCAATCGTCACCGATCCTGTCATACAGCCCATAGGAGCGCAGCCTGTCTTTGACCACTCCCTTGAGCCCGGCGAAGGCGAACTCGATGTTGCGCTCCGCCAGATCGTCGAGAACGTCGGTGAGGATCTCGGCACCCGTGCTGTCGACGTCGGTGATGGCATTGCCCACCACGACGACCCGGTCGATGGGGCGATCAGTCTCGCGGAGCATCTCCTGGAGGGTGCGACCGAAGTCGGGAGCATTGGCAAAGAACAGCGGTGCGTCGTACCGGATTATGAGCAGGCCGTCCACGGTGCTGGCCTCGGGGTGCCGCTCTCGGTCGTGGTATCCGGGGACGCCGTCCACCTTGCCGAGCTCAGTGCTGTGGGGACGCCAGGACCTCCTGACGAAGTTTGCCAGTGAGAGCGCTATGGCGATGCCGATCCCTTCCAACACTCCGATCAGCAGCACTGCCAGGGCCGAAGCCAGCGACAACAAGAACTCCGATCGTCGAACCCGCAGGAGCCATCTCCACCCCTGCCAGTCGAACAAAGAGAAGGAGGCGGTGATGACGATCGCCGCCAGGGTGGGTTGGGGCATGCTGGACACGAGCCCGGGCAGGAGCAGAACGATCACGATGACCCCCCCGGCCGCCACGAGCCCGGCCACCTGGGTCCGCGAGCCCACGGACAGCGCCACGGCCGTGCGCGAGGAGCTGGCGCTGGTGGCGAATCCCTGGAACAGCCCCGACAGGAGGTTGGCCGCGCCGAGTGCCTTGATCTCTCCGTTGGGATCCACTTTCTCGCCGGCCTTCAGCGCCGTGGCCGTCGACAGGGCCCCTGTGTCCGCGAAAGACACCAGGACGACGGCCAACGCTCCCCCGATCAGAGCCGGAAGCGTGTCGAAGTCGATGCCGGGGATCGTGAGCGGGGGCAAGCCGCGCGGGATGTCGCCGACGACGTCGACCTGAAGGCCGAAGACCGTAACNNACGACCGTTGCCGCCGGGACCGCCTCCCCGCCACCGACCGCCGCAAGGGTGGTACCGAAGAGACCGAGAGTGCTCTCGGATTCGACCTCGAGACCAAGGGCCTTCGGCACCTGCGACATGAAGATGAGCACTGCGATTCCGTTCAGATATCCAATGCGGATCGGCTTGGAGAGGAGTTCGGTGACTACGCCCAGACGGAGGAACCCGGACAGAACACAGACCACTCCGGCGATGATGCTCATCGCCGACGCCAGTGCGACCGCCTCGCCCGGGCTCGCGGCAAGCGGGATGATGACGGCGGCGATCACCGGGGCCAGGGACGAGTCGGGACCCAGCACCAGACGGCGATTGGGCCCGAAGACGCTATAGGCGAGGAGCGCGGCGATCGTGGTGTAAATGCCGGTGACGGCAGGCAGCCCGGTCAGCTCGGCGTAGGCCATGCCCTGGGGCACGAGCATCGTCGCCAGGACGACGCCGGCGACCAGATCGGGCCGAAGCTCGTCTCTTCGGTAGTCCCGAAGTGTGGCGACTATTGGAACCCTGGTTGCGGGGGGCGCCTGTTCGGTCGATCCTTCTCCCAAGAGGCTGGCAAAGTTAGTCAAGGGTGAGGTTGCAGGCAGTCTCCCGACCCACACCAAGACGGGATCCTGGCCTCCGTGGTGACGCGATGGTGACGGCAGCGTGTTACAGATTGCCGACATGAGACCCGCGGATGCGGCGGGTCTCCGAGAGGGGGGTTCGATGTCGAGGTCGACGTCAGAGTTGCGCACACTCTGGAAACCGGCGTGTGAGTTCGAGAAGCGCACGCTGACCATGCACAGTGGCGCTCGCCTGTCCGGTCTGAACGTGAAGGTCTTCGAGGCGTTTCAAGCCCTCGACTCCGTCATGAGATCCCATCGCTATGTGCCGAGGGCCAACTCGCCCGGAGCCTGGGAGACCGGGGCGTACAACTGCCGCAAGATCACCGGCGGCTCCAACTGGAGCCTGCATGCATACGGGATCGCGGTCGACATCAATGCACGTACCAACCCCTACGGGACCCGGCTGATCACCGACATGCCATTCGCGATGGTCGAGGCCATCAAGGCCATCCGCACCAAATCGGGAGTGGAGATATTCCGGTGGGGTGGTAACTACTCATCGGTCAAGGACGCCATGCATTATGAGGTCGTCGCCTCGCCAAAGGAGATGGATCGGGGGGTTGATTGGGACACCGTCGCCATGGAACCGCCAAACCCCAACGACCCGAGGAGCTGGCCGACTCTACGAAGTGGCGATCGGGGGCCGAGCGTCGCGAAGCTCCATGAGTTGCTCACCGGATCAGGGTTTCGGGACCTCAACAAAGGCAACCTTTTCGGCACCAGGACCGCTGAAGCGGTACGCGGTTACCAGGAATCCCGAAAGCTCGACGTCGACGGGATCGTCGGGCCCCAGACCTGGACAGCCTTGCTGAACGACCTACCCCAGACCGGGAAAAAAGAGCCGTCGCCCTTCAAGACAGAGACACGGCCAGTTCCGGAGAGACCACTGGTCAAGTCGGGCTCGGAAGGTCCAACTGTCGAAGAGCTCCAACGGAGGTTGCATGACCTCGGATTCGATCCGGGGCCTAACGACGGGATCTTCGGGCCAAAGACGCGTGCGTGCGTCAGAGAGTTCCAAAAGGCTCACGATCTACAGGTCGACGGGATTTGTGGCCCCAAGACGTGGCAGGCACTCCTGACATGATGTTCCAGGCGACTGAAAGGATCTGAGGATCATGGCGCGGACGATCGGACCCATCGAGCAAAAGACATTGCCGGACGGGCAAAAAGTGCCCTTCTACCTCGTCAGGTTCGACAAGGAAGGGCTATGCGAGAGCCCGAAGACCCGTGACCACCTGCTCGCCGAGGTCGCCGGCTCCGAATACACCGATGTGTTCGTGTTCTCCCACGGGTGGAACAACACACCGAAGCAGGCCCTCTCCGCGTATCGAGCTTGGATAGATGGCTTCGGAACCTTCCGGGAGCGCGGGGGATACGACTTCGATCCTCCATACCGACCCATACTCATCGGCCTCGTTTGGCCGTCGACGTGGTTCGTGGCTCCCTGGGACCAGGGTCCGGCGCTCGCTGCCGTCGGAGAGGACGACGAGAACCTGGATGACGATGTGGCGGCGGTCCTCATGCTGGCCGACTATGTGCCCGAGGCCGATCGTCAGCGCTACTACGAGCTGGTCGAGAGCGAGGCTCTGGACGAGGAGCAGGCGATGGAGCTCCTCGAGCTGTTGTCGGGGGTCTATAGCCAGGGCGACGATGAAATCGACGTCGACGAAGGAGGCGACCCCGACGCGCTCCTCAAAGCCTGGAAAACGATCGACCAAGAGGAGTTCGAGCCGGAGGATGGGGGCGCGGTCACCGTCCGGAATGTGGAGCCTGGTGATGTGCAGGCCGCCGGCGCGGTCGCCCGAGCTCCGGTCGATCTGGTCCGCATGCTCTCGGTGTGGCCGATGAAGGACCGGGCCGGGAGAGTCGGAAGCAGAGGCGTTGCCGAGCTGGTGGAAGCGATCCTCGGATCTANNCTCCGCGCGCCTGCATCTGATCGGACATTCGTTCGGCGCCAAGGTCCTGATGTCCGCACTGGCCAGCCCAGATTCGCTGCCCCGCCAGGTCGACTCCCTGTTGCTGCTCCAGCCGGCGGTCAACCATCTCTGCTTCGCAGGGATGGTCGAGGGCACCGGACGACCTGGAGGCTATGTGGCCGTTCCGGGGAGGGTCAGGCTGCCGATCCTGAGCACGTTCACCAACAAAGACATCGCTCTCCGCAAGGCCTTTCACCTCGCACTCGTGCGCAAGGGCGATCTTGGTGAAGCTCAGATCGCCGGCGATGCGCCGCCCAGCCGTTTCGCCGCCCTCGGGGGATACGGCCCGGCAGACGCCGAGAATTCGACGACGGTAGAAGCTGCGGCTCCCGGCTCGCCCTACAACCTCGACGAGCTAACCGAGGTGATCGCCGTTCGATCCCACGAGGTGATCGGGGGCCACGGGGACGTCCGCAACGCCGCCACACACTGGATGCTCTACTCACTGGTCAAAGCGGCACACACATCCGAAGATGGCTGAGCTCCTCGCCCGCATATGGTCCTTGGGCGTCCTGCGAGTCGAGCTCGACGTCGAGCCCGAGACACCGCAAGTCCACTGCAGTCTCGTGATCACCCGCGATGGCGAGAGAGTCACAGTCGATGATGTCAGGTTCGACCTGAGAGAGTTCGGCGCATTCGGCTATGGCGCGAAGTCGCGGGCCCGAGAGCTCGACGTCCGGGTCCCCCCGGGTCTTGTCGAAGAAGTCAACCGCTGGTGTGAAGGGGGCCGGACGGAGCTGCCGATACTCTGGGTGAACCTCAGAAAACCGTACGGACAACTCGGCGCAGTCCCCTGGGAGGAGCTGGAGGCGGNNCATCGCACCTCCGAAAGGATCCATCGATGTTGCCATCTGCGCGGGCTGGCCGACAGATGGTGGCACGTCATCGTCGGGACCCGATACGTTGCGGGAGGTCATCGCGGCGATCCGGGATGTCGGCCGACCGGTTCGCTTCCACGTCTTCTCCAACCAAGGACAACAGGCAATCGCGGAAGGTGAGCCCGACGTGCGCATCGAGAGTCTCCAGCCTTCCCCCCCGATCCCCGACAGAAGACGCACCCAGCGGGCCGCTCGATCCGAACCGTTCAACCCGTGGCTCGTTTGGATGATGAGCTCCGTCCAGGAGCGGGGCTTCGACTTCGTCCACTTCATCGGACACGGCTATATGACTGGCGACCGGGGGGCCCTCGCCCTGCCCAGCACGCCGGGTGACGACCAGTCGATCGCCCAGATCGACACCCGTCAGCTCCTGGAGTTCCTACCCAGAGTCGGAGCGTATGGTGCGGCGTTCACCGCTCTCGAGCGGAACCGCTCCAAGACGGGTCTCCGTCTTCTCGCCGATGGCCTCGGGTCGAGACGCGCCGGCCCCGTGCTGATGACCGACGCATCGCGCAACGTGGTCACTGAGACCACCACCGGATACCGACTGATGCTCGGTGACGCCGACATCGGGGAGTTTCCG
>JABAOG010000266.1_pt1 | contig 17345 bp, 14 predicted proteins | sample 7062131 | NCBI WGS metagenome assembly JABAOG01 (sample SAMN14538629, study PRJNA623070) | marine sediment metagenome | biome: marine biome [ENVO:00000428]; feature: marine pelagic biome [ENVO:01000023]; material: deep marine sediment [ENVO:00002113] | place: India: Arabian Sea | collected...
TCGGCCTGGTAGCCCCAGAAGTTCCTGCCCGTGCGCCCGAAACCCGGCTGCACTTCGTCGGCGATGAACAGGCCGCCGGCGTCGCGGACGATCTGCGCGACGGCGGACAGGTAGCCCGGCGGCGGCGAGACCACGCCGCCGGACGATGCGATCGTGTCGATGATGAAAGCTGCAGGTTTCACGCCCCGTCTTCCGAGCGTGTCGATCGCCTCGTGCACGTGCGCCGCGTACTTCTCGCCGGCGTCGGTACCTGTATGCAGACCGCGGTACGTGTCCGGAACCGGCACCGTCGCGATGTAATTCGGACGCTCCTCCTCCGGGATGTCCGAGGTCGTAATCTCGAAGGTCGCCCTGGTATTGCCGTGGTAAGCGAAGCTCGTCGCGATAAAGCCGGTACCCCCCGCGTGTGTCCGCGCGATGCGCATCGCGAGTTCGTTGGCCTCGCTGCCCGTGCAGCAGAACATGGCAAGGTCGAGTTCGTCCTCGAACTTGCCGGTCAGCCGTTCCGCGTAGTCGAGGATGTTCTCGTGCAGGTAGCGCGTGTGGGTGTTCAGGGTCCCGATCTGCTTCGTCAGTGCCTCGACAACGTGTGGATGGCAGTGCCCAACATGCGGTACGTTGTTGTACATGTCGAGGTACTTCCGGCCGTCGGCGTCGTAAAGCCAGACGCCCTCGCCCCTCACGATGTGCACCGGGTCGTCGTAGAAGAGCCTGTAAGCCGAGCCGAGCAGTTGCCGGCGACGTTCGAGCATCGCGGAGTTGTCATGCGTCATGTCGTTGCCTCCTGCCTCGTGTCCGGCCGGCAAACATCAAGGAAGCGGCTGGCAGTTTCGTCGTTCGAGAGGCCCGCGACGAGCGACAGCATCTGGCGCGCAACGCTCCCGGAACCTTGCGCATAGCGCGACCTCATCCGAAGACCAGAGAAATGTCGGGCAAGAATTCGCATTAACGGTTCTTGATGGCGGACCTGACATCGTAACCGAAGCGCTGCGTCGGATGCGCCTCGATCATTCTTTCTGCGAGCACCAGTGCCTCATCGAACTGGCCGCGCTTGTAATGAAAGTCGATGAGCGCGTACAGATAGTCGAAACTGGTCGGCTCGAGATCAAGTGCGTTGTACAACGCGGCTTCAGCTTCCTCGTCCCGGGACAGCTGGGCGAGCAATAATCCGTAGTTATACTGTACGCGCGCTTGCCGCGGCATGCCGTCCGCTGCTTGCGCGAGGTACGGCAAACTCTCATCGACCCGGCCCACGCCAACGAGCAGGAGCGCGAGCGAGTATGCCGCGTCGTATTGCTCCGGATAGACGTCGAGCACCTCGCGAAGCAGCTGTTCCGCTTCTTCATTGTCACCCTGCTGGGCGTTAAGCATCGCCAGGTTCAGCTTCGCCGGGAAGAACAGGTCATCGACGTCCAGCGCCATGCGGTAATAGCGTTCGGCCTGGGCATAGTCTTGCCGGTTTGCGTAAAAATTAGCCAGGTTCGCACCCGCGGCAGCAAAATCGAGATTGCGCTGCAGTGATTCGATGTACTCCGCAAGTTCCTTGTCGAGGGCCTCGCTTTCATGCGCCTGCATATACGCGCGGCCGACGCCGGCGAGCCGGGCGGCGGCGCGGATGCGCACGGTACGCACCGGATCGAACAGCTTGGGACCCAGGTCCTTTGCGAGGCCTTCTGGCGACTGTTCCGCGATCGCGTCAACAGCAGTCAGCCGTATCAGGGCTTCGTCGTCCGCCAGTGAACGACGCATTGCTTCGTGTGTGCGCTCGCCAGGGTATCCCTGCAGGGCGCTCAGCGCCGTCGCCCGAACGATAACCGGGTACAGCGTGTTTTCCAGTATCTCGTGAAGACCGTCCTCGGCATCCGGGTCGCCGCTCCAGGCGGCCGCCATCACGGAACCGAAGTGCGGCTTGCGGGCCTCGCCGTACCACTGGGTGTAGTACTCCGCAGCCCACTCCACGGTCTGGTCATCGTGACAGCCGCTCGAACTGCAGGCGTTGGGCGTGCCGAGCTCGAGGCTCAGGTCGGGCCGGGGCACGCGAAGACTGTGGTCCGCACGATAGTCGATCACCATGAACGGCTGCTCGGGCATGTGGCACTTCACGCACAGCGCGCCGTCGCTTGGTTCGCCCTCGACGACGTGCTGGTGGAAATGGTGATCGTAGCTGTCGTAGGTATCGCCGAGGTGACACTGCAGGCAGACGGCGTTCCCCTCCTGGTGCAGCCTCGTGCTGTGCACATCGTGGCAATCGTCGCAGCGCACGCCGCGCTCGTACATCTTGCTCTGCACGAATGAGCCCCAGACATAGTCTTCTTCCAAGATCTGTCCGTCCGCGTGATACGTGCCTTCGACGAGTAAGGACGGCGCCAGGTTCTCGAGCAGGTCGACCTGGGAATGGTCATAGTCGCCGGTCTCTGCGCGGCGCGCATGGCAGGGCGCGCAGAGCTCGACGAGCTGGCGATTGTCGATGCCGCTGGTGTCGACGACGAGTCCGTAGTTGTCGATGAGCGGGCGACCCATCGGATCGATGTTCGCCCAGTCGACGTGGTGTGAACCGGGCCCGTGGCAGGCTTCGCAACTGACGTCTATCTCGGACCATTCCGTCTGGAACGTACCGGTCTCCGCGTCGAAGTTCTTGCGCAGGTTGGTGGAGTGGCACTCGGCGCACATGCCGTTCCAGTTCTGCCCGTTGCGGGTCCAGTGCAGCCAGTCGTCGGCCGGGATGTCCTGGCCCGGGTACAGGAAGAACCAGCGCCTTTGCTCTGTATCCCAGGCAGTCGACAGGGCCTGCAGACGACCGCCGGGAAACGGCACGAGGTACTGTTGTAACGGTTCGACGCCGAACGTGTACCGGATCTCGAAGTCCCCCATCTCGCCGTCGGGTCCTTCGGTGTGGACGAAGAACTTGTCGTCCCTGCGATAGAAGCGCGAAGTAACCCCGTCGTATTCGAATTCGGCGTCGTCGAAGTCGCCGAGGACGGTGTCTTCGTTGGCGAAGTCCATCGCGTCGTCGTGGTGCGAGCCCAGCCAGCTCTCGTACGCCTCCGTGTGGCAGTCGATGCACTGCTCGCGACCGACGAACTTCGGGGGAGATTCGGTGACGCCGACATCGGTCCGACCATGTTGCACCTCCCGGGCGACGTACAACGGAATCGCGAGCACGATGACGACGAGCGCGACTACGCCTGTGATACGCCAGCTATCCACGATCAGGCTCGCACCACCTGGTCGGGCTCGAACGAGGCGCGACGAATCGGCCGCAGGGTATCGACCCTGATAATGCCGTCCTCGATAGCGATCGGGAAAAGGTCCAGCGGCCGTGGCGCGGGCGCGTTGACGACAGCCCCGTGTATGTCGAAGGCAGAGGCATGGCAGGGACACGCGAAACGCTGCTCGTCCGCGACCCAGGGCACGCTGCAGCCGAGATGCGTGCATTTCCGGTTCACGGCAAGGAAACCACCGTCCGCGAGGCGCGCGAGGTAGAACTTGCCGTCCGCAAATGCGGTCACGCTACCGGGTTCGAATCGATCGACAGGCCCGGCAATGACGACACCGGGCCCGTCCATCCGGGGCGTCTTGCGCTTGCCCGGCACCAGCGCCGACACGGCAATCCAGCCGGCCTCGAGAATCGCGACCGCGCCAAGCAGCCGCATTGCGCGGGAAAGGAAGCCACGCCGGTTGGTGTCTACATCTGCCATGGCCACACCAGCATCATGCCGGGGCCGCGGAACCAGACACCCGTGACCGTGAGAACGACGAAAGCGACGAAAAAGAACACAAACAACGATTGTACGGCCTCGTTGCGGCTCGCGTTGAACGACTTCCTCAGCGCGAGATAGAACGCGCTTGCGCCGGCCAGCATCAGCGTGAATGGCAACAGCCCGTTGCTGACGACGGGGGCGGCGGCGGGAAGCCAGCCGTCCGGGCCGATGACGCGATCGTCGATGACTATCCACAGCGGTACCACGACCAGCGCCGTTATTGCGGCTGCCAGCGACATACGGCGTCCCTTCGGCGTCAGGAACCAGTTCCCGGAAATCTCGCCCTCGTAGCGAATAAATGGAATTGCTATCAGTGCGGCAGCCGCGAGCAGCGGGATGACCAGTATCGCGAACGTCGCATCGAAGTGGATCAGCAACTCCTGGAAGCCAAGGAAATACCACGGTGCCTTTGCCGGGTTCGGGCTGATGCCCGGGTTCGCCGGCTCGCCCAGCGATGCGGCAAAGATGATTGCGAGGACGAGCACGAGCGCGATCAACACCAGCGCGACGACGACCTCCTTGATCACCAGGTTCGGGACCAGGGGCACCGTCCGGTACGCTTCGCGAACGTTGTCGAACGGTCCGGCGGGCAAGACCACGCCACCCGCCTTGCGAATCTGCCAGAAATGCCAGCTCAGCAAGGCAAACAGCAGCATCGGCGTGAGGACAACGTGCAGCGCATAGAAATTGATGATGGTCGCCGATCCGATCTCGCTGCCACCGAGGATCGCAGATCGCAGCCCGGGACCGATGCCCGGCACCAGGCCCAGCATCTCCGTACAAATCGTTATTGCCCAGTAGGCGGTCTGGTCCCAGGGCAGCAGGTAGCCGGTGAATCCCGAGAGCAGCACGCAAGCCAGGATGCCGAGCCCGAGCAGCCAGTTGGAGCGCCGGCGCCCGTGGAAGCCGCCCGTCAGGAATACCCGCAGCAGGTGCAGCAGCGTCACCGGTATCAGCAGGTTGGCGCTCCAGAAATGCACCCCGCGGATCAGACTGCCGAACAGCACGTCTTCCTGGAACGCGGAGATCGACTGCCACGCGCGCTCGGGCGACGGCTCGTACGAAAACACCATCAGGATGCCCGTGAACACGAGCAGGAAAACGAGCACGAGGGCCATGCCGCCGAGACCGAAGGTATGCGTAAACCTGATCGCTCTCTCAGGCACATGCGTGGGCCGCAAGTGCCAGATCAGTGAACGTCGGAACCGCTGATTATTCGTATTGTTTTCCGTCAAGGCTCCTGACCCGCGTCCCAGTCACGCGGTGGTGCTGAGTACGTCGATTCTAGACCAAGGGGTAGACCGATGCTGCATATCCGGCATTCGCGAGCAATTATGCGGCAGGCGTTGCCGGCAATCAGCCTATTTCCGTATCGGGCAATTGTCGGAGTTCGCAGCGGCCGAGGAATGTACGCACAAATAACAATGGCAGCAGCAGTAGCAGACCGTAGACTGGTTTTCAGGAGCGATCGACCAATCTCTTAAACGTCTCGCCTGAGCGTGATCTATGGCGATCATGAGACCGCGGCCAGCAAGGATGGCGGCATTCAATGCATAGCTGAAATGCACAGCGAACGGTCAAAAATATCATCAAGTATCGGGACCCCTGAATTCAGAGTAGAACTTGAATTCGTCAACTTTCTATAGAGGAGTACGCGCATGAAATTGATCCTGAAATTCCTGTCGATCGGTCTGGTGCTCCTGGGCGCCTGGCCCGCCGTCGCGCAGGATAAACCGAACATTCTCGTCATCTGGGGCGATGATGTCGGGATGACCAACATCTCGGCCTACACGATGGGGCTGGTGGGCTACCAGACCCCGAACATCGACCGGATCGCCAATGAAGGCATGATCTTCACGGACTACTACGCCGAGCAGTCCTGCACCGCCGGCCGATCTACCTTCATCACCGGGCAGACGGCTTTCCGCACGGGGCTTTCCAAGGTCGGCCTGCCGGGGGCCCCGCAGGGCATGAAGGAACAAGACACGACCATCGCTGCGCTTCTCAAGGAACACGGCTACGCGACCGGGCAGTTCGGCAAGAACCACCTCGGCGACCGNNAACGCCGAGGAAGAGCCGGAGAACGAGGACTATCCTGCTGACCTCGTCATGGCGGATGGTCGTTCCTTCAGGGAGGTCTTCGGCCCGCGCGGGGTGATCAAGTCCACCGCCGTATACAACAGAAGAGGCGCGGTAACCGGTCAGGAAATCGAAGACACCGGAGCACTCACGAAGAAGCGCATGGAAACCGTCGACGATGAGACCCTTGCCGCCGCGATCGAATTCATCCGGGCCAAGGAAGCGGAGGATACGCCCTGGTTCGTCTGGTGGAACGGCACACGCATGCATTTTCGGGTCCACGTCAGCGAAGAGCGCCGCGAGATGGCCAACGAGGCCGCGGGCAAGCTTGTCGACGAGTATGCTGCAGGCATGATCGAACACGACATGCATGTCGGCCAGTTCCTCGACCTGCTCGACGAGCTCGGCATCGCCGACAACACGATCGTGTTCTACTCCACCGACAACGGCCCGCACATGAACACCTGGCCGGATGCCGCATGGACGCCCTTCCGCGGCGAGAAGAACACCAACTGGGAAGGCGGCTGGCGCGTGCCCGCCATGGTGCGCTGGCCGGGCAAGATCGAGGCCGGGCGCGTCTCGAACGAGATCATGCACCACATGGACTGGCTGCCGACCTTCCTGGCCATGGCCGGCGTGGACGACGTCAAGGAACAGCTGAAGGGTAAGGGCGTCAAGGCGATCGGGCGCGACTACAGGGTCCACCTCGATGGCTACAACACGCTGCCCTACCTCCTGGGCGAAGAGGAAGCGACACCGCGCAACGAGATCTTCTACTTCTCGGACACCGGCGACCTGACCGCCCTGCGGTATAACGACTGGAAGGTCATCTTCCTGGAGCATCGCTACCCACAGACCATGCGGGCCTGGGCGGAACCCTGGACCGTTCTGCGTTTCCCGCTGCTATTCAACCTGCGGCGCGACCCCTATGAGCGTGGGCAGATCACGTCGAACACCTATTACGACTGGGTTCTGGACCGCGTCTTCATTCTTTCGCCAGCGGCGGCCTACGTTGGCCAATTCCTGGCGACATTCGAGGAGTTTCCGCCGAGCCAGAAGCCGGGATCGTTCACCGTCGGCGATGCGAAGGAGAAGATCCTCGACTCTATCGGATCGCCTTAGGGCATCTGGCGGCAGTGTAGAGGCGGCATCAAGGAGACAGACCACGACTTCCCTCGGGAAACGTGGTCTGTCCTCTTTTCAACTTGGGTGCCGGTGGTAACTCCGCGGAAGAGGGTGCCGGACATATTTTCCTCTCCGTAGATAAGTCCGGCGTCTTTCCTCTATTTCTCGCCGAATGGAATCGCCGAGACAATTGCGAAGCGTACGATCCAGTCCGGATCGGGGTCGGCTTTGACGACGTTGTAATAGCCCTGCACGGACCACGCCCACGGGAACTCACCGATATCGAATGTGCGGCCGACGCCGCCGCCAACCGGGATCAGCCAATCCTGGCCGGGGCGGTCCCAGTTGGCGGTAATCAGCGGCGCCGAAACGAAATACCAGTCCTTGCCGAGTTCGCGCCGGATGGCGCCGCGAACCAGCAGCTGGTTGACGTCGTCCCGGGATCCCGTGCCCGCGAATGACCAGCGCTGGCCTCCTATGAAACCGAAATTCCATCTCTCCGTCCTGTATGTGAGCCGCAGCGCCGGGCCAGCGGACCATTTCTCGCTGCCGAGTGCCGGGTCCGTCGCCGTCGGCAGGCTGAGGATCGGGCCGATGCCCCAGATGAAGTTGCCAGAGCCCTTCGGTGTGAAGAAGCTCGCGTGCAGCAGGTCGGCGGCACCGGCCGTCTTGCCGGCGCCGGATTCCCCGGGAAATGCCGGCGTGCCCGGCGCATCGGCAAAGGTCAGGATCGTGAGATTGGTGAGCTCCATATTCTCGCCGAGCGGGAATTTGTACAGCGGCATGACGCGCATGATAGCGGCGTTGCCGTTCGCGGCGCCCCGGTCCAGGTCGAGCTCGACCGGTAGCGCGAAGAAGCCTCGTGCCTGGCGGAGTGGCTCCGCCGACTCGGACTGGGCAACGGCGAGCTGCGGTGGAGCGAGAAACGCTACAAGGATGAAGCTTCCGGCTGCAAGTCTGTGGCGGTTGGCGAGTGACACGAGAGGCAAGCCCTAGAAGCTCGCACCGATAGAGGTCACGATTCCATAATCCTCCTGCTCCGCACCTTCCGGTGGCCGATTGTCATAGGTGCTGAAGAATTGCAGTTCCCAGAACACGGAACGGACGATCTCGTTACGCAAAGAAACATTCGTATTTACGCGCAGCCGGCCCGACTCGGTGATGCCTGGGAACACGCTAATGCTTGCGGAAAGTCGGGTAATCGGCAGAGTGTGTTTGAAGATTTCCAAGGACGACCGTATCAGGCCTTCGGCGCTCGTCGTCGTCCCGTCCTGGCGGTCTTCCCAGTTACCGGCAAGTCCGGCGTTCAGTTCGAATCGTAGCGCCGGGCGCTGGATGAGGTACTTGCCCGCGGTCCCGGCGACGAGGGTGCGCAGGTCCAGTCCAAGTTCTTCGTTGGTCTCGAATCCCGCGGAAGCCTTCCAGAACCAGCGGTCCCTGAGGAATCGTGTGTAGTTGCCGACGAGGTCTGCGCGAGAGGAGTTTCTGTCCTCGGCGCGCGAGGTCTCGTGCCAGTTGGCATCGACGTCGATTTCGTACTTCTCCTCCCGTAATTTCACGTTGCTGTACAGGGAGGTCAACAAGATATCGCTGGCCGTCCTGTAATCGATACCGGCCTTGAATTCGACATCGAGGCGGCGCCAGAGAGACTCCTGTATGCGGATGGGCTGGATGGTCGCAACAGCGAGTATTGGAACTTCCACCTCCCGACCTCGATCTTCAACGACCAGCACATCACTAAGGTCGGCGTTCTTGATCACACCGTAATTGAAGCCGCCGTCTGCCTTCCCGATACGGAGGTACTTATCGGTGTCGATGGATTCGATATAGACCCAGTTTATGTAGACATCATCCATCGTGCGTGTTTTGACACGCAGTTTGCCGCGGTCGAGCTCTTTCATCTTCCCGGTGATAACGTCGCCATTCTTTAGATGAATGCGGTCCGAATAACCGCCTGAATCGTCAATCTGCGCCAGGGCCGCCTCAGGCGAGCCCATCAGCAACGCGATGACTGCCGCGAGGAGAAGATTTTTCCTAACGAGTACTGTTTCGAGCATGTCTGGCCCCCGGTTCCGGTCGCTATTGACCTTGATCTGCTTTCTTTACGGGTTGAGAAAGGCATTCTTCGACCCCGACACCCATGAAACTGATCGAACGTGAGTATTCGTCAACGGAACAGCCGAGGTACTCGAGCCTGGACTGGGGCACAACCTTGATGCTTCCTGCGAAAGACGCGGGTGACCAGGGCAGCAATACCGTCGCCATGCCGGTGTCGTGGCGCTCCATGACGTAACAGGGATCGCCTCCACCCGCATCGTCCTTGACAATTGCCGGCCGCACTTCGCTCCTCTCCGGCTTGACGAGTGAACTCGATATGATCTTGAGCATCCGGTACATCGGCACCCGGTAAAGAACGCTCGTTTCGAACTTGTGCGAGAGACTGGCAATGAAGGGCAGCTTCGCCAGCGTGCCGATCACTATCGAGGTAGCGACAATCAGGATCGCGGCAACGATGCCCGGCCATTTCAGGTCGTCGAAGTAACGACTGGGGAACATGTCGGCAATGGGTTCCGCCATCGCAGCCAGCAGACCCCCGATCTCGCGAAGGCCCAGCCAGAGCAACAACAGCGGTAACAGGACATAGAGCCCCGTCATCAGTGTCGATTTCAAGAATTGCATGATGCGTCTCCTGTCAGCTCACGAAAGGCACTCCGCTCGTGAACAGTTGCGGCAACTGGATATTACGCCCGGCCGATCGCCGTTACCCGACGCTCACGATGCAAGCGCAGCCGCTAACCGCACCGATCCGTGGCGGAGACCCGGCTCATCCGCCCGGAGTCCGGGTCAGCCTGTTATGCAATCCTCGCGCGGCATCGAGAGCCGCGCCGTCAAATTACTTGCCGACAGGCCAGGTATAGCTGACGTTGAAACGATAGGAGTTCTTGACGGCAGCGCCCGGCCAGTCGTCATAGATCAGGGCAGTCTGGTACTCGAAATAGAAGTTCCAGCTGCCGTTGGGCTTGACGTTAACCTTGCCGACCCGCACGCCGATGGGCATGTAGAGTTTGTTCGAGTCCCAATCGTACTGCGCGACCATGTCGCCGTTGCCGACGTACCATCCGCCGCCCAGCTGGTAATTCAGGAATGGCGCGATGCCCAGCGGATTCGTGTCGCTCGTCCCCGGCGGCAGTGCAGTCGGGTCGATCGCACGCCAGCTTTGCGTGAAGAGCAGTCCGTAGAACCAGTCACCGCTGGTATTTACGACGGCAGCGGCGGCGCCGTAGCCCCATTCGTCGCGCGCGACTTCCTTGTCACCCGGCGCAGTCACCAGGGGGCCGATGCCCATACGGCCGGTGCCCCAGTCCCAGCTCTTCGGGATGATCAGGCCGAACAGCTCCGTGTTGCCGAAACCCGACTGACCCTGCGCATTCTCGTAATGCCGCAGCGTGAGCCGCGGCAGCATGGTGAACTTCTCGAAGACCAGCGGCGCCACGAGGCGAACCTGCAAATAGTCCGTCGAGCCGGCCGGGCGCGTCACCCCAGGGGAAATCTCGTCATCGTGGTAATCCGGCATGACCTGGTACGCCGTCTGCAGCGACCACTGCGTCGCCGTCGAGTCCAGCGCCTTCGAGACGTCGTCCTGACCTTCCTGGGCGAGGGCCGGGCCGATGGAGAAAATGGCCGACAAACTGCAAAGCGCGAACGCTGCGAGTACTTTCCTGAACATCATCACCATTCCTTCCGCCGCTTCAACAGTCGGGCGGGCTGCCGTCCCACGTGGTCTTCGGACCCCATCACATGAATGCTGCGTGGCTTAGCCAGTTACATTTGAGTTCAAAACATAGACACATCTGCCCTTTCCGAATCTTCGGGTTGGTTGCACGTCAACATGGCACACAACCCCTAGGGCAGTGCAGATCCCGTCGTATTTTTATGCTTGAGCGCCGGCTGCTTTTGAATACGTAGATTCCGCCGCGGCGGTTGACGGACTCTCGGATTCCCGCATTCCGCGCCGCTGCGGATGTCTGCTAGACTTGCGCGAAATCAAGAGCGGGGCTGCCTGTGACAGACAATTCGTTTGTAACCCGTCAATTGCGGTGTCTTGCAGTCTTAATCGCTATTTTCACCTATCCCGCCCACGCCCAGTACGAGGTCGCGGAGATTCCGTTCTTCAACACCCCCAAAGGCACCGCGGCCCTGGGTGGCGGTATACGCCTCGGACAGGATCTCTACATCGCGACGGACAACGAGGACCAGCGGCAGTACGACCTGGTCCCCCTGTATCTGTACAACGGCAAGTATGTCTTCTTCCGCGGCACTGCGGGTGGCATACACCTGTTCAGCAGGGACAATATCGAATTCAACGTGATGGGCCGGTACCGCTTTACGAAGCTCGACCCGGACAGAAATGCCTTCTTCGAAGGAATGGAGACACGCAAGCAAACCGTGGACGGCGGCGTCGAACTGCGACTGCGCGGCCGCTGGGGCGAGGCCAACGCGAATTACCTGACCGACACCCTCAACCGGCACAAGGGCCAGAGCGCCGAGGTGTCCTACCGTTACACCTTCGACCGCGGCCGTTTTTCGTTCTCGCCGTTCATCACCTGGGCCTGGAACGACAACAAGCTGACCAACTACTACTACGGCGTCACGGAAGCCGAGGCCCGACCGGACCGGCCCGAATACGCGCCCGGCGACTCGCAGTGGCTCGGTTTCGGCATGAATACGACCTGGTGGGTATCCGATCGCATCCAGTTCTTCGCCAATCTCGGATTCACCGGTGTCGATACCGTCGTCAGCGACAGCCCGCTGGTCGAGGAGGACAGCACATCCGCGTTCTTCGCCGGCGGCACCTACATCTTCGGCAACGTGAGGAGGCCTGAGACCTTCATATCGTCGGAACGTGCCGGAGAATGGTCCTGGCGCCTCAATTACGGGTACCAGGCCGACGGCAACATCGTCGGCGAGATAGACCACGGGGATTTCAGCAAGAGTGGCTTCGCCGACACCAACGTCGGCGGCATTACCTTCGCCAAGCTGCTGACCGACGGCCCACGCCTCGATTTCACGGGCAAGCTCGCGTTCTTCCGGCATTTCGAAGAGGACGAGGGCAACGGTAACTTCTGGAGCTACGCGCTGTACATGATGGCGACGGGCAGGGGCTACTCGCCCTGGAGCAAGGAAGAAGTATTTCGCTATGGGTTCGGTTTCGGCATGTCGTATGCGGATAAGGTTCCGATCGCCGAGCAGCGCAAGCAGGCCTCGAAAGGTAACAACACGTCTCGATTCCTGAACTATCTCGAGCTGCAGCTGGATTTTCCGTTGCGGCGCCTGTTCAAGTCGAAGAGCATGCAGAATTGCTACGCGGGGCTCACGGTCGTACACCGCTCCGGCATTTTCGGCACGTCGGACCTGCTCGGTGACGTTGCAGGCGGCGCGGACTGGATAACCGCGCATTTCGAATGCGCAATGGGTCGCGGATCATGAGCATCAGACAAAACCTGGCCACATCGATTATCGCGTTCCTGGCGCTCTCGCTGAGCCATGGTGCCGCCGCCGAGTGGCAAGCCGAGGAAGGCAATCGGCTGCAGGAGCGAGCAGAAAAAGCCATCGACAAAGTGCGGGAGAAGGTCGAGCGCAGTCATCCTTATTTCGAGGACGCCTACGCGATGGCCGTATGGCCCGGCATTAACCGCGTCGCTTTGGGTTTCGGCGGCGCCTACGGCAAGGGCGTCGTGATCGAGCAGGGCAAGGCGGTAGGTACCGTCAACTACTGGCAGTTCAGCTCGGGCATCCAGGCGGGCGCCAAGAACTTTGCGCTGATCATCTTTTTCAAGGACAAGGAAGCGCTCGAGGGACTGAAGCAAAACAAGACCCAGTTCACCGGCCAGGCAGGCATCGACGTCGTAACGTTTGGCGTCGCCGGCACCCCCGCCTACAACGAGGGCGTGGCGCTTATTCCGTTGACCAACCTCGGGCTGATGGGCGAGTTCTCGGCCGCGGGCGTCTGGTTCCGGTACAAGCCGTACAGCGACTAGAGACCGGCGACCGCGCTGGCGTATACACCTAGAAAAAAATGCCACGCCTGCGCATTCGCTGCGGCGACTACATAGATCAATCGTAGTCGTCTTCGTGTATACCTGCTCGTAGCCTCACTAATCAAACTTACAGTGGCCAGAGGCTCAAGTGTCATTTGGGGGGACCCAAATGTATGGCCACCTGTCTGCGTACCGCCACGGACAGTGTANNCGCGAGTGTTGCGCGGTACATGTCAACGAGTGCAACTATGAACAAACTGCAAGTTCGTGCAAAAGCGCTTCTGGCTGCTACTTTGATTTCTGGACATCCGGCCGCAGCGCAAGATGTTTCGAACTGGGAGGACTGGCCGCTGGCCGACCGCTGGACCGTAAGCGCCGGGTACTTCACCCCGGATCTCGACACGACTCTGACCGTGACCGACGAGAACCAGATCGTCGGAACCGGCATCAGTTTCGAGAAGAACCTCGGGCTGGATAACAGCAAGGGTACGGCACTGCTGGGCGTCGACTGGCGATTCGCCAGGCGTCACCTCCTGTCATACCGTTACTTCGACCTCAGCCGCAGCAGCATCTCGACCGATTCAACGGTCACGATCGCTGTCGGCGAAGAAATCTTCGACCTGACCTTGCCGATCCAGTCGTTCTTCGACATTACGGCGAATGAAGTCTCGTATGCCTATTCGCTGCTCTTCGATGAGAGGAAAGAGCTCGCGATCGGCATCGGCCTGTCCGTGCAGGACCTGGCGCTCGGGCTTCAGGGTACTGCAAGCAGTCCGCAGCCTGGTGCAATTATCGATTCCCGCCTGGATTCGACCGCACCGTTGCCAACGCTCAACGTTGGCTTCGATTACGCCTTCACGGATCGCTGGCTCTTTGTTTCGCGACTCGGCTGGCTGGCGGTCGAAGCGGATTTCGGTGCCGACGAGGAACTCTCCGGTGAGATCATCAATGCAACGATTGGAATCTCCTGGCATGCCTTCGAACATGTCGGGTTCTTCGCGCATTACCAGGTCTTCGACGTCGATGTCGACTACCTGGAAAGCGGCGAATTTTTTGCTATCGATTACAACTACAAGGGTCCCGTGGTCGGGGCGAACGTAAGGTTTTGACCACTTTGCCAGCTGCTGCCTGTCGACCGGCCGTGTCGCCGCGCGGCAGCTGAACGATCGATGACTGACCTGTTCGCGGTACTGGTTCCGATCCTCCTGGTTGACGTCCTCAACCCGGTGCTGTTCGCCATGCTGGTGTTCGCTGCCGGCTCCCGCCGCCCGGTCGGNNGCTGTTCGCCATGATGGTGTTCGCCGCCGGCTCCAGTCGCCCGGTCGGGAACAGCTCAGCAATACTGGCCGGCCACACGCTGGCCTATTTCGTTGCTGGCGTCGCCATCGCTCATGGCATGGAGCAGATCTCCGATCGCCTCGCGAACCCCCATCGCATCGACTTCGTCATCAGCGGTATCGTTGGCGCGGGCCTGCTCCTGATGGTCCTGCCGACGAAGAAGCAGGGTGCCCCCAAAGCAACGGAGCCGGAATGGGAACTGACGCCCGTGAAATCCTTCGGGCTCGGCGCCGTCGTAAATTTCATCGGGATCCCGTTCGCGCTCCCCTACTTCGCCGTCGTCGACCAGGTTCTCAAGGCGAATCTCTCCGTGACCGGCTCTCTCACGGTCCTGGCGATCTACAACCTTCTCTACGCAGCGCCGTTCCTGATCGTGCCCGCAATGGTTGCCGTGTCGGGCGAGCGCGCGAAACCATCACTCGAGAAGATCAACGGCTTTATCGGCAAGGCATCCGACCTGTTGATGCCGTGGCTGTTTGCCGCGCTCGGAGTGGCGTTGATTGCGGACACCGTCGCGTACTTCTATCGCGGCACCGGGTTGATTCAGTTCTAAGGCTGCCGAAGGATCTCAGCAGAGAGGCTACAACACCGGGCTCCGTCGCCCGGTAGGGGATCGTTGCATCCGCAAGCACAAATGTCCCACTTACTCGAGACCTCGGATAGAATTGCAGTACGTTTTAAATCCAGCTACAGGGTCGCGTGCTTTACCGATTTGATCAGAGCCTACTGGCACCATGGCATGCTGTACTCTCTCGGTCATGGATCGGGTCGAAGACTTGTTTAGACCAATATTTCTTTGTTGTTGCCTGACAGCCGCCGGATCGGCGCTGGCCGGGCAGGAAGTCACAGAGATCCCCATCTCGGACTGGCCGAAAGGCGCCGCCGCGCTCGGTGCCGCCACGATAGGCGCGCAGAACCTTTACTACTCGACGGATGACAACGACGCCTGGAAGACCGACCTGATTCCGCTTGTCCTGTACAACGGCAAGTACGTCTTCTTCCGCGGCACCGCCGCAGGGATTCATGTCGTCAATCGGGATGCGATCGAGCTCAACCTCCTGGCGCGTGCGCGCCTTCACAGACTCGACCCGGGAGAGAGTGAATTCCTCGGGGGCCTGGAGGCCCGCGAGCAGTCGCTGGACGGCGGCGCAGAGATCAGGCTGAGGGGAAACTGGGGCGAACTGCAGTCCGCCTGGCTTACGGACACACTGGGCCGGCACAAGGGCGAGAGCGCCGAGTTATCGTATCGATACAGGTTCGATTACGGGCGCCTTACTTTGACGCCTTTCATTAGCTGGGAATGGTACGACGACGACCTGACCAATTATTATTTTGGGGTCAGTGGCGATGAGGCGCAGCCCGGAAGGCCGGAGTATACGCCCGGCAGTTCCAACTGGATCTCCCTTGGACTGAATACCTCCTACGCGCTGAACGATCGCACCCTGTTCTTCGCCAATATGGGCTTCGGCGATGTCGATTCGGCGGTGAAAAACAGCCCCATTGTCGACGCACGGAACCGGGCGGCCTTCTACGTCGGTGGCGCCTATGTATTCGGCAATTCTCTCGAGCCGGCAGTCGAATACGCACCGGAGCGCGCATCGGAATGGTCGTGGCGAGTCAATTTTGGTTACTCGGCCGAGGACAACGTTATCGGTGGAATCGAGCAGGGCGTGTTAGACGGCAGCACGCACGCGGACACCAGGATCGGTGGCATAACCCTCGGCAAGCTGATTGCAGCCGGGCCACGCGCCGACGTCACCGGTCGATTCGCGATACACCGGCATTTCGAAGCCAAGGATGGGAACGGCCGGCACAACAGCTATGCGATGTACATCATGGCCATGGGCAGGGGCCTGGAAGCCTGGAGCTCCGAGCCATGGTTCCGCTGGGGTTTCGGTTTCGGGCTGTCGTACGCGGCGAAGATACCAATCTCCGAACAGCGAGAACAGGAGAAGGAGGGCAAGAATACGTCTCACCTGCTCACCTACATGGAAATGCAGCTGGATGTACCGCTTCGGCGGTTCATCAAGGCGCGAGCAGTGCGCAACTGTTACGCAGGCGTTACGGTGGTGCATCGCTCCGGGATATTCGGCCGGTCCGACCTGCTCGGCGACGTATCGGGTGGCTCGGACTGGATCACGCTGCACCTCGAGTGCGCGAGGCTCTGAATTGCGCGCCGCGACAGTGACCTTCAGGTTGATCCCGGGAATCACCCTCCTTGCGCAGCTATGTGCCTGCGCGTCGGTGGAGACGCTGCCGGAAAACTACGAGACACCGTCTCCGCTACCGCGTTCCTACCTCGAGCAGTTTTGCTACCCGCCTGTTCCTGTAGAGAACGAGATGGTCCTCATCAAGGAGAAGAGATCCTACCGGGTGTTCGACGGCAGCATCGACGCAGGCCTCAGTGGTACAGATGACGACTCGCGTATTACCTTCGAGTTCTACGAGCCGTCCGGCGATGCGCCATCACCCGTGGTCTTGCTGATGCCGATCCTCAACGGGCAAAAGCACCTGATGCGGCCGTTTGCGACAAAGTTCGCAAGGAATGGCTACGCCGCTGTCATCATCGACACGGTGCAGCGCAGGACCCTGCTGGACGACCTGAGCGATCCGGAGCCGGCTATTCGGCTCACGATCCAGCGCCACAGACGGGTTATCGACTGGGTGGAAACCCGGCCTGACCTGGATGCCTCGAAGATCGCCGTGTTCGGCGCCAGCCTGGGCGGCTTCAACGCGCTTTACCTGGCTGCGATGGATCCCCGCGTGAGAGCAGTGTCGCCTGCTCTCGTCGGCGGCAGCCTGCCTTACGTGCTGGTGACCTCGGACGAGCGCCGGATCGTCGAAGCTACGGACGCCGTGAAGAACCAGTTGTCCATGGACGACGATCAGCTCATGGACTATCTGACGGAGAAGATCGAAACGGACATCCTGGCTGTTGCGCCCCACGTCAACGCCGACCGGGTATTGATGGTGCTCACGAAGTACGACACGACCGTCCCCTACG
>JABAOG010003954.1_pt2 | contig 17337 bp, 23 predicted proteins | sample 7062131 | NCBI WGS metagenome assembly JABAOG01 (sample SAMN14538629, study PRJNA623070) | marine sediment metagenome | biome: marine biome [ENVO:00000428]; feature: marine pelagic biome [ENVO:01000023]; material: deep marine sediment [ENVO:00002113] | place: India: Arabian Sea | collected...
TCGAACGAAAGCCCATGCTCGAATGCCGTCGCGTACATCCCACACCTCCCCTCGTCCCTGCCGCCCGTGCTGCTGCCTGTCTCTCAACCGCGGGCGCGGCCGGAGGGTTCCCGCAGGAGCCGGCCGAGGGATCGTGGGCGAAGGCGGGAATGGAGCCCGGCCCGCCGGGAACGGAGCGCGCCCCGCGGGGATTGGCTCCGCAGGCGGGTCGGACCAATGGACCCAGGGCATCGGTCCGAGCGTTGCGGGTGCTCGTCCCGCACGGCAACCAGAGGAGCCCCATGGCATTCCAGGAGCTGGCGGTACTGACGGACCTNNCTGCTGCGGCTGCTGATGGCCGCCCTGTTCGCGACCAGCGGCTGGTCACATATGAGGAGCCCGGTGGAGCGGGGGGAGAGCATCGGCATGCCGCCCGGGGTCACCCGGGTGCTCGGAGCGGTCGAGGTGGCGGGTGCGGCCTCGGTGGCGCTGGGCTTCTACGCGCAGGTCGGGGCGATCCTGCTGATCGGGGTCATGCTGGGCGCCATCCGGAAGAAGGTCTTCGTCTGGAAGACCGGGTTCTGGGGCGACGAGGGCCAGGGCTGGTTCTACGATCTCCTGTACGCGACGTGCAACTTCGTGATCCTGGCTACCGGCGGCGGCTCGATCGGGATCACCTGATGGATCGGTCCGGAGACGGGGGTCGGAGCGGCTGACGGCTCCTCGGACCCCGGGCCGGCTCGCGTGCCCTGGCGAAGAGCTCACCCCCAGGGACCGGTGGGGGCAGCCGTCCATGATCCCGCCCCGACGGCCGGACCGGGCTTACGGCCGCCGCACCTCCGTTCCCGGTCGGAAGGCCGCCCAGGCGAACCAGAAGTAGTCGCCGTGGGGGATCGGGGCGAGCCGGTCGCCTTCCAGCGGCCCCGCGATCGCCCGGCCCCGGATGTCCCACGACGAGCCCGTCTCCCGGTCCCGGAACCGCCCCGCCGCCTCCGCCTCGAACGTGAGCGTCCGGCCATCGATCGTCCGGCTGAACACGCCGCTGGTCCCGACGTCGCGGCCACCCGCTACGGAGGCGGCGTCGAGGGCGCTGGCGGTGCCCGGGGCCCAGAAGACCACCAGGGGCCGGCCGGCGACCCGGTCGTTCACGACCCGGTGGATGCGCAGCTCGCTGAACGGGAACGCAAGCGAACGGTCGTCGAGCGAGATGGCGGCGACGCGCTCCATGGCCGGAAGCCGGTCGTCCACATCGCGGGAGAAGAAGGACGCGATGGGTCCGCGGCCGCGGTCGTAGCCGGAGTACGGGTTGCGGCCGTACGGCCGGTCGTAGCCCGTCTCCCGGGACAGGACCCGCCCATCGGGATGGGCCCGCTTGAAGTCGGCCCACCGCACCGTCTGGGCGGGGATGAACGCGAGCCGCCGTCCGGCGAGGGCCCCCACGATGGCTTCGCCGGTGGCCTGCTGCCACCAGCTCTCCGTCTGCCGGTCGTACATGACGAGGTCGGAGTGCCGGAGTCGACCGGTGGTCCCGAAGTCCAGGACCCGGTCACCGAGGCGCCGTTGGAAGGCGAGGGCCGTGTTGCACAGCGGGCAATAGGTGACGACGACGGCCGTGCCGCCGACGACGTCGTTGACGATCTCGTGCCAGATGATGATCTGGTAGGGGTAGGCCCGGACGTCCCCGTCGTGCTCCACCACGATCACGGGCTCCCGGTCCTCGAGCCACCGGTCCGCTCGCGCGATCGGGACGAACACAGGATCGTCCAGGGCGGGGATGCCGTCCTTCGGCGGTCCGCCGGGCACGATCTCCTCGAGGGGGACGGTGTGCCGGGAGAAGTCGGTCTTCCACTCTCCATCCTGGCCGGCGAGGGGGGCGGCGAACCCCAGCCCGCCGGCCAGTACCATCACCGGTCCGGACCTCATCGGCCGTTCTCCGCCCGACTCTCCTGCTCCAGGATCCGGGTGAAGAGCCGGCGGCGCAGCGAGGGTGGGGCGTGGTCCCGCTCCTGGATCCGTCGCGTGTAGCTCAGGTAGGCCTGCTGGAAGTCGTACTGGGGGTAGCAGCGGTTGCAGATGTCCAGGTGCTTCTTGACCGCCGCCTCCTCGTCCGGTGGCAGCTCGCCGTCCAGGAAGTCCCAGAGCCGCGCGAGCGCGTCCTCGCAGCGGATCATGCCCATGGCCTCCATTATCATGATCCCTCCTCCAGGTAGCCCGTCCGAACGGCGAATTCCCGCAGCCGGTCCTGCAGCAGTCGTCTCGCCCGGAAGAGCCGGCTCTTGGCCGTCCCGACCGGGATATCGAGCACCTCGGCGATCTCCGCGTACTTCAGGTCCCCGACGTCGCTGAGCACCAGCACCTCCCGGAACTCGGCCGGCAGGTCGTCGATGGCCCGGATCACCTCGTCATCGATCAGCCCGTGGAAGAACTCACGCTCGGGGTTCGTGGACTGCTTCTCGAACGCCGACGCCGCGGACAGGGCCTCCACTCGGGCGTCCAGGTCGGCGGCCGGCTGCTCCCGTCGGTTGCGGATCCGCTGCTTCTCGTGCAGGTAGGTGTTTCGGCAGATGGTGAACAGCCAGGACTTGGCGTTCGACCCCCGCTCGTAGGTATGCCAGAACCGGTGGGCCCGCAGGAACGTCTCCTGGACCAGGTCCTCCGCCGCGTCCCGGTCCCCCTGGGTCAGTCGCAGGCTGAACCGGTAGACGGCGTCGAGCCACGGGAGCGCTTCCTCGACGAAGCCCTCCTTCGTGATCGCGGGCTCGTCGCCGACCGGGTGGGGGGGCGTTTCCCTGGGGCGCCCCGGCTGGACGTCGTGAGGCGTGCGGCCGGACAGCATTGCCCAGGCCATCTGTACCCGGTTCCACACCGCCTCGGTGCTCAAGGCGCTACCGGCCAGCAGGCGAGTGGGACGGCGGTGATGCCACGGCGTGAAGTGGATTTGCGGGCGCACATCGGTCTCGTGGGTCTGCGTCGGTGTCGCTGACCCAACGGATTTCCGGGTCTCAGGGTTCCCGGGCCGGGCTCGCGGCTCCGCGCCTCAGGTCCGGCAGGTCGTGCAGGGCTCGGAGGTCCGGGTCGGACCTAGTCGCCGAGGCGCCGCCTGGCCGCGTCCACCCACTCCCCGTCCATGCGCGCCATGCGCCTCTTCTTCAGGTTCTCCTTCATGACCCAACGCACGTCGGAGTCGGAGCTGTCCAGCCAGCGCGCCATCCGGCCCCGGCCGGGCTCCGGGTAGGCCGCCACCGCGACGCTCCAGCAGTATCCGAGTCCCTTCCGCAGCGCCCGGAACGCGTCGGTTCGACGGTCCTCCCCCTCCGCGACCGAAGCCGTCACCCGATCCAGGACCCGGAAGACACGGCCGGCGTGGCGGCTCTCGGTGAGCAGCGCGGGCTCGCACAGCGCCGCGACCGCCGCCCGCCGCTCGAGCGGCGTCCCCTCGGCCCAGGGCTCCACCGCGTCCAGCAGCGCGTCCATGTCGGCGGCGCCCAACCGCTGGAGAGCCATGGCCACGGCCTCCCGGATGCGCCACCGGGGGTCGGAAGCGTGCCGGCGCAACTCGACCAGCGCCGCCGGGTCGCCCCGCGACGACGGCCCCCCCAGGCCCAGCACGCCGCAGAAGGCCAGGAACTCCGCGGAAGAGTCGGTCGGCGCTCTCAGGGCATCGTGGGTGCGGAAGCGCGCGAGCAGTTCTTCGTCGCCTTCCTCGGCGACGGCCCGGGCCAGCTCCAGGTTCCCTCGCGGGCCCGGCAGACCGGACTCCGCCAGCAGGAACGGCTCCCACTCATCGAGCGATCGGAGCCGCTCGCGGTAGGCTTCGACCTTCGTCACGGCGGCGCGTCCCGGAACCGGTCGGGGATCGGCATCTCGGGCGAGGAGAACTGGGTGGTGATGGCCACGATCCACCAGCGGCCGCCGTGACGCACCATCTCGATGCTGTCCACGCCCGGGATCGTCGGGCCTTCCCAGCTCGGTCCGATACGGGGCTCGAACACGACGAAGGCGTGGGCGATGTTGCCGTACACGACCACCTCCCGGTTCGCGATGGCCTCGTGGAACCCCTTCGTGGCGATGTCCTGCTGCTCGTGGAACTCGACGAAGTCCCGGATCCATGCCTCCAGGTCCATCACCTGCCCGCTGCCCGGCCCGCGCGGGGCCACGACGAGCAGCGCTTCGGGCAGGAAGAACGATCTCGCCCGGTCCCAGTCGGGGATCTCGCCCGGCTCGAAGGAGACGGCCGCGTAGAGGCTGTCGATCAGCGCGTCGATCCGGGTCCGGGACTCACGCCCCTGCGGTTCCGGCTCCTGGGCCGTGGCGCCAGCCGTGGTGCCGGACATGATCGCCAGGACCGCCCCCAGCGCCACGGCCAGCCCTCTCTCAGGGATCGTGCTCAACTTGGTCTCCTCCATCAACGGATGGAACGGCTTCCGCCTCGGGTCGGGGCCGGTGCGAACGGCGTCGGGTTCGCTCCAAGACGCTCACCACACGAACGGCACGAACATCCGTGCCCCTCCCATGTACATCCGGTACCTCTCACCGAAGTAGCGCAGGTTCTCGGCCTCTTCCGCCTTCGCGGCCGCGTACAGGAAGCCGGTTGCGGTCAGGGCCAGTACCACGCCCGGCCAGCCCGGCCGCTTGAGAAAGACCCCCCACGCCAGGTACAGCAGGGAGGCGTACATGGGGTGACGGATGTACCGGTATACGCCGGTCGTGACCAGCTCCGTGGTCCTCTCGAAGGGCAGCAGCTCGGCCCGGTCGCCATCGACTTCCGCACGGCCCGGTGCCAGGAGCGCGCGTACCCCGGGGACCAGCACCCCGATCGAGGCGAAGAGCAGGATCCAGGAGGCGATCTCGAGCGGGGCCAGCGGGTCGGCGAACCAGGCGGCCGGTCCGCGGAAGTTGATCAGGATCAGGCCGACGATGGCCTCCCAGGCGAGGAAGCGGTGGAAGCCGTGGTGCCGGGGCGATCGCAGCGATCGCCGGGATACCCAGGCCAGCGGGATCGTCGCCAGGATGAATACGGCGATGCGGAGCATCGGCGTGCCGGGCCCGTTCGAGCCTCAGGGCGCGCGGGGCAGCCGGACCACGAACTCCGCGCCGCCCTCCGGCCGGTTGCCGGCCCGGGCGCGGCCGCCGTGCACCTTCGCGATGGCCCGGACGATGGACAGACCCAGGCCCGTGCCCGACGTCTCGGCGTGATGAGTCCGGGATCTGTCCGCCCGGTAGAAGCGCTCGAAGATCCGGTCGACGTCCTCCGGCGGCAGGCCCGGCCCGGTGTCGGCCACCCGGATCTCGACGGCGTCGGCGTCGCCGTCGAGCGAGAGCCGGACGCGCCCTCCGGACGGTGTGAACTTGACGGCGTTGTCGACGAGGTTCCAGAGCAGCTGGTCGAGCAGCCCGGGATCGAAGATGCCCTCGGTGTCCCCGTCGGACGCGATCCGGAGCTCCACGTCCTTGCCGGCCGCCTTCCCCTCGAGGCGTCCGAGGACGTGCTCGGCGCGCTCCAGCACGTCCGTGCGCTGGAGCCGTGGCTGCATCACCCCGGCATCCGATCGGGCCAGGGTGAGGAGGTCCTCGGCCAGCTGGGTGAGGCGCTCCACCTCCTGGAGGTTGCTGGCCAGGACACGGCGGTACTCCTCCTCGTCGCGCTCCCGACGCAGCGCCAGCTCGATCTCGCCCCGTAGCGCCGTCAGGGGGCCCCGGAGCTCGTGGCTCGCGTCGGCCGTGAACCGTCGCTGGGCGTCGAACGCGTGATCCAGCCGCGCCAGCATGGTGTTGAGCACACGCACGAGTCGAGCGTACTCCTGGGCGTCCGCGTGGGCGTCGATCCGCCGGTGGAGCGTCTGGGCCTCCATGGATTCCGCCTGGTCGATGATCTCGTTGACCGGCTTCACCATCCGCCGGGCCAGCCACCAGCCACCCACGAAGGTGGCGAGCCCCACGACGGCGGTCAGGGCGGTCAGGACCCGGGCGATCCAGGCGAGCATCTCGTTGCGCCCCTCCAGCGGCGCGGCGACCTGGAGCACGTGGTGGGCGTGCAGCGGGCCCAGCCGCTCAAGGGGGTAGTAGAGCGACCGGATCGGCATGTCCAGGTAGTCCTGCTCCACGACCACCAGGTTCCCCTCGGAGGCCTGTCGGAGCGCGGTCGTGTCCAGCGGCAGGTCCTCGGTGACGAACTGGCTCCGCAGCAGGCTCTCCCCCTCCGCGCTCCAGACCTGGGCGAAGCGGTTGAGCTCCCGGATCTGCGTGGCCTCCTCCGGGGTCAGCTCCCACTCGTGGAACCGCATCGCGCCGCTGGGCTCGTCGGTGACCGACGCGGCCTGGATCGACGCCACGTTGATCAGGTTCGCGTTCAGCTCCCGGTCAAGGAACTCCCGCATCGCCAGCACGACCACCACCGACATGACGGCCAGGGCCAGGGTCATGCCCACGGCCGCCCGGACGGCCAGTCCGAGGCGGAGCGAGCGCATCAGTCCTCCTCCCGATACCCGCGCTCGAGGATGTAGCCCACGCCCCGCACCGTGTGGATCAGGGGATCCCCGCTGGACCGCAGCTTCTTCCGCAGGTTGCCCACGTGGACGTCCACCACGTTGCTCATGGGATCGAAGTGGAGGTCCCAGACCTTCTCCAGCAGCTCGGTCCGCCGGACCACCTCCTCGGGTCGCAGCAGGAAGTACTCCAGGAGCTGGAACTCCTTCGGCGTCAGGTCCAGGTCCCGGCCCCCCCGCGTGGCAGTGTGCTTCAGCCGGTCCAGCTCCACGTCGGCGTACAGCAGGCGTTCCTGCCGGGCCGCACCGCCCCGCCGCAGCAGCGCCCGGACGCGGGCCAGCAGCTCGTCGAAGCTGAACGGCTTCGTCAGGTAGTCGTCGGCCCCGGCATCGAGCCCCCGGACGATGTCCTCCTTCGAGTCCCGGGCCGTGAGCAGGAGCACCGGCAACGGCTTCTCGCCCTTGCGCAGATCCCGGACGATCTCGTAGCCGCTCTTGCCCGGCAGCATCACGTCCAGGATCGCCAGGTCGTAGTCGTAGACGTTCGCCTTCAGGCTGCCGTCATCGCCGTCGTGGGCCACGTCGACGGCGTACCCCTCCTCGCGCAGCCCCTTCTCCAGGAAGCTGGCCACCTTCTTGTCGTCCTCCACCACCAGGATCCGCATCCTCGCCTCCGGGTGTGTGCACCGCGCGCACCGGAAACATACAAGCCCAGGGCGGTCGTGGAACGGTCATGACCGATGTTTCCTCCGCCGTTCATGTCCGATCCTGCTTCAATCCTTCTTCACCCGGGACTCACCGCCACTTCATGAGCCGCGTGCCATCGTCGTGGTGATACGCGGACACCAGGTCCGGCGTACGAAGTACGGGAGACACGTATGCGAGTCAGGGATCCGGTCTGCGGGATGGAGATCCGTTGGGAAGAAGCGGTGGACTACGCCCTCGTCGGACCGGTGGTGGTGTATTTCTGCTGCGCGGGCTGCGCGAGCCGGTTCCGGGAGGACCCGGCCCGCCACGTGGACGCGACGAGATGGCTGTCGGAGCAGCCGGATCCCGCCAGCTCCGCCGACTGTGGCACTGAGCCGCTCGATCTGGCCGGGGACGGCACCCCGGCACACCGGAGCCTGCGACGGGACGCGGTTCCGAGACTCGGCGATCTGACCCTCGACGATTTCGAGGCGCTGGTCGCCCGACAGTGGTGCCGCCTGCTGGCACCGGACAGCCGCCAGCCCCTCCGGACCCGCGTGCTGGAGCGCGCCCTCCTCGTCTGCGCCCTCACGCGGCCCGGAGAGGAGCGGCGTCACGAGCTCGACCGGCTGCTCGCTGCGGAGGTCGCGCGGCTCCGCTCGAAAGAGATGGAACGCGATCGCGTCGCCGAAGAGCTGCGGACGCTCCCCGACGCGTTCGCCGCTGCCGTCGAGTGCGTGCGACTCGATCCCACCCATCGCCGCCACCTCCACAGCACCCTCCGGCAAGGCGTCGCCGAGGCCCGGGCCTGGATCGCCCGGCGGCCCGTCGATGCTGCAATCCGGTGGGGGAGTGGACCCCCATGAAGCACCCTTCACTCCCGTTTCACCGTCGATTCAGGACCCAGCCGTGAAGTTGCCCATCGGGAGCGCGGTCGAGCGAACCCGGCGCTGAACGGATCGGCTACGCGCCCGCGCTCTCCAGCTGGAATCCGGACGACAGTCGAGCGGAGGTGGCTGTGAGCTATGTGATCGGTTGGGCTCTCCTGGTGGGCTTCGTCTTGCTCCTGTGGCTCGTGATCCGGGTCGCCGGCGGTGAGCGCGAGCAGCCCCGCCCGCACTGCGGCGTCGATGGGTGCGCGAGCCACGGGAAGGCGCCGGGAAGAACATGACCCCTCGTCGTCGTGTGACCGCCGCCGTCCTGGGCGGTCTCCTCTTCACGGCACTCCTGGGCTACGGCATGACCCGGGATCCCCGCGCGATCCCCAGCCCCCTCGTCGACAAGGCGGCCCCGGCTTTCCACCTCGAGAGCCTCACCGGCGACTCCGTCTCCCTCGCCACGCTCCGGGGACAGGTGACGGTGATCAACTTCTGGGCTTCCTGGCGCCTCGCCTGCCGACAGGAGCATCCCGCCCTCGTCCGCGCCTGGCGAAGATACGAGGAGGGCGGCGCGCCCGTCCGCTTCCTCGGGATCGTCTACCAGGATACCCGCCGGAACGCCGTGGAGTACATGAGACGGCCCGGGGGCGGATGGACCAATCTCCTCGATCCCCATACGCGCACCGCCATCGATTTCGGCGTGTACGGGGTCCCCGAGACGTATTTTCCTCGACCGCGACGGCCGCATCGCGCACAAGCACGTCGGACCCGTGAGCGACCCGCTGCTCGACCGGGAGATCGAGCGGCTGCTCGACCGCCCCGCGGCTGCCTCCGACTCGCTGATCCGGTCGCCGGGGACACGGTGAGCCCGGCTGGCGCCCACTCCGGGGCCGGGCCTGCCCGATCCCCATTTCGACATGCCGCTGCGCCCCGGCATGCCATCTCGCGGCACGAAATATCCACCGCAGGCAGGGCCCGGCGGTACGCGGGCGATGAAGAGGACTTCACCTCGCGTTCACCGTCGATTCACGGGCAGTGCATTACTGTATGACGGAACAAGCAATCAAAGGGACGATATGAGCGATCAGAAGCGAGTCACCGCGAGGCACGGGCTCGACCCCGATGGCCACGCCGGGGAAGGGGGCTGAATGGTCACGATGCTATCGATGATCCAGGGGTGGTGCCCCTGGTGTGGCGACCACATGGGCTGGGGAGGCTGGGGCATGATGATCGGATGGGTATTGATTCTGGCGCTGGTGATCCTCGCCGTCTGGGCCGTGTCCCAGGGACGGCGGCCTGGTGGCGGCGTATACTGGCGGAGGGGGGATCGTGGAGAGGACCGCGCCGAGGCGCTGCTGCGGGAGCAGTACGCCCGGGGCGAGATCGACGAGGAGACGTACCGTCGACGGCTCGCCGAGCTGCGACGTGAATGAAATGGAGCGAAGGGAGATTCTCATGGGCAGAATGACGGCAGGATTGATGGCGGCGGCGCTGGTGGCGACCCCGCTGGCGGCACAGGAACACCCGATGGGCCCGCCGGGGGACACGACTCGGATGGGCGTGATGCGGCCCGGCGGCACGATGGGCATGATGGGCATGATGCATGGGAGTGGCCCCGGCGTGATGGGCATGATGTCGGGACACATGATGGGGGGAGCCATGATGGGTCTCGCCGGGGGCCCGGCCATGATGCTCCGGCTGGAGGAGACGCTGGAGCTGACGGAGCGCCAGGTGGAGCAGCTGGAGCCGCTGCGCGATTCCGCTACGGCGGCGATGCGGCAGCACATGATGCAGGGAATGCAGTCGGTGCGGTCCGCGGGTGAGTTGCTGGCTTCGGCGTCGCCGGACATGGAGGCGTACGAAGCCCGGCTCCGGGAGGCCGCCGACCACATGGTGCAGGGGCACCTCGTTCAGGCCCGGTCGGCCGCGGCCGCCCGGGAGATCCTGAGCCCCGAGCAGAGGGAGCGGCTCGATCTCGTCCGCACGCTCCTACGTGAGATGCGGGAGGGGATGGGTGCCGGGTCGATGATGGAGGGGATGATGCCCGGCACCAGCGATCCAGAGGGGGCCGGTCCCCACCACCCGTGAACGTGAGGAGGCGGGCGTCCGCGCGGTGCCGCGGCAGGTAGCTTGCATCATCCCGGGCCGGCGCGCCCCCGCCCACTGAACCGAGCCTCGAATCGGTCATGCCGAACCACCAGCAGGAGGACACGGGTCCCCGCTCGGCGGAGCCGGGCCACCCCGAGCACCCCGAGAAGGCCGAGACCGCTTCCGGTCCCGAGCCCGACGCTCGCGGACACGACACCGCCGGCCCCGTCGGTCAGGATGCCCCCGGCCACGAGCCGGCCGGCCACGTCGCCCACGGCGGCCCCGGCCGGGAAACGCCTGAGGACGCGGCGCACGACCACGGGGGCCACGAAGGCCACGAGCGTCGCCATGTTCCGGGACCTGTTCTGGTGGTCGCTGGCCCTGACGCTCCCGACTCTCTTCTGGGGGGACCTCCTCCAGGAGTGGTTCGGCTACAGCGCCCCCCGGTTCCCGGGCTCGTCGTACATCCCGGCGGTTTTCGGGACGGCGGTCTTCCTGTACGGCGGCCGGGTGTTCATCCAGGGTGCGGTCCGGGAGCTGAAGGATCGGCTGCCGGGCATGATGACGCTGATCTCGCTGGCGATCACGGTCGCGTTCCTGTTCAGCCTGGCCGTCACCCTCGGCTTCCCCGGGATGCCGCTGTGGTGGGAGCTGGCGACGCTGGTGACGATCATGCTGCTGGGCCACTGGATCGAGATGCGGTCCATCTCCCAGGCCCACGGCGCGCTGAAGGAGCTGGCGAAGCTCATGCCGAGCACGGCTTTGCGGGTGCGGGGGGAGGAGACCGAGGAGGTCCCGCTGGAGGAGCTGCGGGACGGGGACGTGGTCCTGGTACGGCCCGGGGACAGCGTGCCGGCCGACGGCACGGTGGTGCGGGGCGAGAGCTCGGTGAACGAGGCCATGATCACCGGCGAGTCCCGGCCCGTCCGGAAGGGTGAAGGGGACCGGGTCATCGGCGGCACCGTGAACGGCGAGGGGTCGCTGCGCGTGGAGGTCACGGGCACGGGCGATGAGACGGCCCTCGCGGGGATCATGCGCCTGGTGGAGCAGGCCCAGCAGTCGCGGTCCCGGGCCCAGGCGCTGGCGGACCGGGCGGCGTTCTGGCTCACGGTGGTGGCCGTGGGCGCGGGGATCGTCACACTGGTCACCTGGTTGGTCCTGGGTGCCACGGGCCAGTTCGCGATCCAGCGTGTGGTGACGGTCCTCGTCATCGCATGCCCGCACGCCCTCGGTCTCGCCATCCCGCTGGTCGTCGCGATCTCCACGACGCTGGGGGCCCGGAACGGCCTCCTGGTGCGGGACCGTCGGGGGCTCGAGGAGGCCCGGAAGCTGGACGCGGTCATCTTCGACAAGACGGGCACGCTGACGCGGGGCGAGTTCCGCGTGGTCGGGGTGGAGACCGTGGACGGCCTGTCGACGGACGACGCGGTGCGGCTGGCGGCGGGGGTGGAGGGGGACTCGGAGCACACGATCGCGCAGGGAATCGTCCGCAGCGCCGAGGAGCGGGGGCTCGCCGTGCCCGGTTCCACCGGGTTCGAGAACATCCCGGGCCACGGCGTCCGGGCGACCGTCGAGGGGCGCACGTTCCATATCGGGGGACCCGCGATGCTCCGCAGGCTGGAGGTGGAGCCGGGGGGCTCGCTGGCCGGGTTCGAGGAGCGGGCCAGCGACCGGGGGCAGGCGGTCGTCTACCTCGTGGAGGACGGCCGGGCCCTGGCCGCGTTCGCGGTCGCGGACGCGATCCGGGAGGAGTCCCGGGAGGCGATCCGGGCGCTGCACGACGCGGGGATCGAGGTGGTCATGCTCACGGGCGACGCCCGGGCGGTGGCCGACGCGGTGGCGGAGGAGCTGGAGATCGACACGGTCTTCGCCGAGGTGCTCCCGGACGAGAAGGCGGAGAAGGTCCGCGAGCTTCAGCGGGAAGGGAAGGCCGTGGCCATGGTGGGCGACGGCGTGAACGACGCCCCCGCGCTGGTCACGGCGGACGTCGGGATCGCCATCGGGGCCGGCACCGACGTGGCCGTGGAGAGCGGGGACGTGGTGCTGGTGCGCAGCGACCCCCGGGACGTGCCCCGCATCGTCCGGCTGAGCCGGGCCACCTACCGGAAGATGATCCAGAACCTCTGGTGGGCGGCCGGCTACAACATCGTGGCGATCCCGCTGGCGGCCGGTGCGCTGTACTCGTGGGGCATCGTGCTGCACCCCGCGGTGGGCGCGATCCTGATGTCCCTGAGCACCGTCATCGTTGCGGCGAACGCGCAGCTGCTGCGGAGGCAATCGCTGTGACGGAACGAAGGGAGAAGGTGCGGGAATGAAACGCAGGATGATGGTCGGCGCCGCCGTGGTGGCGACATTCGTCGCCGGGTGCGGCGGGCCGGAGGCGACGCCGGGCGGGGACACCGGCGACCGCCCTGTCGTCGAAGAGGGCGCGACCACGGACACCACCGGCGCGGATCGCCCTGGTGGGGCGGTGGGACCGGAGGCGGGACCCCCGCGCGGCATGCCCGTGGGCGGCCGGATGGGGGAGATGCACGCGCGCATGATGGGCGGCGGGTCACCCGATGATGCGCCCGAGGCGGACGCCGCGTCGGCCAGCGCGCCCGGCTGCCCGGACATCGACCAGGAGCTGGTGGATCGGGGCCGGGGGATCTTCGCGGGCCCGGGAACGTGCTTCTCCTGCCATGGGTGGGATGCCGCCGGCTCGCAGCTGGCCCCGGACCTGACCGACGGGGAATGGCTGAACGTCGAGGGCAGCTACGCCTCGATCCGGGACGTGATCCGCACGGGGGTGAGCGATCCTCGCCGGTACCCGTCGCCGATGCCGCCCGACGGTGGCGGCAGCCTGTCGGAGGACCAGCGGTGCGCCACTGCCGCGTATGTCTACTCCCTGGGGCGCTGACCCGGCCATGGACGAGACCGCGTCCGGGGTGGCGCGCGTCTACGATCGGGTCGCCCGGTTCTACGACTGGTACGAGGCGCCGATGGACCGATTCGGCGGCCGGGCCAGGCGGCAGCGGGTCGTGGGCGAGGCCCATGGCGAGGTCCTCGAGGTGGGTGTCGGGACCGGGAGGAACCTCGACCTGTATCCGGACGATGCCCGGGTGACGGGCATCGACATCTCGGCACGGATGCTCGAGGTCGCGGAGAAGCGGGCGAGCCGGCTGCACCGACCCGTCGAGTTGAAGCGGGCCGACGCCGAGTCGCTGCCCTTCGAGCCCGATTCCTTCGACACGGTCACCGCCACCTGCGTGTTCTGCTCGGTGGCGGACCCGGTGGAGGGCCTCCGGGAGGTCCGGCGGGTCGTAAAGCCGGGGGGAGAGGTCCGGCTCCTCGAGCACGTACGGCCGCGCAACCCGATCCTCGGCAAGGTCTTCGACTGGCTGAGCCCGCTGACGAGGCGGGTGTTCGGTCCGGAGATCAACCGCCGGACCGAGGAGAACGTCCGGCGCGCCGGCCTGGAGATCGTGGGGGTGGGGCGGGACGGGATCTGGCGCGAGATCGTGGCGAGGCCATCCCGGGCCTAGCGGTGTCGGGCGCCGGGCCGGGCGGCGCCCCGGGGCCGGGCCGCGACCGCCCTCCGCGGTCAGGCGGCCTGCTCGTCCCCGTCGTCCTGGACCCGCAGCATGTAGCCCTGCCCCCGGAGGGTCTCGACGACACCCTTCCGTCCGGCTTCCGCGAGCTTCCTGCGCAGGTGTCCCACATGCACGTCGAGGGCGTTCGATTGGAGGTCCGGGGCGGGCCCCCAGACGGCCGTCATCAACGTCTGCCGCTCCACGACGTGCTCGGCGTGGAGCAGCAGCTGCTCGAGGATGTCCCACTCCGCCGGCGTCAGGCGCACCTCCCGGCCGTCCACGCACACCCGCCGCTCCACCCGGTCCAGGCTGATGCCCGCATAGTGGAGACGGCGGGCGACATTGGGCTGCTCGTGACGGAGCAGCGCGCGCAGGACCTGGGGCGCATCGTGCAGCCCCTCCCGGACGACCGGCTGCCAGTCCGGCCAGCCGCGCTGCACCGACAGCATGTCGTCCGGGGCGTAGGGGGCCGAGAGCAGCAGGACCGGCTCGTGGCGGCCCGCCTCCCTAAGGTCCGCTACGAACCGGTAGCCCGCTCCTTCCGCCAGCGAGACATCGACGATGAAGGCCCCGTGGCACTGACACGAAGCACGCCGCTGGGCCTGTGCGACGTCCGTGGTGAGGTCGAGCCGAAACCCGGCCTCGGACAGCTCGGATTCCAGCGCCTCCGCCAGGGCCCGGTCCCCTGCCAGGACCAGGACCGGGTGGCCGTTTGAAGTCGGTGTCTCCACGGCTACCTCCCTGCGGGGTTTCGCCGAGGGGCATCGCCCTCGTCTGACGCGGCGGTGCGCGGCCTCACCCGCCGCGCTTGCCGGGCCGCGACGGTCGGCCGGACTCGCCCAGAGGGCAGTCGCCGCACCCGAATCCGAGCTTCTTCTTCCAGCAGCCCTTGCCGCTGCACCCCCCTTCGCGCTCCCGGGCGATGAACGGGAAGAGGAGGAAGAGGACGATGAGGACCGCGATGCCGGCGTAGCTGGTCATTCCTCATACCAACGCCAGTGGTCCCTCTTCACCGGTGCGGACCTTCACGACCCGCTCGACATCCGATACGATGATGATGCCATCCCCGGGGTGACCCGTGTGAGCGGCGGACATCAGCGCGGAGACGATGGCGTCCACCGAGTCGTCCCGGCAGATGACTTCCACCTTCGATTTCTCCGTGTAGGTCGTGCCCTCCTCGAAGGAGATCCGGAAGTGCTCGGGATCGACCCCCGCCCCCAGGGAGTGCACGTGGCAGATCAGGATCCGCGCCGCCCCGACTCTCTCGATGGCCTTCACCACGGCCTGGACACGGTCCGTCCTGACCATTGCCTTGATCTCCTTCATCGCCACCTCCCCGATGCAGCCGCGTTCGNNCCGGCGGTGAACAGCACATGAAGGACGGTTCATTTCAGTCCACGACCCCCGCTTCGGACGGGGGTCGAGGTGGCGGGTCCCGACCATGAAGCACTCTTCATATTCATTTCACGGCTTCCTTACCGCTCCCACGCTACCGTGAGGCGTCCGGCGCACGGGGCACCGGCGAACCCGAACACCTGGTGGAGGTCGATCATGGGCAGGAGTGGCAAGCGGACCGGCTCGGCGGGCAGGGGTCGAAAGAGGGGATGGAAGGACTCGGGGCTGGTCTGGCTCGGTGGGGCGGCCGTACTCCTGGGCCTCCTCATCCTTCCGACCATCAGCTTCACCGCGGCCGATCACCACCCGGAGCCGCGCGAGCATATCGGCCACGACCACGTCGCGCCGGCGGCCCAGTACGCGGCCTTCCCCCGGGTGGCCCAGACCTACACCATGGTCGCCGAGATCCCCCAGGTGATCGATGGGATCTACTGCTACTGCGCGTGCTCGGAGCACTCGGGCCACTATTCCCTCCTGGACTGCTACAAGGACGCGCACGCCGCGCGCTGCGATGTCTGCCTCTCCGAGGCCTCCATGGCCTACCGGATGCTCCAGGACGGGAAGTCGCTCGATGACATCCGGCTCGCCATCGACCGGCTGTACGAGACCTGATCGGAACGGGCATGACACGGCGCACCTGGCCCCTTCTCGTTCTCGCGCTCGCGGGCGCCGGGCTCCTGGCAGCCCTGCGCCTCGGCGCCGTCGATGACCCGCGTCGGGACGCGATCGAGACCAGTCGCGTCCGCGGCTGGGCCCGCTCCCAGGGAGGCGCCGGCGTCAGCGTCCTGCCCAAGCGCGTCCCGGCCGCTGACCGGCAGGAGCTCGAACGACTCCAGGAGCTCCCCGGCTTCCATGCCTACGCCATGCGCTGCTCCTCGTGTCACGTCCTCCCGGATCCCGCCGCATACCCCGGCGACCGCTGGATCGGGAAGGTCGACGAAATGCGCGAGCACATCACCCGGGCCGGTGTCGTGCCGCCCGCAGAAGGCGAGCTGGAAGCCGCCGCCGGGTTCCTCCGGGCGGCGTCGGAGGCGCTCCGGGACGAATGAAGAGTCCTTAACCGCTGCTTCAGTTGTCCTTCACGGGTCGGCGGTTAGGTTAATGTCAACTGAATGAGTGAATAGTCAAATAAAACGGAGGCAGGACACGATGATCAGGGCACGGACAGCGAGGATGCTGGTACTGGCGGCCGGTCTCGGGGCGGGCGTGGCGGCGTGCGAGGACGCGGCGACCTCGGTCGAGCCGGCGACGGTGTTGCTGAGCGTGACGCCGGCGGGCGGCGCGACGGGGGTGGCCACGGACCAGCCGGTCGTGGTGACGTTCGACCACGCGATGCATGATCACGCGGGGGACTACGCGGCCGTGCACGAGGGTGATGTCACGGGTCCGGCGGTCCCGGGGACGTGGATGATGGAGGAAGGCGGAACGGTTATGCGGTTCTCGCCGGACCAGCCCTGGAAGGGTGGGAGCGAGTACACGATCCACCTGGGCGGCGGCCTGATGGACGCCGAGGGTCACGAAGTGGACCTGGAGCATCACGGCATGGACCAGGGCGGCATGTGGGCCGATGGCGGGATGATGGGCGGCATGATGGGGGGCCAGCATCCGCATACCGGTGAAGGGTGGCGACACGAGAACGGGAGCTACGGGATGCTGTTCCCGTTCACCACGGAGCCAGGAGCGACCGGGTCCGAGTCCGCTGCGCTCGTGAGGGTGGAGCCGGCGGGCGGAGCGACGGACGTCGACCCCACCGCGCCGGTCGTCGTGACGTTCGACCACGCCATCGACCCGGCCATGACGGAGTACGCGGCCCTGCACGAGGGGGACATCAACGGTCCGGAGGTGGCGGGCACGTGGGCGCTGTCCGAGGACTCGACGCAGTTGATCTTCACGCAGGCCGAGCCGCTGAAGGCGGGCACGCAGTACACCATCCACCTGGGCGGCGGCCTGATGGACGCCGACGGCAACCACGTGGACATGGGGACCAACGGCACGCACATGGGCGGCGAGTGGGCCGCCGGCTCCATGATGGGTGGTGGCATGGGTGGCGGCATGCACGCCGGTGAGCACGAGCACATGGGCGAGGGCTGGGATCACCCCGAGAATGGGACCCACGGGATGATCTTCACGTTCACGACCGCGGAGTGATCGGCCGTTCGGCGGCGCTTCCCGGGGGCGCGGCAAGGCACGCGACGGGGCCGGGCGGACCGGCCCCGTCGCTCTGTGGCGTCCGGTCATGAAGAAGCCTTCATC
>JABAOG010000959.1_pt1 | contig 17318 bp, 14 predicted proteins | sample 7062131 | NCBI WGS metagenome assembly JABAOG01 (sample SAMN14538629, study PRJNA623070) | marine sediment metagenome | biome: marine biome [ENVO:00000428]; feature: marine pelagic biome [ENVO:01000023]; material: deep marine sediment [ENVO:00002113] | place: India: Arabian Sea | collected...
GAGTACGACGACGTGATGAACCAGCAGCGCAAGGCGATCTACGAGCTGCGCAAGCAGGTGCTGCAGGGCAAGTACCAGACGGTGCTCACCGACGAGGAGCACAAGCAGGGGCTCGAGCCCGAGCCGCTGGTCGAAGACGTCGACGAGGATCTGCTCGAGCGGGCCAAGCCGATCCTCGAGCAGATGGTGAAGATCCACGCCGCGGAGCCGCCGCCCCAGGGCGCGACGCCGGAGGAGATCCAGAAGTTCCGGAAGACGGCGCTCGACGCCGACATGGACTCGCTCGGCCCGGTGAAGACCTTCCCGCTCGAGCGAGACGTCTACTCCTGGTTCGGCACCGTCGTCGACGTGCCCGAGGACGCGAAGGCCGCCGAGGTCCACGAGCTCGTGATCGACGCCGTCGGCCTCGCCCTGACCATGCAGAAGGAGCGGATGCTCGACATGGTCGACGAGCTGATCGGCTCGAGCGTCGAGGTCCACTGCCCGCCGGGCAAGCATCACGAGGACTGGAACGTCGAGGCCGTCGAGGACGAGTTCGAGATCCAGTTCGAGATGGACGCGCCGGACCTGAGCGGCTTCGGCACGGCGCAGGACATCGCGGCCAAGCTCTACCAGGACGCGGAGAACGTGCTGCTCAAGCGGATGGAGGAGCTCGGGGCGGCCAACTTCCTGCGGCTCTTCCGGAACTTCTACCTGCAGGAGATCGACCAGCAGTGGATCGAGAACCTGCAGGCGATGGACCAGCTGCGTGACGGCATCGGCCTGCGCGGCTACGGGCAGCGGGACCCGAAGCTCGAGTACAAGCGCGAGGGTTTCCGGATGTTCCAGGAGATGATGCGGAGCATCAAGGCGAACGTCGCCACCCGCCTCTTCACCGTCGAGCAGGCCCGCGAGGAGGACCTCCAGAAGCTCGAAGCGCAGCGCCGCAAGGCCGCCGAGGAGCGGCAGCGGCAGGCCAACGCCCGCCACGCCGGCGACGAGAACACCGCGGCGCCGGGAGTGCAGACGAGCGGCACGCAGCCGCGCGGTCAGCGCCCGCCGCCTCGCCGAGGCGGTCAGCGCGCTCAGGGTGGGGGCGAGCAGCAGCAGCAGCCGGAGCAGAAGCTCAACCGTAAGCAGCGGCGCGCGCTCGCCAAGAAGCGGCGCAAGCAGAAGAACAAGGACGCGCGCCCCTGAGCGCTTCCGGTTGACTCCGGCGGCCGCCGGAGTCGAAATGTGCGCCCATGAGCGACGCCCCCGAGCTGACCCCCGTCGCCGGCTTTCGTTTCGCCGGCATCGCCTCCGGCATCAAGAAGAAGGAGGGGGCGATCGACCTCGGCGCCATCGTGGCCGACTCGCCCGTGCCCACGGCCGCGGTCTTCACCCGCAACCGGGTGAAGGCAGCGCCGGTGGTGCTCGCCGCCCAGCGACTGCACTCGCTCGAGGCGCGCGCCGTGCTGGTCAATTCGGGCAACGCCAACGCGGCGACCGGCACCGCCGGCATGGAGGCCGCCGAGAAGAGCACCGCGCTCCTCGCCGAGGCGCTCGGCTGCGAGCCGGTCGACGTGGTGCCCTGCTCGACCGGCGTCATCGGCCACGTGCTCCCGGTGGCGCCCTTCTCCCGCGCGATGGGGGATCTGGTGGGCGCGCTCAGCCCGAAGGGCGCCGGGGATTTCGCCCTGTCGATCCTGACCACCGACAAGGGGCCGAAGGTCGCCGAGCACACCTTCGAGGTCGACGAGACGAGCTATCGCGTGCTGGCCATCGGCAAGGGCGCCGGCATGGTCCACCCGGACATGGCCACGACCCTGGCCTTCGTCGTCACCGACGCGCCGGTGGAGGGTGGCCCCCTCCGCGCGGTGCTCCGGGACGCGACCGACGCCACCTTCAACCGGATCAGCGTCGACGGGGACACCAGCACCAACGACGCCATCGTGGCGATGGCCTCCGGCCTCGCCGGTGGAAAGCCGCTGACCGGCCCCGGCGAGCGAGCGCTCCTCGATGCCTTCACCGCGGTCCTCGGCTCGATCGCGCGCCAGATCGTCGCCGACGGCGAGGGTGCGCAGCACGTCGCGCGGATCGAGGTCAGCGGCCTGCGCGACTCCAAGGGGGCGCTGCAGGTCGCCCGCACCGTCGCCACCTCGATGCTGGTGAAGACCGCCATGCACGGCAAGGACCCGAACTGGGGCCGGCTGCTCGCCGCCGCCGGTCGCGCGGGGGTCGCCTTCGAGCCGGAGAAGTCGCAGGTGTGGCTCGGCGACGTCTGCATCTTCCGCGACGGGGAGTCGCTCCTGAGCGACGAGACCGAGGAGGCCGCCTCGAAGGTCATGGCCCAGCCGGAGTACACCATCCGGCTCGTCCTCGGATCCGGCGAGGGCAGCGCCCACTACGACACCTGCGACCTCGGCCACGACTACGTCACGCTGAACGCCGACTACCGCACGTAACGGGACTACCGCACGTAGCGGGGGGACTACCGCACGTAACGGGGACGCTGCCCGTAGCCGGCCGAGCAGCGTCAGAAACCGGACCTGGTGGCCGGATCTCGGTAGGGTGGGGCGGTGCGACTCGAGTCGTTCATCCTGGCATTCGTCTGCTTCGGGGCGGTGAGCTCCGCGGACGCGCAGCCGTGCACCGAGGAGGCGAGCCTCGCCGAAGCGGCGCTCGAGCTCGCGCAGGAGCGAGAGCTGAGCGGCGCGGCGCTCCGCCGGGCGTTGCGCGTGGCGGGCTCGGACCTGCTCCATGGGTGGGCCCGCCGATTCCGCGACCGGGACGACGCGCAGGTCTGGCTCCGCGCGCTCGACGCCGACGCGCCCCTCGCTTGTGGCTGGGCCGAGGGCGAGCGGGTCGTCACCGTCGTCGCCGGCGCGCGGGCGGGCACGCTGCAGATCGACGGCGAGCACGCGCGTGCGTCCGTCGTCGAGGGATTCCGAGACGCCCACCTGGTCGTCCGCGACGGGGAGGACCGGCTACACCGTCTGGCCCTCGAGGACGGGAGGGCGTCCCTCGAGGGGCTCGTGCAACCGCTGGTGGTCCAGCTCGTCGCGACCGGTCCCCGCGGGCCGCGGCCCGTCGCCCAGCGTCGGGTCGGTCGGGCCGAGCGGCCACAGATCGCCGGAACCGGCTCCATCGCGAGCCGTCTGGACGCCCTCCGCTCGGTGCGCGGCGCTTCGCCGCTGAGACCCAACCGGCTGCTCACCGCAGCCGCCAACCGCCACGCGCGGGCCATCTGCGCCGCGGGCGTGGCGGCCCACCGATTGGCCGAGAGTGACCCGGAGAGCCGGCTGGCTCGGGAGGGCATCGAGGCGCGGGTCGTGGGCGAGGCCATCGCTCGGACCGCGCCCGGCGAGGACGCGCTCCAGGCCCTGGTCGAGAGCCCCGGCCACGAGGCGGCCATCACCGATCGACGTTTCACCGACGTCGGGGTCGGCCAGGTCACGGCCCATGGGCGGCGCTGTGTCGTCGTCTCCCTCGCCGCCTGGCCCCGCTTCGTCGGCCGCCGCTGACCCATCAAAGGGGGGCCAGAACCTGGTAGCCTCCGGCTCATGCAGACCGTCCACGACCTGCGGAACCACGCCGACGCGAAGCTCTTCGGCGCCGAGTATCACCACGCGCTCCACGCCTACGCGCTGCTCGTGCAGCTGCAGCCGAACGATCTCGACGCCCGGCTGCGACTGGCCGACACCTTGCTGGCGATGGGCGAGGTCCAGGCGGCGGGCCTCATCTACATGAAGCTCGCGCAGCACGCCGCGAACGCGGGCTATCCGCTGCGGGCGCTCGTCTGCCTGCTGATCCTCCGCGAGCTCGAGCCGGAGCTCGGCAAGCACATCGAGGAGCTCGCGCAGCTCTACGGCAAGGGCTCCGAGCGTCTCGGCCGCAGCGTTCGGATGTCGCTGGCGAGCACCAACATCCAGCTGCCGGGGGACCTGCAGCTCGACGATCCCCCGCCCGCCGAGGAGCTGCTTCCGGCGGCCGCCAAGATCGCCGCGGACCTCTCCAAGATCGCGGCCTACCCGCAGAAGGTCCCGCCGCTGCCCCTCTTCAGCGAGCTGCCGCCGGAGACCTTCGCCAAGGTCCTCGGCGCCGTGAAGCTGCTGCGCAAGCGACCGGGGGACGCCATCCTCACCCAGGGCGAAGAGGGCACCGCCTTCTACGTGCTCGCCCGCGGCCGCGTCCGCGTCGAGCGGGCGGCCGAGGAGGGCGGCGACCCGGTCGTCCTCGCCAAGCTCCACGGTGGTGCGATCTTCGGCGAGATGGCGCTAGTGAGCGCCGAGCCGCGGAGCGCGACCGTCATCGCGGAGGACGACTGCGATCTGCTCGAGTTCGACAAGGCGGCCCTCGCCGCGGCGGCCAACGAGGTCACCACGGTCGCCGCCGCGCTCGACAAGTTCACCCGCGAGCGGCTGCTGACGAACCTGCTGGCCACCGCGCCCCTCTTCAAGCCCCTCGACCGGACGCAGCGCCTCGACCTGGCGCGCCGCTTCAAGGCGCTCGACGTCGCGCCCAACACCCCGATCATCCGTGACGGAGATCCCGGCAAGGGGCTCTACGTGGTGCTCAGCGGAGCCGTCGAGGTCTGGAAGACCGACGACGGCGAGAAGGTCTCGCTGGCGACGCTCGGACCCGGCCAGGTCTTCGGCGAGATCGCCTTGCTCCACGAAGAGGCGGCCACCGCGAACGTCACCGCCCTCAAGCAGAGCACGGTGCTCTTCCTGGCTCGGGAGCTCTTCCAGAAGCTCGTCGACGCCATCGAAGAGATCCGCGAATACGTGGAGAACCTCGGCGACGAGCGCCTCATGGACACCCGCCTGTCCATGGAGAGCTCGGACTCGGAGCCCCTCTCCGACGACGATCTGCTCTTCATCTGATCGGCGGCCGCAGAAAAGCGGGTCGCAATGCAAAGGTGCGCGGTCGCTCGAGCGTACTTAGACTGTGTCGTACATGCGCCGTGCACTCATCCCGCTGCTGACCTTGGCCCTTTTGGGGGCTGCCTTCTGGCAAAGCGCCTCCGTCCGCGTGGACGAGGGCGAGCGCGAGGATCCAACCCTGGCCGCCGATCCGGCCACCGGAGCCCTCCTGCTCGACCTCGACGACGACGCCGACGCGGGCGACCGCGGCCGCATCGGCGCGCTCCTCGAGCGGGCGATCGCGCCCTTCGACTGGGCAGCGGGCGACCTCGGTGAGACCCTGAGCGCGAGCGCTCAGCTGCACCGGCTGACCGTCCCCGAGAGCGAGGTCGCCGACATCCGGCGCCTGCTCCGCGGTGACGAGGACATCGAAGGCCTCGAGGTCGAGCGCTACTGGAGCCTCCCGGAGAGCGCCGAGGGCTTCACCCTCGAGGCCGCGGCGGACACTCCCGAGACCAGCCGGGGCCGCTTCAAGCCGGATGACCCCTATTACAAGCACCAGTGGCACCTGGACCAGATCCAGATGCCCGACGCCTGGGCNNGCGCAGACCAACTTCGTCGCCGGCTACGACTTCGTCGACGACGACGACCGCCCCGACGACGAGCACGGCCACGGCACCCACGTCGCCGGCACCATCGCCCAGTCGACCAACAACGGCCTCGGCGTGGCCGGCGTCGCTCCCGCGGCCGCCATCATGCCCATCCGCGTCCTCGATCGCCGTGGCGCCGGCCGCTGGGGCTCGGTGGCCGCCGGCATCCGCTGGGCCGCCGACCACGGCGCGGACGTCATCAACCTCTCCCTCGGCGGGGGCACGCCCTCGCAGGCGATCCGCAACGCCATCGGCCACGCGCACGGCAAGGGCGTCGTGGTCGTCGCCGCCGCGGGCAACACCGGCCGTGGCCGGGTGCAGTATCCGGCGGCCCATCGCTTCGCCATCGCCGTCGGCGCCGTCCGCTACGACGAGACCCTCAGCTTCTACTCGTCCTACGGTCGCCACCTCGACGTGGTGGCCCCCGGCGGCGACCTGCGGGTCGACCAGAACGGCGACGGACTGCCCGATGGCGTCATCCAGAACACCCTGGTCCGGGGCAACCCGGCGCGGCACGACTACATCGGCTACCAGGGCACCTCCATGGCCGCCCCGCACGTGGCCGGAGTGGCCGCGCTGCTGCGCGCCAGCGGCGTGAAGGACCCGGACGCCGTCGAGCGGATCCTGAAGTCGACCGCCAAGACCAAGTCCGACACCCGGCGCTACGGCTCGGGCCTGATCCAGGCCAACCGCGCGCTGCAGTCGTCGCAGCAGGGCTCGGCTGCGGGCCGTACCGGCGCCGCGCTCGGCCTCGGGCTGCTGGTGCTCTTCGGCCTCCGCCGCCGCCGGAAGCTCGGCGCGGCGATGGTCCCGACCCTCGCCGTGGCCGGTCTGACCGCGGGCGGCCTGGCGCTCGTGCCCTGGCACGTCCTCGGCCTCGGGGCGCTCGCCGTCCCGGCGGCGGGGTTGGCGGCCATCGTCAGTCCCTGGCTGCTGGTGGCGTTGGGCGCGGCCATCCCGCTGGTCGGCGCCGGCCTGGTGGCCCGCAAGCCCGCTCTGGCGTCCGGTCTCTCCTTCGGCGTGGCCGGCGTCCTCATCGCCGAGGCGCTCACCCCCAACGTGGTGGCTGCCGTCTGGCTGGGCCCGGTCCTCGTGGCCCTCGCCGCCGTGGCGACCCTCATCGGGCGACAGACGGCGCGCAAGGCCCGCTGAGTGTGCCTGCTCGTCGCACCTCGCGATGAGCCGACCCGTCGCACCATGACGTAGATGTCATGGTCGGGCCTATCTGGCCAATGAAAGAGCCGGCTACCGAAGTAGCCGGCTCTTCTCGAATTCTCGGGGTTTTTCCCGATTCCCCGGGATAGGTGACCCCTCTCGGGGGCTGCCTTATCCCATTCTCGGGGTTGGCATCGTGCTTGCTTTATCTACGGTCGCTTGGTTGAACCCGTTGTCGCTGCTGCCCGGCATGAGACGCGGGAACTACACGACCGCTTGGCTTGAGCACTTATCCTGCCGCTTGGCTTGATCCCTTACTTTCTTTGCTCGCTTTGTGAGATCGCCTCGGAAGAGGCGGCGCTGTCGATACTCTAGCTCAGACGTTCGCGAAGAGCATTCGTTTCTTCAGAGCGCGGATTTTAGCATACTTGGAGTTATCCAGCCTTTCATGGGCCGCGGGAAATGCTCTCGCGGCCCATTTTCTATCCGTCGCTGGGGCCAACCGTCGTCGTGGTCGAATCATTCCCGGCGACGGGACGGAAGGTCGCGAAGGTCCCGTCGCTCCGGTATCGTCGCGGCGATGGATCGTCGAAGCGCGGTCGTGCTCCTCACGCTGACCCTCGGCTGTGCGCAGCTCAGCGAGGAGATGCGCACGATCGAGACGGGCTATCAGGAAGCTCGCTACGAGGACGTCATCATCTGGCTCGACGACATCGAGCACGACGTCCCGCACATGGAGCTGCCGGAGCGGGCGCGCTTCTACTACCTGCGCGGCATGTCCGCGCATCGGCTCGGCCAGCACGACGACGCCCTGTACTACCTGGCCCTGGCCCGCGAGGTGGCGGGTGAGGAGGGGCGCGGCCTGCGCGACCCCTGGAAGGTCCAGCTTCGCGACACCCTCGCCGAGCTCACGCCCGAGGGTGCCACGCACCACGCTCGCGAGCCGGCCGCGGACGAGCAATAGCCCCCAGAATTACGAAAGGAACCGACCGGTCCGGTCGATTCCCTTCGTGTTGGCTTCTGCCTCGTTCAGGCGATCTGGGTGTCCAGCTTGGCCATCTCATCCTTCGCGGCCAGCTTCTCCTTTTTCAACCGCTTCTCGAGGCGCAGCTCCTGAGGCGTGAGGTACGTGTGGCCCGATAGCTCTTCCAGTCTGTCTTCCAGCTCCGCGTGCTTTTTCGCGAGCCGGTCCATGAGAAACTCGGGTTGGGACGTACGACGCTTACGGCTCATGCGCTTCTCCTCTCGGAGCCCTCGAACGGGCTCCTCCGCAATCTGATGTCAACAGGCCAAGGAAAGGCGCTCCTCCCGTCTCCCGACGGCCACTGGAGCATCGAACATGCTAAGGGAGGCCTTCGGCGAGATCAACGCCCTCGGCCAAGGGCGTCGCCTGGCTCGGTAGCGCCCGAGTGAATAGGCTCCCCGCCCCGCACGTTCCTCGCCCGGACCACCCTTCATGAACTTTCGCCGCACCCTCCTGCTGACCAGCCTCTCGGCCGCCGTCTGTGCCCTTGCGATGGCCCCTGCCTTCGCCCAGGACCGCCTCGGCGCCCGCGAGGTCGCCGCGCTGGTCCAGTCCTTCTACGACCAGTCCACCAGCTTTCAGGCCGACTTCCGGCAGCAGCAGTACACCAAGGTCCACGATCGCACCGAGCGCGCGAGCGGCCGAGTCGTTTTCGAGAAGCCTGGAAAGATGCGCTGGGACTACGACGCCCCGAACGGTCAGGTCTTCGTCAGCGACGGCACCAAGCTCCTGGTCTATCAGCCGCCGGACGAGGGCGAGCGCCACGGCCAGCTGATCGAGCGTGCCATGGACGAGCATCAGCTCCCGCAGGCCTTCAGCTTCCTGACCGGCACCGGGCGTCTCGACCGGGACTTCCGCTTTCGCCTCCTGAACGCGCGGCGGGAGGGCTTTCGCGACGGCTACGTGCTCGAGCTCCGCCCGCGGGTGCCGACGCCGCAGTACGAGCGGGTGCTCTTCTTCGTGCGCATCGTCGAGCGGGGCGAGCGCCGGGCCGGGATCATCCAGCGGGTGCTGATCATCGACTCGTCGGGCAACCGCAACCGCTTCGACTTCCGCAACATGCGCTTCCCGGGCGACATCCCGGACTCGCGCTTCCGCTACCGGCCGCCGGCCGGTACCCGTCGCGTCCGGCCCTGAAGCGCGCGCTCGGCCCGCTCGATCAGCCGAGGCCATGCGAGCCCCTCGTCGGCGTCGCGACCCGCCCGACTCAGCGTCGCGGCGAGCGCCTGGTCGTCCCGCAGCCGTTGCAGCGCCGCTCCCCAAGCGGTGGGGCCGCCATCGACGAGCAGCCCGTCGACGCCGTGGCGGATCCGTTCGGAGAGGCCTCCGCTCGGGCTGGCGATCACCGGTCGGCCCGCCAGCCGCGCCTCCGTCAGCGCCACCGGCGCCCCTTCCTCGCGGGCGCCGATCCGGCGCGACGGGAAGGCGACGGCATCCACCGCAGCGAAGAAGGCGTCCTTGCGCGCACCGCTGACCGCGCCGAGGAAGACGGCCCGCACGCCTCGGCCGCGCGCTCGCGCCTCGAGGGCGCCACGAAGGGGACCGTCGCCGCCGACGAGCAGCGTCATCGACGTGCCGGCGCAGCCGTCGACGAGCCGCTCCAGCCCCTTGATCGGCACCAGCCGCGCGAGCGCACCGACCACGAAGCCCTCCACGCCGAGCTCCCGCCGCGCCCGTTCACGGTCGACCCGTGCCGGCGGGTGAGCGCCCATCGGCGCCACGATGGGCTCGCGCAGCGCCAGGCGCTCGGCGGCCTTCGCCGTCACCGTCCAATGGCGCAGCCCCGCCCGCCGGGTCCAGCGGAGCAGCGGCCGGGGCAACGCCGCCGCCAGCGTCACGTCGGCCGAGTGCCAGACGCAGAGGTGCGGCCGGCGCCCGGCGACCGCTTCACCGATCGCGCCGCAGGGGAGGCCGAAGTGGCTGACGATCGCGTCCCACCGCTCGGCCCGCCGGCGCGCCGCTCGGGCGAGGGCGAGGGGGCCGCTCAAGAGACCGGGCCACGCCAACGGATCGCGGCGCAGGTTGTCGGGCACGCCGGCGCCGTGGAAGGTGCGCTCGAGCGGCCGGGGCAGGTAGGGCACCCAGGTGGGCGGCAGCGGCTGCGACCCGACCGGCCCGCGCGGCTCCGGCGCGAGCACCTCGACGGAGTGGCCGCGGTGCTGCAGTGCGCGGGCGAAGCCCTCCACGAAGCTGCCGCCGACGTCACCGGCGAAGCGGGGGTAGCTCGTCGTGAGCACCCCGACGCGCATCACTCGCTCACGCGAGAGGGCGCCCGGGTCCCGGTCGGGGTCGGCCACAGGCGGCGGCCGAGCACGCGGGCGAGCACGAAGGGGATCACCAGGAGGGCGTGGCGCCAGCCGATGCCGCTGGGCTCGCCGGCGTAGATCGGGCGCACGGGCACGTCCCGCACCTCGAGCCGTGAGGCGGCGAGGGCGCCGAGGAGATCGTTCGGGTACCCGTAGCGAGGCCAGAGGCGCTCCAGATCGACGGCGTGCGCGGCCCGGGCGCTCAAGGCGGTGTACCCGCATTGCGAGTCCTGGACGCGCAAGCCGGTCACCAGCCGGGTCAGCCACGAGAGCACGTGATTGCCCAAGAAGCGGAGCAGCGGCATCCGCCGACGGGCGCCCGGCCACGCGAGCCGGTTGCCCTTGGCGTAGGCCACGTCCTCGTCGCACACCGGATCGACGAGCGCGCACAGGTCGCGGGGGTCCATCTGGTCGTCACCGGCCATCACGACGGCGACGTCCGCGCCGCCCTCGAAGGCGAGCCGGTAGCCGGTGGCGATGGCCGCGCCGACACCGCGATTGGCCGGGTGTCGGTGGACGTGCACCCGCGCGTCGTCGTAGGCCTCGGCCACCGCTGCGGTCCCGTCGTCGCTCCCGTCGTCGACCACGAAGACGGCGTCGACGAGCGGAGGGATGCGCTCGAGCACCCGCTCGATGCGCGCCGCCTCCCGGTAGGCGGGCACCACGACGGCGATGTTCTTTCCGCGATGCACGAGGCGGGCTTACTCGACGGTCACGGTCTTCGCCAGGTTGCGCGGCTGGTCGACGTCGGTGCCCTTGAAATCGGCGACGTAGTAGGCGTAGAGCTGCAGCGGCAGCACGGTCAGGAAGGGCGTCAGCGCCTCCGGCACCTCGGGGATCTCGATGAGGTCGTGGCTCACCTCGCGGGCCTTCTCGTCGCCCTCGGTCGCGACCGCGATCACCATCGCTTCGCGGGCCTTCGCCTCCTCGAGGTTGCCGATGCTCCGCTCGTAGCTCGCGTCCTTCGGCGCGATCACCACCACCGGCACGGTCTCGTCGATCAGCGCGATGGGCCCGTGCTTCATCTCGCCGGCGGCGTAGCCCTCGGCGTGGATGTAGCTGATCTCCTTGAGCTTCAGCGCGCCCTCGAGGGCGATGGGGAAGCTCAGGCCGCGGCCGAGGAAGAGTACGTCGCGGGCGTCCACGTACCGACGGGCGAGGTTGGCCACCAGCTGGCGGGTCCCCTTGAGGGTATCGCTCACCAGCTGCGGCATCCGCGCCAGATCCTCGACCAGCTCGCTCAGCGCCTCGTCGGTCATCGCCCCGCGCTGGTGGCCGAGCCAAGCGGCGACCATCAGCAGGTTCAGCACCTGGGTGGTGAAGCACTTGGTCGAGGCCACCCCGATCTCCGGACCGGCGTGGGTGTAGAAGACCGCGTCGGCCATGCGCGGGATGGCGCTGCCGATCACGTTGGCGATCGCGAGCACGGTCGCGCCGCCTGCCTTCGCCTCCTTGGCGGCCATCAGCGTGTCGAGGGTCTCGCCGGACTGGCTGACGGCGATCACCAGGTCGCCCTCGCCGATGACCGCGCCCCGCCCGCGGAACTCGCTGGCGAGCTCCACCACCGTCGGGATGCGCGCCAACGTCTCGATGAAGTAGCGGCCGGTCATCGCCGCGTGGTGGCTGGTGCCACAGGCCAGGAGCACGACGCGCTCGATGCTCTCCGCCTTTTCCGGGGGAAGGCCGATCTCCTCGCCGTTGATGGCGCCGTTCTGCCGGTCGAGGCGACCGCGGAGGGTGTCTTCGAGCGCGCGCGGCTGCTCGAAGATCTCCTTGAGCATGAAGTGCTTGTAGCCGCCCTTCTCGGCCATGACCGGCGACCAGTCGATCTGGGTCTCCGCCCGCTCGACGGGGTCGCCGGCGAGGGTGGTGATCCGGGCGCCCTCCGCTTCGAGGACGGCCATCTCGCCGTCCTCGAGGAAGACCATCCGCCGCGTGTAGGGGAGCAGCGCCGGGATGTCGCTCCCGCAGAAGGTCTCGCCCTCGCCCAGCCCGATGACCAGCGGCGAGGCGCTCTTGGCCACCACGATGCGCTCGGGCTCGTCGGCGCTCAGCACGGCGATCGCGTAGGCGCCTTCGATGGTGTTGAGCACCGCCCGGACCGCGCTCTCGATGTCCTTGCCCTGACCGACCTCGAGGTGGACCAGGTGGGCGACCAGCTCGGTGTCCGTGTCGGAGAGGATCTCGCAGCCCTTCTCGAGGAGCTGCCGCCGAACCTCGAGGTGGTTCTCGATGATGCCGTTGTGGACCACCGCGATGCCCCCCGCGACGTGCGGGTGGGCGTTCACCTCCGAGGGGCGGCCGTGGGTCGCCCAGCGGGTGTGGCCGATGCCCACCTGCCCCTCGAGGGGCCGCTCGCGGAGCGCGCTCTCCAGGTTGCGGAGCTTGCCGACCGCTCGGCGGACGTCGATGGATCCGCCGCCGTGGACGGCGACGCCGGCCGAGTCGTAGCCGCGGTACTCGAGGCGCCGCAGGCCGTCGAGGAGGATGGGGGCGCAGGCTTCCGGCCCCACGTAACCGACGATTCCACACATGGTCTGGCTGAGCTCCGATCGGCGCCTCGCAGGGCGCCCTCCTGTATGTCGCGCGATTCCGTCGACCGTTCAAATGAACGGCGAGGTCGCCATCGGAGAACGGAGGAGGCCGCCCGTTCAATCCCCGCCTTCGGCTTCTTCGCCGTCGGCGGTGTCCTCGGCCTCGGGCTCCTCCGCGGCCTCTTCCTCGGCTTCGTCCGCCAGGGGCTCGAGCGTCTGCTTCACCTCGCCCTCACCGTCGAGGACGGTGACCTCGCCCCAGCGGCGGAGGCCGTCGGCGATCTCCGCCGCGCGGCCGACGATCACCACCAGCATCTTGTCGGGGTGGACCCGGGAGCGGGCCGCTTCGAGCGCCGCGTCCGGGGTCACCTCGCCGATCGAGCTGCGGTAGCCGTCCCAGTAGTCGTCGGGGAGGTCGAAGACCCGCAGGTCGGCGACCATGCCGGCGATCTTGCCGGGGGTGTCGATGGAGAGCGGGAAGGAGTCGCTGAGGAACGCCCGGGCGTGCCCGGTCTCTTCCGGCGTCGGCGGCTCGCTCACCCAGCGCTCGAGGTGCTCGAAGAAGCCGGCGACGGCTTGGCCGGTGACCTCGGTCCGTACCGCACCGAGCGCCACGAAGGGGCCCGTCTGCACCCGCTCGACCACCTGGCTGTAGGCGCCGTAGGTCAGCCCCCGTCGCTCGCGCAGGTCCATGAAGAGGCGCGAGGCCGCCGAGCCGCCGAGGATCTGGTTGGAGACTTCCATCTCGACCCAGCCCTCGTCGCCGCGGGCCAGCGCCAGCTCGCCGATGTAGATGGTGGACTGCACCGAGCCCGGCCGGTCGATGATGACCACCTCGCGCTCGTCGCGGGTCGGCGGTTCCGGCGCCTCTTGGGCCCGGACCTCGCGGCCGCGCCAGCGACCGAAGGCGCGCTCGGCGGCCGCCTTCACCTGGTCGCTGGTGACGTTGCCGACGGCGACCAGGAAGGCGTTGGAGGGCACGAAGTACTTGCGGTGCCAGCGTTGCAGGTCGCGCCGGCTGATCCGCTCGAGGGCCTCCTCGTTGGTGTCCACCGTCGCGTAGGGGTGGTCCCCGTAGAGCTGCGCGAAGAAGGCCTCTCGGGCCAGGTAGCGCGGCTGCCGGCGGCTGAGCGCCAGCCGATCCTTCTCCCGCCGCTTGAGCTTCTCCAGCTCCTCGTCACGGAAGGCCGGATTGCGGGCGACGTCGGCGAGGATGTCCATCGCCTCGTCGAGGTGCTCGGAGAGCGCCCGGAAGACCAGGTGCACGTTCTCCTCGTCGGCGCCCGTCCACAGGTCGGCGCCCAGGAACTCGATGGACTCGGCCAGCTCCTGGCTGTTCTTGCGGCGGGTGCCCTCCTTGAGCATCTGGGCCACCAGATCGCTCAGCCCGGCCTTGCCCTCGGGATCGGTCTCCCCGCCGCTCTTGACCACCAGCCGCAGGTAGACGACCGGCAGCGCGTCGTAGGGGACGACGTTCAGCTCGAGGTCGTTGGCGAGCTCGGTCCGCTCGATCGGCGGGAAGGAGATGTCCCGCGCCGGCCCGGATTCGGGCGGCGGCTCGCGGGGCGGGGCCTCGGCCGGGGTCTCGTCACCGGTGGCGACCGGCGTGACCTCCGGCTCGGACTCGTCGACTTCGCTGGGCCCGCAGGCGATCAGCATCGCCAGCGCGGCGGCGGCTCGATTCGTTCGGCGGATCACTGCTCTTCTCCCTCACCCTCGGTCGGCATGACGTCGAGGACGGTTCGGTTGGTCGCCGCGAAGTACTCGCCGGCGACGCGCTTCACGTCCTCGGCGGTCACGGCCAGGTAGCGGCCGAGCTCGGCGCGGATGAGCTCCGCGTCGCCCCAGTAGAGCTCGAACTCCGCGAGCTGCTTCGCCCGCGAGAGGTTCGATTGGAGCCCGAAGACGAAGTAGGCGTTGATGCGGTTGCGGGCCTTCTGCAGCTCCCGCTCGGTGATGCCCTCGCTCGCGACCTTCTCCAGCGCGGCGTAGATCGCGCTGCGCGCCTCCGCCGGCTCGTGGCCACTGGCCATGACGCCGAAGAAGCTGAAGAGGTCGGGTCCGCGGCGGTCGTCGGTGCTGACGCTCAGCTGCGAGACGATCTCCTTCTCCTTCACCAGCTCCTGGTAGAGCCGGGAGGAGTCGCCGTCGCCGAGGATCAGCGAGAGCACCTCGAGGGCGTAGTGGTCCTCGGTCCGCGACACGGGGATGTGATAGGCGACGTGGAAGGCGGGCAGGTCCGCGAGCCGGTCGGTCAGCACCTCGGTGCGCTCCGCGGTCTGCGGCTCGAGCTCGCCCGGCTCGTAGGGCGGCACGGTGCCCGCCTCGATGTCCCCGAAGTATTCGCGGACCATCGCCATCGCCTCTTCCGGATCGAAGTCGCCGGCGATGGAGAGCACCGCGTTGTTCGGCTTGTAGTAGGTGTCGAAGAACTGCTGCACCGCCTCGAGGGGCGCGTCGTCGAGGTCCTGCATGTCGCCGATGGTCGAGTGCGCGTAGGGCCAGTAGTCGCCGTAGGCGAGCTCGTTGATGCGCAGCATGCTGTTGGCGTAGGGGCGGTCGTCGTAGCTCTGGCGCCGCTCCTCCTTCACCGTCAGCCGCTGGTTCTCGAAGTTCTCCGCGGTGACCGCGAGCGACTTCATCCGGTCCGCCTCGAGCCAGAGGCCGAGGGCCAGCTCGTTGCTGGGCAGAGTCTCGAAGTAGTTCGTCCGGTCGTGGGAGGTCGTCCCGTTCGCTCGGCCGCCCCGGTTGCGCACCAGCACGAAGTGCTCGCCCTTGCCGACGTTCGCGGACCCCTGGAACATCATGTGCTCGAAGAGGTGGGCGAAGCCGGTGCGCCCGCGCACCTCGTTGCGGGAGCCGACGTCGTAGTAGACCGCCACCGCCACGGTGGGCACCGTGCGGTCGGGGCTGAGCACCACCCGCAGGCCGTTGTCGAGCTCGCGGCGCAGGATGGGCAGCTGGGCGAGGGGCCCGCCTTCTTCGGCGCTCTCTTCCGAGGACTCTTCGGTGTCCGCGCTCTCGCCCTCCTGGGCGAAAGCCATCGCCGTGGCGAGCGCGAGCGCGAGGATCAGGATCGGGATGCGTTTCACGGGGCCTCCGTACCATGAAGCAGGGACGATTCGAAACGGCCATGGCGATGCCGCTTGACCGGGGGTGGGGGGCTGACTCATTCTCGCCGGTCCCCATGCCGGCGGCCGTTCTCTCCATCGGTACCGAGCTCACCCGCGGGGAGCTCGTGAACTCGAACGCTTCTTGGCTCGCCGAGGAGCTGACGACGCTCGGCTTCGACGTGAAGGAGCACCTCACGATCGCCGACGACGAGGCGGCCATCGCCGAGGAGCTCGCTCGGCTCGGCGCCCGGGCCGAGGTGGTGGTCTGCACCGGCGGGCTCGGCCCGACGTCGGACGACGTGACCAGCGCCGCCGCCGCGAAGGCGGCCGGGGTGCCCCTCGAGCGGGACGAGTCGGCGCTGGCCCACCTGGAGCGCCTCTATGCCTCCAGGGGCCGGGAGATGCTCGACCGGAACGCCAAACAGGCCGACTTCCCTCAGGGCGCCACCGTGCTGCCCAACCCGGAGGGCACCGCCCCCGGCTTCGAGGTCGCCGTCGGGAAGGCGCGCTGCTTCTTCCTGCCCGGGGTCCCGCGCGAGATGCAGACGATGTTCCACGAGAGCGTCCGCCCCGCGGTCGGCGGCCTGGCGGCCCGAGACACGCACCAGGTGCACATCCGCTGCTTCGGCCTGCCGGAGTCGGGGGTGGCCGAGCTCTTGGCTGGGATCGAGAGCGCCCACGAGGGCATAACGCTCGGCTACCGCGCCCATTTCCCCGAGATCGAGGTGAAGGTCCACGCCCGCGCCGGCTCGGCGTCGGAGGCGGAGACGAAGGCCGCGACGGTCGCCGAGGAGGTCCGCGATCGGCTGGGCGAAGCCGTCTTCGGCGAGCGCGACGACAGCTTCGCGGCCGTGGTCGGCGAGCGCTTGCGGGCCAAGAAGATGACCCTGGCGGTCGCCGAGTCCTGCACCGGCGGGATGGTCGGCAGCATGATCACCGACGTCCCCGGCAGCAGCGACTACCTGCTGCTGGACGCGGTCACCTATGCGAACTCGGCCAAGACCCAGATCCTGGGGGTCGAGCAGGACGTGCTCCGCGCCTACGGAGCCGTGAGCGCCGAGTGCGCCGGCGCGATGGCCGAGGGCGCCCGCCGACTGGCCGATGCGGACGTCGCCGTGGCCACCACCGGCATCGCCGGTCCGGGCGGCGGCAGCGACCACAAGCCGGTCGGCACGGTGTGGGGTTCGGCCTCGCTCGACGGGACCAGCCGACCCTGATGTACCGGCACCAGCTCTCCGGCGATCGCGATCGCGTCCGCAAGCGGGCCGCCTACATCGCCCTCGACCTCGTCCGCCGAGTCGCCGAAGGATGGGATCTGTCGAAAGGCCCGTCTTTTTCGACGTGTGAAGAGATTCTCGGCCTCTGAGCCGAGTCTTGTCACACCCTCGTGCGAGCTTCCTGACCAAGCAAACACGGCAAAGGGCTTGCAGCCCGAAGGCACACCGTCTATCAAGGTGTCGCGCCGGAAGACTATACAAGCGTTCAGGAGGTTCGAGATGGCGAGTGATTCCAACCGTGAGAAGGCCCTGGCCCTGGCCCTCGGGTCGATCGAGAAGGCCTACGGCAAGGGGTCGATCATGCGTCTGGGGGAGGGCGCCAAGGTGGATGTGCCGACGATTCCGACCGGCTCGATCTCCCTGGATCTGGCCCTGGGCATCGGTGGCTACGCTCGCGGGCGGATCGTCGAGGTCTACGGCCCGGAGTCGAGCG
>JABAOG010002385.1_pt1 | contig 17303 bp, 17 predicted proteins | sample 7062131 | NCBI WGS metagenome assembly JABAOG01 (sample SAMN14538629, study PRJNA623070) | marine sediment metagenome | biome: marine biome [ENVO:00000428]; feature: marine pelagic biome [ENVO:01000023]; material: deep marine sediment [ENVO:00002113] | place: India: Arabian Sea | collected...
TTTCAGGGCGGGCCGGTCGGCGTGGAAACCATCTCCTCGGCGATCAGCGAGGAGAAGGACACGATCGAGGACGTATACGAGCCGTACCTCATGCAGTGCGGCTATATCAAGAGGACACCGCGGGGGCGCATCGCTACCAAGCTCGCCTACGAACACTTCAACATCAGCATGCAGGATAACGAGCAGACGAGCTTCCTATCATCGTGAAAGAGCGCTTACTCACATGGTTCCGCGGGGTCATCTCATTCATCAGGCCGATCCACATCCTCACCGTCGCAGGCGTAATCGTCTTCTTCTGGTTTCTCATCATGGGCGACCAGGGGCTCTACCGGCTTCGCCAGCTCTACCAGCTGCGGCTGACGCTCGTGGGACAGCGTCAGAAACTCGTCGATNNCGGGCAGCGTCAGAAGCTCGTCGATGAGATCGAGGAGCGGGCGCGCGAAAAACGCATGCTCGAGGATCCCAAAAATCTCGAGATGATCATCCGCAAGGAATTGGGGTACATCAGACCGGGCGAGATCATCTTCCAGGAACCCGACCGACGCCAGCAGGGAAATTAGAGGGGAAGCGTAAAGTTGCCGACCTTCACCACCGGCGACGACAGGCGGCCGGTGACACTCAAAGGATAGCTGCCATCGGGCGCCTTCTCCTTCTCGACGATAAAGAGAAAGGGCANNTTATGTTGAGTCCCAGATCGCCCCCCTCGAGGATGATCTTGTCGATGAGCGCGGTGCCCTTGCTGAGGTTGATTCTGATCACCGACCCGCGCGCCTTGGTGAGCGTGAGCGCCGGCAGCGGCATCTCCATCGGCCCGATGTTGACGGTCGATTCGCCGAGCTTGAAATCCTTCAGGTCGACGGATATCTCCCCGCTCGACCGCGCGATCCGGCGGCGATCGACCTTCATCGAGACCGAGCCATCTATCCTGCCCGCAAGATTGAAGCCGTATTTCGATGCCAGGATCTTGACGGCCGAAATGTTGAAGTCATCGAAGTCGGCATCGAACTCGATGCCGTCAACCGTCTGTTGCGCGTACCCATCGATGTCGCCCTTCCCCGCACGGATGTAATACGACACGCGCGGGCTCCCCACCACAAGCGAGAAGAACGCTACCCGCATCCTGATCTTGTCGAGCGTAAGCGCGTTGTGCATCGCCCCTTCCTGGTCGCGCACGCTGAACGTGAGCTTGTCGATCTCCACACCGGTAAACCAGTACGGTTCGAGCTCCCCCGCGCTGACCTCTATCCCGCCGCCCAGCTGGCGTTCTATCCCACTGATGAGGCGCTCCTTGAGTACGTCGTAGGGGAACATGAAGTACAGGAAGATCACGAAGCTCACGACGAAGAGCAGCAGATACCCTATGTACTTTGCGATGCGGCTCACTATTCGGCCCCTCCGGTGGTCTCCAGGAGGCGGAAGGTCGACACCGAGAAGGACGAATTCAACTCCTTCTTGTTGTCGTAGCGCGGTTTGATCTCAAGCTTCTTGAGCCTCAGGAGCTTGCGGGGATCCTGCTCGATCGACTGCAGGTACTTCACGAGGTCGGGCAGCGTGACCTTTTTGAGCCGCACGTCGACCGTCATCTCATCGAGGATATCCGACGCCGCGGTCGGCTTCTCCTTGAGCGAATCGATCCGATCCGCGATCCCGGCGCGGGATGCAAGCGACTCCATGGTCGTCGCGATCGCCGAATCGAAGCCGCCGGTGAGCTTCTTCTCCGACGCCATCAGGTCCGCCTGAATCTCCTGGTAGCGATCGATCTCCCGCACGACCTCGCGGATCTGCTTGTTCCCCTTCTCGATGTCCTTTTCGAGGCGGCTGATCCTGCCCGATGCGACGGTGACCGGAAGAAAGACCGCGAGGACGAGCACGGCCCCGGCAACGACGAGCGCGATGGTCTGCTCGCGCGACGTCAAGCCCAGGTAGGCGTTGTAGAGGCTGCCTATCTTGAGCCTGCTCAGGTCCAATGATCCTAGCTTGAGATCCACCTACGCTCCTTCCCCTTCCTCTTCGCCGATCTCCATGTTCACATCGAACTTGATCTCGCCCTTGACCCCTTTGCGCACGTTGCCGGTCGTCACGTTGTGTAGGAGCTTCGACTTCTCGAGCGCGGTCTTGATACGGTCAACCGATTCGAAGGAATCGGTGACGCCGGAAAAGCTCGCGCGATCCTGCGTGATGCTCAGATTACTTACGTCGAGCACGATCTCCTGCCGCCCGGGAAGCACTTCGGAGATCTCCTTGAACACGTCGAGCGGAGAACGCCCCAGCGCCTCCTTGAGCTTTTCGATTCGATCGCGAACCTCCGCCTCCTTGCCCTTTATGATCGCGAGCGCCGACGTGGTCGTCTTCAGCGACCGCTTCGGCGTGCTGGGAAGCGCCTGAAGCACGAGCGCGGCGACATCGTCCTGAACCTTGTTCAGGCGCCGCTTGAGCGTGTAGTACTTGATCGTGAAGTGCCCGAGTGCGAGCGCCATGATAACGCTGATCGCGATGATCACGCGCCGCATGTTGCCGCCCAGCTGCTGGACGTCGCCGGTAAAGGAGAACTCGCCCTTCCGAAAATTGATGTCGTGCTGGCTGCCGGCCGCCACCCCGCGAAGCGCGATGGCCAGCGCCTGCGGAATGACATGGCGATTGCCCTCTCCGTGATCGAGCTTGCAGAAGTGGAAGTCGAGCACGTTGATATACGCCACGTTTTGTTTGAGCGTATCGGTGAGCAAGCGGTCAAGTCCCGGCAGGCGCGACGTGCCGCCGCTCAAGTAGATACCCTCGACCGGCACGCCTTCGGTATCGCGATAGGTGAACAGCGTCTGCCGCAGGTGCAAAAAGAGATCATCGAATACGCCGCGAATCGCCTCGACCACCTGCTTGGACAGATCGTCGACCATCTCCCCCTCGGTGGCGGGCAGGTGCCCCATCTCGATTTTGATCCGCTCCGCCTCGTCGTACGGCAGCTCGAGCTTTTTCGCGATCGCCTCGGTGATCGTCTTTCCCGCGATCGAGATCGCGCGGACGTAGGCCAGCCGCTTGCCCTGGCAGATCGCGACCGTCGTCTTCTCGTGCCCCAGGTCGATGATGGCATAGGCGCCCTCGGGGGGGACCATGCCGAGATTGACGAGGTTGACCAGCTCGATGCCCTCGACGCCCATGTAGCGGGGCTCCAGCCCGACGCTCTGGAGGGTGCTCAGCGCCTTCGCGAAGTTCGTCTTCTGGACGTAGACGACCAGAACCTTCGAAGCATCCTTCGTCGACCAGACGACCGTATAGTCGAGGACGATATCCTCGAGATCGAACGGCACGTGGCTCTCCATCTCAAACGTGACCGTCTGGTCGATCTTCTTCGAGCTGCCGAAGGGAAAGGTGAGCAGGCGGGAGGACACATCTTGACCGGGAACGCCGGCGCACACCAGGTCGCAGCTCAAATCGTTGTCATCCATGATGCCCTGGAGGGCTATGGCGACGGATTCCTCCGGCGAGAGGAGTTCATTGTATTGAATGCGGCGCTCGTAAAAATTGGTAAAGGCGAAGGACTTGAAGCCGCGCTCGACTTCCGCCACCTTCACCGAATAGCTGCCGACATCAATGCCCAGTATGCGTTGTGGCATAATGCATGTATATCACACAGGAATTTTGATTCAAAGGGTTATACGCACCCCTCAAAAGACTCTCCAATACAGCACCTTCCAGTTTTTTGGGTCCTTATCGCCGACGTCGACGGTCGCCTTGATGCGTACGGCTATATCGCCGACCATGCCGGTGAGCTTGAGGGTATAGAAGCGCCTCCCGGACGAAACGAATTTGCCGAACCCCGCGGTTCCGCCCGAGCCTCCCGTACCACCCGTCGTCCCGCCGGACGCGTACGAGGGCCCGAGGAGTTCTCCCAGAGCGGCCTCGAGCGCCGCCTCGATATTCTTCGTCAGCTTGTCGCCCGTGCCGCCCATCGCGCAGCCATCCATCACGGCGGATACGAGCTTATCCACCATCTCGGGCTCGCTGAAGTCGAGAGCGGGGGGTTCGGGCTTGCTCTCCACATATCTCCGTATGACGGCGGCCACGACGTCGCTGGGCGCGCTGCAGACGTCGACCTTCTCATCCCCGTAGATGGTGAAGCGATTCTCCAGCGGGAACATCCAATCGTCCAGGACCCCCTCCACGAGATACACCTCGTCGGGCGTCGTGAACTTGCTGTTCTTCATGGGATAGTTCAGCTCTTTCCGCTGGTAGATCGTATCCTCCGGCGCACCCGCGACGCCGCCGGGATCGTTGATGCGCTCGTTGGAATCGACCCAGTCCGCGATATTCCGCGCGACGTCCTCGGGTTTGACATCGGCCTTCTCGAAGAGATCCTCGTATTCGGGGGCCTTCAGAAACTTGATCAGGAAATCCTTGAACTGGTCGTAGTCATTGGGTGCGCCGGTCGTGGTCACCTTGTCCGGCTTGAAGCTGGCGAAGGAGTTCAGGTTGATCTTGGTGCTCTCGTCGATGCACTCCGCTTCAAAATCGCCTTCGAATTCGAGAAACTTGCTCGCCTCCTCGCGCTGTTCGAGCGATATCATCCCGCTGAACTCCTCGGGCAACATCCCTGCGGGAGCCGCTTCCCCTTCAACTCCCTCTCCTTCCTCCCCGCCACCCTCGCCGGGCATGAACACGGCGCGGATGAGCTGCGTCGACATGGGAAACTGCTGGCACAGCGGCAGGTTGGCGGCACCGCCGAGGAAGTCTCCCAAATTCTGTTTTTCCACGACAGAGCGGAAGACCTTGTCATAGCGCAATTCGACGAGCATGAAGCGGTAGGCGGAAATCGCCAGATACTGAGCTTTGAGGCGATCACGCTCGTTGAGCGCCATGTGGTAGCTGACGTTCGTGTTGTAGGCGAACTCGGTCGCCACGGTCGTGAGCACGACCAGCGCCGCCAGCACCAGCATCAGAGCAACACCTCGTTGGTCGCGCAGGCGACCCATCGCTACCTCCTAGAACTCAATCGGCCCCGTGGATAGCGGGACCATCGTCGCGCTCATCATCACGATGCTCTTCTGATCATCGTCGGGGTCGGGAAAGGACAGCGTGTACCGCACGGCGCGCGGCAAGCGGTCCTTCCAATCGATCTTGTCAGAATCCCACTCGCGCACCCACTCCTGCTTGCGCGGATCGTAGTACTCGAGATTAAATTCGCGTATGTTCTCCGCCACCGCGTAGGACACCCCCTCGACCTCATTCTTGTCGCTCAACGAGGGCGCATACGTGCGGACGAGGTTGAGGGTGTTGGGATCATCAGGCGATTCCTTCACGGTATACTTGACCCTGACCTGTTCCGACTCCTTCGCGTTGCGAAACAACCGCAGGTTCGAAAGCGAGGTAAAGCGAAGGTCGTCGCGATTGCCGTTATCGTTGCCGATAAAGAACGCTATCGGGCGCGGGCGCGTGGCGATTTCGGTCGACGTCGGCAAGCCCTCCGCCGTAAGGCCTATGCGCGCCCCCGGCGGCTTGATCAAGAAAGCCATGTCGAGGTCATCGCCGAGCTTGCGCAGCGCGATCCGCCCCTCCTGATAGATCGCATCGCGCTGCTCAAAGCGTTCCTTGGCGTCGAAGCTCTGGGAGGTAGATGTATACACGGATATCATGATGTACGACAGGATCGCTATCGAGACGAGGACTTCGATCAATGTAAAACCGCGTCGGCTCATAGCTTCACCAAGTGCGTGACGACCTCGAGCGATTGAGGTTCGCCGAGCTCCTCCCAGGTTATCTCGAGGCGCAGCTCGCGAACCGTCTTGGCGATCTCCTTCGTGAGCTGCTGCGCGATCATGTACTGGACGCTTCCCTCCTCGGCGGTGATCGGCGCGGGGAGCTCCACCTTCCTGACGGTCATCTTCCAGCTGTAGCCCTCGAAGGGCTTATCGAAGTCCGCAGCCTCGGTACGATCATCCGGGAATTCACCGCGCGCCATCCCCTGTTCCAGATCGAGCTCGACCTCGACCATCTTCTGTCGGGCCAGCATCGTCGCGATGGTGAGCTTCTCCTGGCGCCCGCTGGCGATCAGCGTGTTGCCCTGAAAGGTGAGCAGGACCGACAGGGAAACCGCGAGGATGGCCACGGCAACCATCACCTCGAGCAGCGTAAAACCTCGATCAACCCGGCGCATGGCTATTTCCCCTCCATCGTGCGGTACTCGTTCTCGACCTTGACCTTGCCGCTCACGGGGTTGGTCTCAAGGGAATAGAAGTAGTCCTCGTCCTCGTTGGTGAGGTTGATGATGGCGTGTTCGACATAGCCGTTGGGAAAGAAATAGATGGCGACCTTGCCCCCCTCGACGGCTGACGGTCGGTGCTCGACGAAGATATCCCTGATGAACACCGAATCGGGAAGCTTCGTGGGCTTGAGCAGGAAGGAATCGACCTGCCCGAAGCTGGGTTTGGGGTACTTGATCTTGGGGACCTCGCCCTCCCCCAGCTTCTCCTCAGCCTGCGCCTCCTCGCCTCCCTCCTCCTTCTCGCCCGGACCGCCGACCTCGAGCTCCTCCCCCGCCGTGGAGATGCGCAGCGGATCGCTCGTGGCCTCCACCCAGTAGGTGCGCTCCTCCAGATCAAAGATGAGCCTCATGTAGGCCTGTTCGGCGGCCGACTTATCGTAGAGGTAGCGGATGACCGAGGACAGATTGCTCGTGGTCTTGCGCATGTCGATCTCGAGGATATCGCCCATCTGGGAGACGACGACCCCCATGATGATCCCGATGATCGCGATGGTTATGAGCAGCTCGAAGAGCGTGAAGGCTCGCTCGGAACGAATGCGCATGCGACACACCTGACGGGTGAGCGCCTATTCCGAATCGTAGGAGTGGATATCGGCGTCGGCATCATCGCCGCCCTCCGCACAATCCGACCCCAGCGAGGTGATCTCGTAATCGTTCCCCTGGGTGCCCGGGCTGGCATAGATATAGTCGCAGCCCCACGGATCCTGCGGTATCTTCTTGATATACCCCTTCGACGGATAGCGCTTGGGAATGCGGCCGACGCTGGGCTTCTCAACCAGTGCCTGCAGGCCCTGCTCGGTCCCCGGATAATAGCCGTTATCGCGGCGGTACTGATCCAACGCCTGTTCCAGCGACTTGATCTGCGTACGAGCGGTCGAAACCTTGGCCTCGTCGAGACGATCGAGGACGTTAACCGTAACCACGGTGGCAATAAGACCGAGGATGGTGATAACCACCATGATCTCGATGAGCGTCATACCGCGCATGCCCTTCAGATACTTACGCATATTCCCCCCTCCTTATTCAGTAGATACTGATCACGAAATCCGAGTGATGAATGTAGCGATATTTTCGCCTAATGCAACCCCTATTAGCGAGCCGCGCGTCCGGCGTCAACCGGCTACAGCCCCAGCTGGTTCAGCTTCAAAATCGGCAGCAGGATCGACATGACGATGAACGAGACGATCGCCGCCATGACCAGAATCATGATCGGCTCNNTGGATACCGTCGTATCCACCTGCGTATCGTAGTTATCCGCCACACGCTCGAGCATCTTCTCCAGCTCGCCGGTCTTCTCGCCGACCGCAACCATGTGCGTCACGATGGGGGGGAATTCCCCGCTGCGCTTGAGTGGCTCCGCCATGCTCTGGCCTTCTCGGACGTTGTCGCGCGTATCCTCGACGACCTTGCGCAGGTGCACGTTGGTCACGATATTGCGCACGATATCCATGGCCGTCATCAGGGGAACGCCGCTGGAGAGGAGCGTAGCCAGCGTCCGGGTAAAACGCGATACGATGACCATGCGCTGCAGATTGCCGAAGATGGGGAGCTTGAGCGACTTGCGATCCCACCACTCCCTTCCCTTGGGCGTCTTGAGGAAACGGCGTACGAGATAGTAGATCACCGGGATGGCCAGGACGAACAAGTACCAGTAGTCCTTGAGCGAGTTGGAAAAGGCCATGAGTATACGCGTGGGCAACGGGAGCGCCGCGTTGACATCCTCGAAGATGCGCGTGACCTTCGGCACGACGTAGACGAGCAGCATGGCCATGAGCAGAAAGCCCACGACCGTCATGATGGCCGGATAGATCATCGCTCCGATGATCTTGCTGCGCAGCTTCGACTGGCCCTCCGTGAAATCCGCCAGGCGCATGAGCACGAGGTCGAGGGCGCCGCTGGACTCACCCGCGTTGATCATGTTCACATAAAGATCGCCGAATATCTTGGGATGCCGCTTCATGGCGTCCGACATCTTTGTACCGGCGATGACCTGCTCGCGCACCTCGGTGAGCACGGTCTTGAGCTTTACGTTGTCTATCTGATCGGTCACCGCGCCCAGCGAATCGACGAGCGGGATGCCGGCGTTGAGCAGCGATGAGAGCTGGCGCGTCATGACGGCCACGTCCTGCACCTTCACGCGCTGCAGATACTTCGAAAAGTCGATCTGCATGTTCAGCGAGAGCTTCTGGGAAATTGCCGCGCTCCCCTGCGGCGCGAGGCTCGTCGGAAACACGCCCATGCGGCGGAGCTTGAAACGGGCGGCGCGCTCGCTCTCGGCGTCCACCATGCCGTTAGCCCGCTTGCCCTTCTGGTCGATGCCGACGTATTGAAAGACAGGCATGTTCTGTTATTCCCCGATCTCCTCTTGGGTGACGCGCAACACCTCCGCCACCGTGGTGATGCCGGCCAGCACCTTGTTCGCCGCGTCATCGCGCAGCGTCTTCATCCCCTGCTTGAGCGCGATCTTCTTGATCGTCGATGCATCCGCGCCCTTCATGAGTTCCGCACGGACCTCATCGGTGACGAGCAAGATCTCGTGGATGCCCGTTCGCCCTGCATATCCCGTCTCCATGCAATTGGGGCAGCCGATCGGCCTGAAGAACTGGCGTCCCTTGAGCTGCTCCGCAGTAATGCCGATCTCCGCAAGCTCTCGATCATCGGGCGTATACCGCCGCGCGCAGTCCCTGCACACCGTGCGGACCAGGCGCTGCGCGAGAATGCCCGAGACCGACGAGGACACGAGAAATGGTTCGACGCCCATATCCACGAGTCGCGTAACCGAACTCGCCGCATCATTCGTGTGCAGCGTGGAGAACACCAGGTGGCCCGTGAGCGACGCCTGGATGGCGATCTCGGCCGTCTCGAGGNNGATCCTCCACCGTGATGATCTTGAGCTCATGCGAGTTGATCTTCGAGAGGCAGGAATACAGCGTCGTCGTCTTACCGGAACCGGTGGGGCCCGTCACCAGGAAGATGCCGTTCTTGCGATGGATGAGCTGATCGATGATATCGAGGTTCTTGCCCTGAAGGCCCAATGTTTCCAATTCGAGCAGAACCGAGCTGGTGTCGAGGAGTCGCATCACGACGCTTTCGCCGTGCGCCGTTGGAATCGTCGAAACACGAATATCGATGTCCTTGCCCGCGATCTTGATCCTGATGCGCCCGTCCTGCGGCAGGCGCTTCTCGGCGATGTTGAGCTGGCTCATGATCTTTACGCGCGAGATGATGGCGTTCTGCGCACGCTTGGGCGGCTTCATAATATCGTAGAGGATGCCGTTGATGCGAAAACGGATAAGAAGTTCCCGCTCGAAGGGCTCGATATGAATATCGGAGGCCTTCTGCTTCACGGAACGGAATAGGAGCGTATTGACCAGGCGTATGATCGGCGCCTCGTCGTCGGCATCGAGCAGATCGACCGGCTCGTTGAACTCGTCCGAAATCTCGCCGCCCTCGGACAGCTCGCTGATCGCCTCATCGCCGGCGTCGGTCGACTTGTTGTACACCGCATTGATCGCGTTCACGATCTCGTATGAACTCGCAATCACCGGGCGCACATCGCAGCCGAACACCATCCGCAGGTCGTCCAGCGCATAGAAGTTCATCGGGTCGGCGATCGCCACCCACAACACGCCGTTCTCCTTCCGCAGGGGAAGGACCTCATTCTGCTTGGCATAGTTGATCGGAAGGTTGGCCACCAGATCCGACGGGATCGTCTCCACGTCGATCTTGTTCTCGTAGGGAAATCCGAGCTGAATGGAGAGCGCCTTGAGCACGTCCTCCATGCGCAGGAATTTCAGCTGGACGAGCGCCTCGCCGAGCTTGATCCCGCGCTCCCGCTGAACCGCGAGCGCCTGTTCAAGCTGCTCCTCGGTCAGCGAGCTCGTCTCGAGTAAAATAGCACCTAGGCTGCGTTTTTCGACTACCATAACAACTCTAGTATACGCTTTTTTGTGTGCCCTGTCAGCCCGTCGCCCAAAGCGGTTCAATAGGTCTGATACGTAAATTCCTTGGAGTCTGTTGACGGATAGGTCACCGGTTTCGATGCGGATGATTCAACGGCCCCGCTGCTCGGATACGCGCGGCTCACGGACCCCGAGCCCGAACTGCGATACGCGTCGGGAGACGGTACCGTAATCACCGGCTGTTTCGCAGGGACGGGCGCAACGGTCGGCGGCGGCGGCGTCGACTTCGTTCCCGATGAGCTTCCCGATGTCTGACCGCTCGATGCCTTGTTACTCGAGCTCTTGTCGTTCGACGCCATCGGCGGCGGCGCCACCGGTTCAGGCGGCGGTGGCGGCGGCACAAACTCAATCAGATCCGCACGGTGCGCCCTGATCACATCGCGAATAGCGCGCTGCTGCTTCTTGCCGAAGTTGTCGGTAATGAAGGCGTTGCGCTGGTCGATCTTGCGCTTCATGACGCTGGCGAAATCCGACGGATCACGGATGACGTGCGGCGTGATGAAGAGGAGCAGATTCTGTTTACTCGTCCGGTTCGCCGACTGGCGGAATAGCCACCCGAGAATGGGGATATCGCCGAGGATGGGAACCTTCGACTTGGTGTGGCTGACTTCGTCCTGCATGAGCCCGCCGAGCACGACGGTTTGCCCGTCAGCCGCCATGACCGTCGTGTTGATCTTGCGGGAGCGCTCCGGCGATGCGATGGCGTCGGCAGGTTTTTCCTCGAAGTTCGACAGCTCGTGCTCGATCTTCAGGCGCACGATATCGCCCTCGCTGATCTGCGGCGTAATCTTGAGCGTGAGGCCGGCCTCGAGGGGCGTCGGCGTCGATGAGATGACGCCCGTCGACGTCGACGTCGTGCTCGTCGCATACTCCTTGCGCTTGACCGTGATCTCCGCCTCCTCGTTGTCGAGCGTCAGGATGTTCGGCGTCGAGACGACGTTGGTATCCGCATACGTCTGGACCATGTTGAGGAATGCCGAGAATGCCGGTATCGTAACCGTCTGCGTGCCGCCTCCCGATACCGGCATGTCGATCGAGATCGTATCGCGCCCCAATGCGCCGCCGAGCAGACCGCCCGTAGCGAACAACGAGGTTGGGTCGAAAAGGTTGCCGACCGCACCGAACGTCTGGCCGAACCCCAGGACCGTGCCGTTGCCGCCACCGCCGTACGCCGTCACGCCGAACTCGCCGCGATTGCTCATCGTGAGCTCCATGATCACGGTCTCAAGGAAGACCTGGCGGCGCGGGATATCGAGCTTGCTGATCAAATCCCTGACGAGCGCCTCATAGTCGCGCGCGGTCGACGTGATGATGAGCGCGTTGGTGGATTCATCCGCGGCAATCGAGATGCCGCCCTCGAGCGTTGCGACCGTCGGCGCAGCAGCAGCCGCAGCTGCGCCCTTCCCGCCCTTCGCAGGAGCGGACGCCCCTCCGCCGCCGGTGAGCGATGACAGCGTCGCTGCAAGATCGTTGGCGTACTTCAGGTAATGCACGTGCACCGTGCCCGACTCTCCCATATCGAGCGGAATATCCAGCTTTTCGATAAGCTTCACCACCTTTTCGATGGCGCGCTTGCTGGCGAGCACGATGATCGTGTTCGTGCGCTCATCCGCTATTATTTTCGAGACCTCCTTGATCTCCTCGAGCTCGCTGGCAACGGCGCGGCTCCGGCGCGTCGTGCGCCGCGTCGGTGTCGCCTTCTCGATCTCAAACAGCTGCAACACCTTCTGCGCGACATCGGACGCAGCGGCGTAGTAGACGGGAATGATCTCGACGACTTCCTGCGGCCCCTCCTGGTCGAGTTCCTTGATGAGCTTCATCAGGCGATCGATGTTCGTGCCCGAATCGGTGATGATGAGCGTGTTCGTCGCGGGGTACGCGAACAGGTTACCCGACTTCGACACCAGGCCCTTGATCGCATTGGCCATGTCGGTCGCGCTGATGTTGTCGAGCGAGATGAGCCGCGTGACGTAGCTGTCGGTGTAGGGCGTGCTGTCCACGTGTATGGGTATGGGGCTCGAGATGGCTTCTTTCAGCGCCACGATCTTGATGATGCCGCCGGGGCCCGTCGCCACGGTGAAACCCGCGACCTCGAGCGCTGACAGAAACGCCTGATACGCTTCGTCCTTGGTCATCATCTTCTCCGACATGATGGTGACCTTGCCGCGCACCTTGTTATCGATGATGAAGTTCTTTCCCGTTGCCTTGCTGATCTGTTTGATGACGTCCGTGATATCCTGATCCTGGACGTTGAGATACACGAGTTCCTGTCCATCCGCGGATTTCGGCGGGGTCTCGGTCTGCTCGGCCTCCTGCGTCGTCGCCGTCGCGTCGGCGGACGGCTCCGGAGCGGGCGGATCGGCCTCTCTCGGTGCTCGCGCCGCGGGCAGGCGCACGGCGCCGCGCGCCTGACCTGAAGCATCCCGGACAAAACCGGCAAGCGCTACGAGCGCAATCATGAACGCCAACGGCCTAGCGAATCTCATATTCAAAAGTCCTGGGTTGACCCTGTCGTATCAGGTCCAGCGTGATAGCCTTCGAATCCTTCAACTGGTTGAAAATCTGAAAGCCCTTCCGCACATCGAGTTCCATGCCGTTGATCTTCTGCAACACGTCACCACGCCGTAAGCCCAGCTTATCAAAAACCGAGCCTCTTTTCACGGAAAGTATTTTCATTCCCGACATTTTTCCGCCCTGGAAGCTCGGGACCGCTCGTATCTCCGTATAAAGCTTATCGATATTGCTCAGCGCGTTGTTCACTTCCTGCTGATCGATCGCGAACTTGTTTTCACCCTCCGCCTTGATGAGGGCATCGGGCGCCGCGGCCGGCTCCGCGGGCTCGGCGGTCGCTACCTCGGGCCCAGCTTCCGTCGGCGGGGCAAAGATGTTCGGCCCCCCCTCATCCATGATCTCCGCGAATTCCAGGCGCCCGCTGTTGATGAACTCGATGCGGTCCGGCGCCACTTTCACAAGCCTGGTGTTCGGGGCAAAACTCGGCTCCTGATCGACCGCGTAGACATCCACGCCGGCTCCTCCCCCTGCACTCGACTCAACCGTGGCGGAAGAACGCTTGTCCCGTCCATCGCCCACGACAAGCACCGCCCAGACCTTGATCGGCAGGCTCGTCCTCACCGCCTCGCCCTCGGGGACGGCCTCGGCCGCTTCGACCGCCTCGCCCTCGCCCGTCTCCTCGGGCAGCGGCTCCTCTGACGAATCGAAGATGTTTCGTTCCGTGATGATCTCGTATTCGGTGAGAGGACGCGTCTCGCGCTCAGCAGCCTTGCTCTCCACCTTCTTGAGGACGCCTATGGAGCGCTGCACCTCGAGCGTCCTCCCCAAATACACCCCGACGATCTTAGCGAGGAAAAACGAGCACAACAGGATCACGATCAGATCGAACAGCCATGCATATTGCTTGAATAATCCGCCCATCGATTGCTCCCAATCGAAGCATTATACATATATAAGCCCCTGTTTCCACGGCAAAAGATGAGGCAGGCGCGCGTGAAAAATATACTTAATATATATATGTGTGTATAAATAGATAATTATTATAGCATATTAAATATATATTTATACCATTAATTAAACATAATTAAGTTAACATTAGTCTATTCAGATCCGCGGATGGACGGGAAGGAGTATCGTGAACTTTGCGCCCTTGCCCACTTCGCTCTCCGCCCAGACGATGCCGTGGTGCAGGTCCACAAACTGCCGGGCAAGCGCCAGCCCCAAACCCGTGCCGCCGAAGCTGCGCGNNCGAACGACACGGCGCCATGCTCGTAATCCTCCCGATGATCGGCCAGCCGTGAATGCCGTTCAGCGATCGGCGCCATGTCATCCCACGAGGCATACGCGCGTAACCTCATGATGATCTCACCGCCGGTGGGCGTGAACTTGATCGCGTTGGCCAGCAGATTGAGAATGACCTGTTGGATCTTGCGCTCATCGCCTTTGATCGGCGGAAGATCGCCCTGAACCTCGGCGGTGAGGCTCTGCTCCTTGCGCTGGATGAGCGAGGATACGGCGCGCTGCGCGCGCTCGATGGTCTCGGTGATATCGAACGGATTGGCATCGACCTTCATCTTGCCCGAATCGATCTTCGAGAGGTCGAGCAGGCTGTTGATCATCTCCAAAAGATCAGCGCCGTTGTTGAGCACCTCGCGCACGCTATCGCGCTGCTCGCCGGTCAGCTCGCCCATCACGCCCTCCATGAGCAGCTCCGAGAATCCGATGATTGCCGTAAGCGGCGTGCGCAGCTCGTGGCTCATGATCGCGAGAAATTCGGACTTCACGCGGTTCGCCTCGACCAGCTTCTCGTTCGCCTTCTTGAGTTCGTCGATCAATCGTGCGGCCTCGAGGTTGAGCGATGCCTGGTTGGCGAATGACTCGAGCGTCTCCATCGTCGCATCGTGCACGAAGGATTCGTGCGCAAACCCCATCAGCGCGCCCATCACCTCGTCCTCCGCGACCAGCGGCATGCCGACCACCTTGTGAATTTTGAGCAGATCCTGCAGCTTCGCGCTCTGCTCCTCGCTGATCACGTCGCGGATGCCCTCGGTGACCTCGACGACATCCCGGCGGAAAACGATCTGGTGTTTCATCAGCGTCTGCATCACCGGCGTGTCCAGCACGGACAACGGCAGGGTCATGCCGTCGACGGGCCGCCCCAGCGCCGCCACGATATCGTTCAGCAGGGGATGTTTGCCGGGAGCGTATATCCGTATGCACTTCTCCTGACGGTCGATGAGCAGGAGCAACACCGACTCGAAGCCCAGGCCCGCCAGCACGTTGGCGAGTATGCTCTGGATGACGCTTCCCAACGATTCGGCGCTGCGTATGGTTGCGCTCATGCGATTGAGTGCCATGAGCTGCGTGTTGCGCGCCTCAAGCGCGCGCTCGCGCTGGCGATTGAAGAAGCTGACGATCTTCGCGCCGTAGACGGCGAGCGCCATGAACATCACGAGAAAGACGAAGTGGAAGATCGGGGTATCGGCATGTATGGGGGGGCGATCGCCGTAGTGGAGTATGAGCGGCGGGATAACCCCCACGTAGCACAGCAGCTGGAACGCACCGAAACACGCTGTGGAGCACACGGCCAAGAATGCAGCCAAGAGGTAGTTATAGAAGACGCCCGCCGCGAAGCAGTAAAAGATGTAAATGGGGAAGAAGTCGCTGTACGGGCCGCCGCTCAGATAGACCACGACCGTGATGACGACGAGGTCCGCCACGAGTTCGAGGATGAATGAGAAAATGAGCAGGCGATCGCGAATAACGTTGTAATACGCGATCGCGGTGAGCACGAAGCTCACCGAGATGATGATGGTGATCGGCCAGATTTGCTCGAGGACGTCGCGAAAGAAATAGAGGTAGAGCGCCCAGAAACCTATGAAAACGGCTATCCTGAGGCGCGCCGTGAAAATATGCCTTCCCCGATATTCGGGGAGGGTGATCTGAATCAATGAGGAAAGGGACCCCAGCATTGGGGCTTGAGGTACCATAGGGCTGAAAGGCTGTCAAACAGCAGAACTCCTTGACTTTCGTACGGAATCCTTCTAATAGGGCGCACTCACTTGGTAGAGGAGGTCGGACAGATGGCGAGAGTCACGGTGGAAGATTGCCTTGAAAACGTCGATAACCGCTTTGCGTTGGTTCACGTCTCAGCGCAGCGCACCAAACAGCTGTATCGCGGTTCGCAGCCGTTGGTCGCATGCAAGAATCGCGAGGTCGTGACGTCCCTGCGGGAGATCGCCGACGGGAAGGTCAAGCCGATAGCGCCCGCGGACGTGGAGGAGTAACGCTGTACGTTGCCGGAGTGGCGGAATGGCAGACGCAGCGGACTCAAAATCCGCCGGGCCTTACAGCTCGTGTGGGTTCAAATCCCACCTCCGGCACCAAACATAACAGCAGGCTAAAGCCTGCTGTTATGTAAGGAACATCCGGCTTGGATTTGAAAATTTTGACGTAGGCCGACGTAGCTCAGCTGGTAGAGCAGCTGATTCGTAATCAGCAGGTCGGCGGTTCGAGTCCGCCCGTCGGCTCCAGTGAACGCCTTGCGGATCAGGCGCTTGCGGGCCGCGTTGCCTGCCGCCCCTCGGAGGCGCCGGGCGGTCTGACAGCAACCCGACAGCAACGGCGGTGGACGCCGGTGGAAACTCGCTCACGAGGTCACGGGGCGGGGACACGCCGCCACGAGACCAGGCGTCCCACTGCTGTCAATCGATCCCGAGCCTCTCCACCTTCCTGTAAGTCAGACGCCAACGCTGGGGATCACGCAGCCGTGCGTCCTTGGTCGAGCGCAGGGCGGTGAGAGCACCAGGCTTCGAACCTGGGGGGCGGGGGTTCGCTCCGTGCGTAAGTATCTGAAATCTGGGTGCTTTGGTTACGGCGGAGGCTCATTCGATTCCCACCGCCTCCACCATCGCATAGGATCCGAAGCGGCTTCCGGGCCGTCGCGCTGGTGACAGCTGGACGATGGAAAGGGTGGCTGATGCGAAAGACGAAGCCCGCACCCCGGTAGAAGCTCGAAGCTCGGCCGCGCGCCGATTCGGAGGTATGCAATGAAACTCTCACGCATTGCGCGGACCGCCGGGTTCGGGCTCCTCGCCTATGTGGGGTTCGTCGTCGTGTTCGAGACGCTGCTCGGGGTCCTGCAGCCCGAGACCGGAGACACCATCGTCATTACGACGACGGATGCCGATGGCGTTTCGACCGACCGTGTGCTCGGGCGCGACTTCGCCGGCGGAAGGCACTACGCATCGGCGAACCACTGGCCACGTGCCTGGTACAACAATGCACTGGAGAACCCGCGTGTGCGGGTGACCATGGACGGAACGACTGCCGACTACATCGCTGTTCCGGTCGACGACGAAGAGCACGAACGGGTCGCGGCGGAGATCGGAAACGGGATCGTGTTCAAGATCATGGTCGGGTTTGCACCGCAGCGATTTCTGCGCCTCGATCCCGTCGAGCGCCGATAGGGCTTCGATCGGAGGTCGAGGAGCGGGGGGCCTCGTAGCCGATCGGGAGGGTGAAGTCCGGACAGACAGGCGACAGACAAACCCCGACCGCCGGAAATCCCGGTCAAA
>JABAOG010011243.1_pt1 | contig 17297 bp, 13 predicted proteins | sample 7062131 | NCBI WGS metagenome assembly JABAOG01 (sample SAMN14538629, study PRJNA623070) | marine sediment metagenome | biome: marine biome [ENVO:00000428]; feature: marine pelagic biome [ENVO:01000023]; material: deep marine sediment [ENVO:00002113] | place: India: Arabian Sea | collected...
CGACCGACGACCGACGACCGACGACCGACGCCTACTGAATGCGCCGAATGGTGTGATTGCCGCCAATCACGAAGAGCGAGCTCGACGGGAAGTGGTAGGCGATGCTGAAGGGCGCGTAGAACTCCGCCGCGGTGCCCACCCCATCGGTGGCTCCGCCGCCGACGGGCGGGCCGCCGGAGGGCGGCAGGCACACGCCGTTGTTGCAGCTGGTGCCGCCGGAGCAGCCCGCCGAGCAGAGGGTCACGTTGCCGGCGAGCGTGCTGACCGAGGCGGAGCTCACGATGCCCTGGCGGATGCTGTGGGCGTTGAACTCCACCCAGTACACGCTGGTCCCGTCGGAGGTGATGCCCCGCGGCCGGTGCGAGCGCGCGGCGCTGCCGATGTCGTCGACGTAGCCGGGCGTGCCGTTGCCCGCGAACGTGGTCACCACACCGGTGAGCGCGTTCACCCGGCGGATGGTCCCGTTGTTCGTCTCCGAGACGTAGAGGTTCGAGGTGCCGTCGGAGACGATGTAGCGCGGGCTCTGGAAGCGCGCGGCCGAGCCGGTGCCGTCGGTGATGCCGTTGTTGAAGGGATCACCGGCGACGTCGAGAACATCGCCGGTCGCCGGGTCGAGACTCCGGATCACGCCCGCGGCCGGATCGACGATGTAGAGCAGCCCGCCCCACCAGGTGAGCCCGCGGATGCCTCCGAAGGTCGCGGCGCTGCCTCCGCTGTCGTCGCGGTAGCAGCCCGCCGACGCGCAGGGGTTGTTTCCGGCCACCACCCGCCAGGTCGGGGTGGCGACGGTGGTGTCGATCTCGAAGATGGCAGGGTCGCCGGTGCCCACGTCCACGCCCGCGACCCAGACGAGGCCGTTGCCATCGGTCGCGATGCCGGCGCTGTTGCAGGCGTCGAACGCGGTGACGGTGGTCACCTCGGCGGTGGCGATGTCGATGCGACGCAGGCGACCGCGGGTCGACGTGCCGCAATTCCCGTTCTCTCCGAACCAGACGTACTGATCGTCGACGGCCAGGACGCCGCTCCCGATGCGGGCCGCGCCACCGGTGCCGTCGGTCGAGCCGGCCATGCCCACCGAGCCGACCCAGGTGGTGACCCGCCCCTCGAGGTTGCAGGTGGGATTGCAGCCATCGCCGTTGGTGAGGTTTCCGTCGTCGCAGAGCTCGCCAGGGTCCATCGTGTCGTCGCCACAGAAGGCGCCGACGGTCTCGAGCTGGCAGCTCGGACTGCAACCGTCACCGGGGAGCGTGTTCCCGTCGTCGCACTCCTCGCCGGTGGCGAAATCGGTCGTCCCGTCGCCGCAGCTGGCGCCGACCTCGACCCGGCACATGTCGTCGCAACCGTCGCCGGTCGCCGTGTTGCCGTCGTCGCAGTCTTCCTCCGGCAGGTCGAGGGTCCCGTCGCCGCAGCTCGACGAGGCCTCGCGCTGGCAGGAGTCGTCGCAGCCGTCGCCGGTCGCCGTGTTGCCGTCGTCGCAGGTCTCCGGCGGCGTCACCACCCGGTCGCCGCAGACGGCCATTCCGAGGTCGGCCTCCCCCATGTCGCTCCCCGGGCCGCCATCGGCGTCGGGACCGGCGTCCGTGTCCGGTCCCGCGTCCGTATCCGGACCGCCGTCGCTGGTGCCGCCGTCGTCGTCCGTCGCCAGCACACAGACCATCGATGCCCCGTCACAGGCCTCTCCGGCGTTGCAGTCCCGGTCCGACGAGCAGGGCTCGCCGAGCGTCGAGCTCCCCCCATCGTCACCACAAGCCACCACACCGACGCTCACCAACGCGAGCGCAACCCAAAGACGGACCCCAAGCATCACACGACCCCTTTCGACCAACCCAAGGGTCAAGGGTGCCGGAGAAGGCGCCCCGCGTCGACCTCGGTCCGGCTCAGCGCAGGTCGACCGCGTCGGTGTCGGCGGCGTAGGTCCGGCTGGCGCGAGTCAGGATGTCGGGGTCGACGGCGTTGTCGAGCTCGCGGCCGGTGATGCTGCCGTGGCAGGTGCCGCACAGGCCATTGAAGAGGTTGCGGGGGAAGGACTGGCGGAGCCGCTCGCCCGGATAGAGCTGCAGCTGCTCGCGCTGGATGCGGTCGCCCTCGAAGACGCCCTCGGCGTCGAAGCTCAGGGCGCTGCCGCCGTCGTCGGTGGCCGCGATGCGGAAGGGCACACCGCCGCCGAAGAGGGCCCGCGCCGAGCCGTCGCCCAAGAGGGGGACGAAGCCGAGATCCCGGTCATCGACGAAGACCGGACCGAATTCGTCCATGACGACGTTCCCCATCACGTCGCCGAAGCCCGTCGCGCTCTGCGGCGGCGGCCGCACCTCGTAGAGGCGGAAGCCGCCGACGGCGGGATCGATGGGCCGCGGACCGCGGACGTTGGAGAAGAGGAGCGTCTCGAGGAGCGGGAAGTCCAGCATGTGGATCTCCGCCGAGGGCGCGAGGCCCGGGTCGATCTCCGAGGCGCCGTTGGCCTCCGCCATCCGCGACTCGAAGATGCCGTGGTTGCTCCGGCCGTAGATGGCGACCGCCTCCACGTTGGCCATGCCGGCGTCGCCACCGATGGCTCGCACCGCCTCGCCGCGGGGATCGATCTCGCAGAGCTGGAAGGCGAAGGGGCCGCCCCTCAGGTCGCTGGCGTCGAGATCGCACGAGGCGACGATCCGACCGGTCGGCAGCGCCGCCGGGGACCGGAACACACCGGTGTTGCGCGGGCCGGCGGGGACCCCGGCGATCGCCCCGAAGGCCCCGGGCACGGGCACGCTCAACGAGTGCAGGTAGGAGCGCTCGCCCGGATCGCGGCCCGCCTGGTCCGGACCGATGGATCGGTTGGCCACCACGATGGTGCCCGCTCCGTCGGTGGTGTCGAGGGGCCCGCCGACGAAGGCGTAGTCGTTGCCGCCAGCGAGCTCGACGACCTCCATCGCCCGCGGGAAGCCCACGGTCCCTCGCTGGGCGAAGAGCGGGTGGTAGTCGCCCCCGTCGAGGTTCTGCCGGCGCAGCGCCAGCTGATGGAAGCCCGGCTGCCGCTTCTGGGTGGTGAAGATCAGCCGACCGTCACGCATGAAATTCGGCGCGAGCTCCTGGTTGAGCAGGAAGGTCAGCTGCCGCACTCCGTCGCCCTCGCGGACGAAGAGGTTGGCGTTCGGCTGCATCGCCGCCGGGGTCCGGGTCGGACCGCGGTAGTCGACCGCGCCGTCGACGTTGCCGCGGGTGCTGGCGAAGACCAGCCGACCGTCGGGCGCGAAGGCGGGGTCGAAGTCGTGGACCAGGATGCCGTTTTCGGCGGGGGGCGTGTCCAGCCCGGGGACCGGCTCGCAGCCGGTGCCGTCGGCGTTCATCCAATAGAGGCGCAGCGGCTCGCTCGCGCCGGTCCGCGCCGCGAAGGCGATGCGGCTGCCGTCCCAGCTCACCGCCGGGGTGCGCACGTCGAGGTCGCCGGTGAGCCCACAGCCGCCCAGGAGGCTCGAGGAGGCGTCGAGGCTCATCGCGCCGCTCGCGTCGACGGTGGCCGTCGCGAAGCGCAGGTCCGCGCCGCCCCGGAAGGTGTCGAAGTCCAGCGGGTCGCCGACGCCCGGCGGCCGGGAGACCCAGACCAGCCCGTCGACGACCGTGTCCACCGGGAGGATCTCGCCGCGGGCGGCGGCCTCCTCGCGCTCGATCTCGTGCCAGCGCGCGATGACGCAGTAGGGAGGCACCTCGTTGAGGTCGCCCGCATCCGCGTCGAAGCCGGTGCAGTCGTCCGGCGTGGCCGGGTTGATCGCGCCGTCGCCGGAGAAGTCCTCGAAGAGCGAGCCGCCGCGGTGGGAGATGCCCTGACCGCCTTCCACCTGGGTGAAGGGGAAGAGGTTCTTGGCAACCAGGCGCCCGGTGTTCGGGCTCGGCGACTCCACCGCCAGGAATTCCCGGCTCATCTCGTAGTTCTTGCGGGTGGCGATCCGAGAGAAGACACCCTGGTCGCCGCCGCGCAGCCGCAGGTCGTGGAACATCGAGGGCGAGTGGCAGTTCAGGAACATGCAGCCCTTGCGGACCAGCACCGGCTGCACCCGGTTGGCGAAGAAGCGCAGGCCCGGATCCGGATCGTCGTCCTCGAGCAGCTCGGGCGCGCGGGTGGCCACGTCCTCGGCCCAGCGGAGCAGCGTCTCGTAGCGCTCGTCGTCGGGGCCGGAGAAGACGTTGCCGCCCTCGTGGAAGCTACCGCCGCGGAAGGTGCTCAGCGGCCGGCGGAGCAGACCGGAGGTGGAGACCGGCGTGGTCACGTGGCTCAGGGCCACGAAGTAGTTCCAGCGGATCTCCTCCTGGCTGTCGCCGCAGGTCAGGTAGAGGTCGGCGAGCTCCTGGCCGTGACAGTGGCTGCCGGCGCAGGTCTCGCGGAGCACCGGCTGCACCACCAGCCGGAAGTCGGCGAAAGACGGGTCGGAAGGCTCGACGGAGGGGTCGAAGCCCTCGAACTCGGGCACTCCGTTCACGCACGAGCCCTGGTTGGTCGAGAGGCTCTCGTCGGGCACGCCGGTCCGCTGCGCGCCGCTCTCGATCCACCGCTTGAGCTCCGCGTAGCCCGCGGAGCCGACGTCGATGAGCGAGCCGGCGTTGTGCCGGATGTCGGTCTCGATGCGCGCGAAGCGCTCACCGGTGGTCGGGTCCGGGTCCCAGGTCTCCACGGTGATCTCGACGTCGTCGCTCCCCTTGAGCAGGAGCACGCCGACCGGATAGGGCCCGTAGGCCGGAAGCACGTCATCGCGCCGCATGAGCGCGTCGTAGCTCGAGAGATCGAGGTTGCCCGTCGCGTTGCCGTCCTGATCGATGTGGCAGCCGTTGGTCTGCTGCGCGCAGCCCACGTTCAAGATCGGACTGATGCGCTCGTCGTAGTAGGACGAGCCGGGCGGAGCGGTCTCGTCACAAGCGAACGCGCCCACCGCCAGGACGGCGATGAACGCGAGGGTCGAGGAGCGCGGGGGGTGCGGGCGCATCGGGATCGAAGTTATCACGCCGTCCCCGGGCCGGGGGGTGAAGGAGTGGGGGGGCCCGGGGACGACGTGACGGACCGTCAACGCATGCGCATCGCTACGTCGATGGCATCACGGACGAGCGACACCTCTTCGATGGACGCGGCCTCGCGGAGCGCGGCGAACGCCTCCGCGGTGCCGATCTTGCCGAGCGCCCAAGCGGCCGCCTGGCGGACGCCGACCTCGGCGTCGCCGCTGAGCATGCCGACCAGGGCCGGGACCGCGGAGTCCACACCGAAGACGCCGGTGAGCCGCGCGGCGCGCATGCGGACCATGGTGTCCGAGTCGCCGAGGGCGCCGATGAGGGCGTCGTACTCGCGGAAGAAGTTCACCTTCAGCACCTGGTCGATCGCCGCGCGACGGACGCTCAGGTCCGAGTCGCTCAGCGCGGTGGCGATGGTGGGGATGCCGCCCGGGTGGTTCAGCCGCCCGAGCGCGGTGACCACCGCCGCGCGCACCTCCGGGGAGCCGTCGACCGCGTAGGCGTCGGTGAGGGGCTCGAGGCCGTTCGGGTCGAGGAACTCACCGATGGCCATCGCCGCGCGAGCCCGACGGACGGGGTCCGAGTCGGTCTCGAGCACGTTCTTCATCTGCACCATGATCGCGCCGATCGCGAACATCCGGCGGCGGAGCCACCAGGCCGAGATGCGGCGAACCTCCGAGTCACCCGACTCGAGCAGGTTGCGGGTCAGCGGCGCCACGCAAGCGTGGCACTCGACGCGCTCGCCGTACTCGAGCATCGCGATGAGCGAGGAGGTCGTGCCCCCGCCTTCCGCCGCGCGGAGGAGCGAAGCCGTGCTCGGCGCCTGAGTGCCGGGGCTGAGCTCACCGCGCTCGCGGTCGTGGGGTACGAAGGCTTCCTGGGCGGACGCCAGGGGCGCCACCGACAGGGTGAGCGCCACCGTCGTCGCCAGGGTGAGGAGTCGTCGTCCGTTCATGGTCGTGTTCCTGTTCCTGGTGGGTTGGGGGTTCATGGTCTTGGGGTCGTGCACGTGTTGGTTGGAGGAAGTCATTCGTACGTCACTTCCCCCCAGGCCTCGGCGCCCTCGACGTTGCGGCGCGAGTAGAACTGGCCGCCGAGGTCGGCCATCTGGATGAGCATCAGGCGCTCTTCACGAGTGAGGTCGACACCCACGTCCTCCGGGTGGCTCGGGGTCTCCCAAGCCCAGGCGGCCGCGTCGTCCTCGGCGTTGATGTTCAGCGCCTGGATGAGGGCCGAGGTCCGGGCGGTGCCGGGCTGGACCCACTCGGGCGGCACGTCGCCGCTCGCGACCGAGTCGCCCATCATCGCCGACGGGTAGAGCAAGGTCACGTAGGACGCCGGGTACTCGACGACCTCCATGTCGTAGTAGACCTGCAGCGACTCGTCGGTGAGGAGCAGGTAGGGGATCTCGTACTCGAGCTCCTCGCCCTCCTCGGTGGTCACGTTGACGGTGTAGAAGCGGCCGGCGTAGGGGTCGCTGGCGCCGCCGTCGTGGCAGCTCACGCAGTTGGCGTTCAGGACGTCCTGGATGGTCTGGCCGCTCGCGGCGTCGATCCAGGGCAGCTCCACGCGGTCGGGGATGGCCCGGACGAAGTCCTGCGCGCCCGCCTGCTGAGCGAGGGTGGTGGCGCCTTCACGGGGAAGCACCTGACCGGTGCGGTCCTCGTGGCAGCCGCCGCAGCGACGCTCCTCGCCGGGCATCGCCTGGATCCAGAGCATCTGGTTTCGGATGGCCATGCCGTAGCGGTCGAGGGGCTGCAGGTGGTAGGGGAGCCGCGCGGGCACCGCCGCCTCCCAGCTGCCGTCCTCGTAGACGCTCGCCTCACCGAGGATGGCCGCCCCCTCGTGCATGGTCAGGCCGAACTCGCGAACCGGACCGATCTCCGAGGAGAAGCCCTCGATGATGCGGACGCGGGTGGCGAAGTCGAGCGCGTCGTCGAGGGTCATCCCGTCGAGGTCGGCGCCGCGGACGCTCTCGTCCAGACCGGTGACGCTCACGTCGACCGAGCCGAGCACGGAGGGCTCGCTCTCGTCCGGCGCGGGCTCGAGCAGGCTCGGGTGCACCGCGGGGGCGTCACGGGGAACGACCGGGATGGCGTAGGTGTCCCAGGTGTCCGGGTCGTCGTAGATGAGGGTCTTGGAGCGGGTCTCCGGGTTCCAGAGGTAGAGGCCGAAGTTGGGCGCGGTGTTCGAGAGCTCGTTGCGCTCGTTCACGTCGCCGTCGGCCCACGCGACCAACAGCTCGCCGCTGTCCAGCGGGAAGGGTCGGCGGTAGCGGCCGACGCCGCTGGGCGGGCTCTCCTCGCCGGTCGGGACCTGCGGGGTGAGCACCTCGAAGCGCGCGTTCTGCTCGTCGAGGACGATGCCGTCGACGCCGCCCTCGGCGAGGGCGTCCAGGTGCACCAGCGCGCCGGCCTGGATGGTGCCGCGGCGGCTGGTGACGATGCCGACGTACTCGCCGGGGCTCATCTCGTGGAACTGCACCAGCGAGTTACCCGGCTTGCCGCCGGTGCCGGCGAGGCCGACCATCTGGGTGCAGTCGGGGTTCATGACCATCAGCTTCACGTCGTTGAGCGGGCCGAGGTGCTCCCAGCGGGAGAAGCCGATGCGGCCGTCGAACATGAGGAAGGGGTCCGCCGTGTGGGAGAGGTTCTGCGCGCAGAGGCGCCGGTCGGCGTCACCGGCCTCGAGGCTGATGGTGGCGAGCTGGGTGACGACGCGGGAGTGGTTGTACTCGTCCGCGCGGGTGCCCATCTCGGTGTACGGCTGGTTCGTCACGAAGGCGATGCGGTCCCCCGGGACGAAGACGGGCTTCACGTCGTGCCAGTCACCGAAGGTGAGCTGCCGGACCTCGCCGCTGCCGTCCACGTTCGCGAGGTAGATGTGGTAGTGGCTCTGCCCCGCGTAGCGCATCGAGAAGACGACCTGGCGAGCGTCGAAGCTCAGGTCGATGCCGTTGATGTCGGCGCCCTCGAAGGCCTCGGTGAGGTTGGTGAGGTCGCCATCGGGGGTCGGCGGCGAGAGCACGTAGACGCCACCCCCCGGCACGTAGCGCAGATAGTCGATCGTCTGGTTCGCGCCGCCGGTGACGACATGCTCCCCCTCGGCGTTGATGAAGGCACGCTTCACGAACACCAGGGCATCCACGCCCGGGAGCACGCTCTCGTCGGGATCGCCGCCGCACGCGGGGCCTCCCAGCCCCATCGCCGCAGCCATCGCCGCAATCGTCAACCATCGCATCCGCATCATCCGAGTCTCTCCTCTTCCGTTCCCGTGGGAATCGTCGCCCGAGGAAAGAGCAAGGATCGATCCACCAGAAGATCATTGGCTTTTTTGCGATGAAGCGCCCGCTCGCTTGGGGGTTTGCTCCCCCAGCCCCCGTGCGTTGGGGGTTCAGACCCCCAACCGAGCGCCGGCCGGTTTTCTCGTGCGATCCCGGCCCATTCCACTTGCGACCGCCGCCGGCTGGGGACAGGCTCGGCCCGATGTCGGAGCCTCATCGCTTTTGGACCCCGCCGATCGTGGATCAGATGCTCGAGAAGCTGAACTCGGACGAGAAGTTTCGGAAGCTCGCGTCTGGTGTCGAAGCCGTCATCCAGCTGCGCTGCAAGGACACCCCGGACGGCACGGACATCTGCGCCACCTATCACATCCACGACAGCCGGCTGGACCTGGAGGAGTGGGACGAGATGCCCGCGCCGGCGGCCTGGCGCGACGCGAAGCTCGACAAGAAGAAGATCCTCGCTCGGACCACGGCCCCCTATGACATCTGGGTCAAGCTCGACACCGGCGAGTTCGGCGTGATCGACGCGATCATCAACCCGAGCTACAAGTTCGAGGGCGCCAAGCTGAAGGTGCTGCGCCACCTGCGCATGTTCAGCCGCATCGCCGATCTGAGCCAAGAGCTTCCGAAGCGCTACGAGTGATCGCGCACCGCGTGTCCATCCTCGCTGGCTCACCTGGCTCGCGGGCGGATCCCGATGCTAGATAGGGACGATGCGCAAAGGCATGCGTAGCAAAGTCTCGATCGCTCTCACGGCGGCGCTCGCCGTCTGGCTGATCCCTTCGGTCGCCGAGGCGGACATGCTCGGCAGTCTCGCCGAGAAATTCGAAGCGGCGCTGAGCGGTGGCAACTACGCGCTGGCGCTGGGGCTCATCTTCGTCGCCGGGTTGGCGACGGCGCTGACGCCCTGCGTCTACCCGATGATCGCGGTGACGGTGAGCGTCTTCGGCGCCCGGCAGGCCAAGAGCAAGACCGAGGGCGCCCTGCTGAGCACCGCCTTCGTGCTCGGCATCGCGGCGCTCTTCACGCCGCTCGGGGTCATCAGCGCCCTGACCGGCAACGCCATGGGCGCGGCGCTGGCCAACCCCTGGGTGCTGGTCGGCCTGGCCGTCCTCTTCATCGCCATGGCGACGAGCATGTTCGGCGCCTGGGACATGAGCCTGCCCTCGGGCCTGCAGAACAAGCTCGCCCAGGTCGGCGGCGCCGGCTACAAGGGCGCCTTCGCCGTCGGCTTCGTCAACGGGCTCATCGCCGCGCCCTGCACCGGACCGGTGCTCACCGTGCTGCTGACCTATGTCGGCACGACCCAGAGCGTGACCTTCGGCGCCTCGGCGCTCTTCGTCTACAGCCTCGGCCTCGGCGCGCTCTTCTTCGCGGTGGGCACCTTCGCGGTGAACCTGCCCAAGACCGGCAAGTGGGTCGAGCACGTCAAGAGCGTCTTCGGCATCGTGATGCTGGTGCTCGCCTTCTACTACCTGCGCGGCGTGCTCCCGATCCCGCGGCCGGAGTTCCGCAGCCCCTACTGGCTCTACATCCCCATCGCGATGGTGGTGCTGGGGCTGGCCATCGGCGCGATCCACAAGTCCTTCAAGGAGGGCTCGGCCCTCGACAAGACCCGCAAGGGCATCGGCGTGCTGGCCACGACCGCCGGCGCGCTGGGCATCGTCTTCTGGGCGGGAGCGCTGCCCGCCGGCGCCCACATCGAGTGGATGGACGACTACGACTCCGCCGCCGAGCTGGCGCGCACCGGTGGCAAGCCGATGCTCGTCGACTTCGGCGCCGACTGGTGTGGCGCCTGCAACGAGCTCGAGCACCAGGCGATGAGCGACCCGCGCGTCATCGCCGAGGCGCAGCGCTTCGTGCCGGTGCGGGTCGATCTCAGCGCCGACAAGGCCACCGAGGCCAAGTGGACCCTGCTCAACGAGACCTACGAGCAGCCGGGCTTGCCGCTGGTGGTCTTCCACGACGGCGAGGGCGAAGAAGCCCACCGCATCACCGGGCTCGTCACCGCCGACGAGTTCCTCGAGGTGATGCAGGGCATCAACTGAGCGGCCGCTCGCCCGGGGCGGGCTCGAAGCGGATGTGCAGCTCGTAGACCGCGTCGCCTCGCGAGGGCGCGCGAGTGACCTCGGTGCCCAGGACGGTGCCGCCGGCGAGCTCCACGACCACCTCGCACCAGCCGACGAGGATGAGCTCGTGAACGCGGGGCATGAACTCGTAGCCGGTGACCCGGAGCTGCGCGTGATCGGGCTCGACGAAGGTCACCTCGGCCTTGCCGAAGTCGAGGTAGCGGGTCCACATGTTGCGGACCGCGCGAAGGGTTCGCCGCACCTTCCCCTCGTAGATGAAGCTCTGGTGGACGCCTCGGCCGAGGTGCTGGCGCGCGGCGATGCGACCCATCTCGATCGCGACCTCGTCGGAGCCGTCGCGGAGGTGCCGATGGACCAGCTCCGCGAGCCAGACGAAGCGCTCGAAGGAGTACCAGCCGGAGAGGATCAGTCGCTTGGCCAACCACTCCCGATCGGCGGCGTCGATGGGCAGCTCGACCCCGCTCTGGAGGGCGTTCTTCACCGCCTGGAGCATCCCGATCATCATCACGCCCCGCGCCTTCGGCCCATCGGTGGCGAGCGGGGCCGCCTGCGGGGTCGAGCCCGGGAGCGGCGAGTCGCCGAGGCTCGGTGGACGCACGCTGTGTTCCCGTTCGGCCCTCGGCGCGAGCGGCGGCAGGTCCGTGCCGGCGAGCGGATCCAGCAGAGCCTTCAGCTCGCGCGCGTTGCGCGGCCGGTCCTGCGGGTCGAGGGAGAGGCAGCGGTGGACCAGGTCGACCAAGGCCCGCGGCGTGGCCGGGCTCCGTTGGTCGAGGGGCGTGTACTCGCCAGCGGCGAGTTTGGTGAGGCTTCGCAGGGGGCTCTCGTCGGCGAAGGGCAACGTGCCGCTGACCGCCTCGTAGATCATCACGCCGATGGAGAAGACGTCCGCGGCGGGCAGCGCGCTGCGAGCGCTGTGCACCTGCTCGGGGGCGATGTAGCTCGTGCTGCCGACGATGACGCCGCTCCGGGTCACGGCGCCGGAGTCGAGCTCGCGCGCGACGCCGAAGTCGAGGAGCTTCACCCGCGGCCCATCCGGTCCTTCGGCCAGGAAGAGGTTCGCCGGCTTCATGTCCCGGTGCACGTAGCCGGCGGAGTGAGCCGCGGCGAGCGGCTCGAGCGCCGCCCGAATGAGCGACAGCATGCCTGCCAGCGGCACGCCCCGGTCCATGAGCTCCTCGAAGCTCTGGCCCTCGAGCAGCTCCATCACCAGCACCATCCGCCCGTCGACATCGGGCAGGGCGTCGTAGACCTCCGTCAGCCCCGGGTGCCGGATGCGCTGGGGCGCCCGCGCCTCCCGCTCGAAGCGAGCACGGGCGTCCGGGTCCGCGGAAGCCTCCTCGCGGAAGATCTTCACCGCGCAGATCCGGTCCCCCACCTCGTCGTGGGCGGCGAAGACCCGCCCCATGCCGCCGCGGCCGATCTGGCGCAGCAACCGGTAGCGGTCGGCGAGGATCCGTTCGCCCATCCTCGGAGCATGCCATGCCCGCCCGACGTCGACCGGACGGAACGTGCCTCACGGCGCCCGGATCCCGAACCGGCGATCCCCCACCCAGCAGGGGGCAGGCGACCAGAACCGGGTGGACCCACCTCGCGGTCGACCTATGCTGCGAGCGTTGCGGCGATCGCGTGTCGCGCGCTTCACCCCATGGCGGACGATCCCAACGAGCCCCGGATCCCCTCACTGCAGAGGCTCGGCGACATCCCGAACGAGCAGCTCGAAGCGTGGCAGGAGATCACCGACCTGGCGGCGACGCTCATCGACGTCCCCGCCGCGCTNNCTTCGGAGATCGAGGTCCTCATCTCCAGCGAGACCGAAGGCAACCCGTACCACGTGGGCGACAAGGAAGAGCTCTGGGGGTCCGGTCTCTATTGCGAGACGGTCATCAAGAGCCGGGGACCGCTGCTCGTGCCCAACGCGCTCACCGATCCCGATTGGGATGAGAACCCGGACATCGAGCTCGGGATGATCTCCTACCTGGGCTATCCGATCTGCGCGCCGGGTGGCGAGCCCTTCGGGACGCTCTGCGTTTTGGACCGAGTGGAGAACGCCTACTCGGAGACGGCCCGCAAGCTCCTCGCCCGCTTTCGGGACCTGGTGGAGTCGGAGCTCGCCCTCCTGTGCATGAACGCCGCGCTGCAGGACGAGAGCCGCCGGCTCGTCGACTACATCGACGAGCTGAAGAACCTGCGCCACCTGATCCCCATCTGTGCGTGGTGCAGCCGGGTCCGAGACGAGGGCGAGTACAAGGAGGGACTGCTCGAGCACCTCCGAAAGCACGCCAACGTCACGGTGACCCACGGCCTCTGCCCCGATTGCGCCGCGCGCGAGTTCAGCAAGCCCTGAGAGCGCCGTGGTGATCGTCTCGGCGGCCGAAGCGCGACGGCGGATGCTGAGCCACCACCGGCTGGATCGGCGAGTGGACGTGACCATCCCCGCGCTGCTCGACGAGCTGGACTGCATCCAGCTGGACCCGCTGGATCCGCTGGGGACCAACGCGGACCTGGTGGTGATGGCGCGGCTACCCGACGCGGCCCACGGCGACGTCTACCGGGAGATCTACGCCAACGCCTTCGAGCACTTCGCGAAGGTGCGTTGTCTGCTCCCCGCGCGAGCGTTTCCCTACTACCGGGCGAAGTCGGTCGAGGCGGAGTGGTGGCGCACCAAGAGCCGCAAGCGGAAGGTGCCCGCATCGCTGGTCGACGAGGTGGAGGCCGAGGTGCGTGAGCGAGGCCCCGTCACCGCCGCGGAGCTCGAAGACCGCGGCCGCGTGGTGCCCCTGAGCTGGCACGGCTGGAAGAGCACGACGAAGGCGACCTCGATGGCCCTGGAGATCCTCTGGACCCAGTGCCGGCTGGTGGTCGCCGGACGTCGGGGGCGAGCCAAGCTCTACGACGTGCCCGAGCGGGCGCTCCCCGAGGTCGCCGCGGCCGAGCCGGCGGAGCCCTTCGAACGCTGGGCCCTGCGCCACCGGGCGCACGCCGCCGGGCTCCTGCCTCGTCGGGACGGCCCCTGGTGGTCGGCGCTCGGCGCGGTCCGCAAGAGCCCGCTGGTCGAAGCGATGATCGCCGAGGGCGAGCTGCTCGAGGTGGCGGTCGAGGGCGTGACCGGTGCGTACCTGACCACGCCGGCCTTCCTCGAACGCGAGCCCGGCGAGCCGGACGACGAGCTGCGGATCCTCGGCCCCCTCGACGCGCTGCTCTGGGACCGGCGGCTGGTCGAGGGCATCTTCGGCTTCGAATACCTCTGGGAGGTCTACAAGCCGGCCCCGAAGCGCCGCTGGGGCTGGTACGTGGTGCCGCTGCTGCACCGCGGGCGGCTCGTCGGGCGCCTGGAGGGGCGGGCCAAGGGCGAGGCGCTCACCGTCGACAACGTCTGGGAGGAGCACCCGGGCGCCATCGACGCGAGCGCCCTGGACGAGGCGCTCGCCCACCACGGCGCCGCCTGCGGCTGCGCCCAATACGAGCGGCCGCGGCGGCGCGATTGGATCCGCTGAGCGCGCGGCTCAGACGCGGCCGGCGGCCTTCTGCTGCCGCTCGATGCTCTCGAACAGCGCGCGGAAGTTGCCGCCGCCGAAGCCCTTGTCGCCCTTGCGCTGGATGATCTCGAAGAAGAAGGGCCCCGCCTCGCTCTCGTCGTGGGTCGACGCGGAGTCCTGCAGGAAGATCTGCAGCAGGTACTTCCCCTTCTCCTGGCCGTCGATGAGGATCTCGAGCTCGCGCAGGGTCTCGATGTCCTCGTCGATGGCCTCGATGCCGCTGTCGGCGATGCGCTGCGGGAGCATGTCGTAGTAGGTGCCCGGGGTCGGGAAGAACTCGACGCCCTTCTCCCGCAGCCCGCGCACGGCCGGGATGATGTCCGCCACCGCGAGCGCCGCGTGCTGGATGCCGTCGCCGTGCTGGTCTTCGGCGAAGACGTAGATCTGCGAGGCCTTGAAGAAGGGGCGCTTGGGCTCGTTGTTGGCGAACTTCACGCCGCTCTTCGGGTCCCACATCACCCGTGACTTCAGCCCCGATCCCTCGTTCGAGTCGGGCGCGACGTCGTTGGTGTGGAACTCGATGCCCCAATACTCCTCGAAGCCGAGCACGTGCTCCATCCAGAGGAGCGCGGGCTTCATGGTCTCGAAGTTCGAGGTGATGTGGTCGATGCCGGTGAAGCCGAAGCGGTTGGTGCCGCCCTTCGGCTCGTCGTACTCGATGACGTTCGGCACCAGCCGCGGGTAGGCGTCGTCCCGCTCGACGAAGCGGAAGGTGCTGCTCCCGAAGGGCGTGGTGATCGAGAAGGTGCGGAGCTTGCCGCCGTTCTCCTCGAAGGTCTCGATGTCCTGCATCGGCGTGCCGCCGCGCTCCTCGATGAGGCGGAAGGTCTTCTCGATGTCCTTCACGCGAAAGGTGATGGCGCCCACGCCGTCCGGGTGCCGGCGAAGCCAGCGCCACGCGCGACCGCCCTCCCCCACCGGCTCGCTGATGAGGATGCGGGTCGGCCCGGCGCCGAAGAGGATCGAGCGCTGCTGGGCACGCTCGGTGAACTTTGGATCGGACTCACCGAGCTGCTGAAAATCCAGCTTCTCGGTGTAGAAGCGGCGGCTCCGCTCGAGGTCGTGGACGTAGTAGTGGATGGACTCGATCTTCTCGATGCCGAGCGACTCCGGCTTCTGACTCATGGGGGATTCCTCTCGAGGTCGTTGGTGGGGGCTCGCGTCAGGGGGTCGGATTCTCGGGCGTGTCGGGCTGCACGTCGGGGTGCGCCGCCTCGAACGCCGGAAGGGAGGCGCAGGCCGCCTCCGCCGCGAGCAAGCGGGGGAACGCCGCCACGTCGAGGTCGAAGCGGCGGGCGTTGTAGAGCTGGGGCACGAGACAGACCTCGGCGATCGAGGGGTGCTTCCCGAAGAAGAGCCCCTCGCTGCCGAGAGTGCTCGCCAGGCGCTCCATGGCCGCGAGGCCCTTGCGAATGACGCCGGTGGCGTGGGCGTGGTGGTCGCCGCCGAGGCTCTTGACGAGCTTCAACATCGCGAGGTTCTGCAGCGGCTGGATGCCGGCGTTGACGATCTCGGCCAGCTCCCAGGCGCGCGCCGCAGCGAGCGGCTCGGCGGGCACCAGCGGCGGCTCGGGCACCACCCGGTCGAGGTAGACCGCCATGGCCATCGACTGGCCCATGACCCGGCGCTCGCCGGCGTCGTCGGTCCACTCGAGGGAGGGCACCTGCTGCATCGGGTTCAGGGCGCTGTAGCCGTCGGCCTGCTGCTCACCCTTCACCAGGTGCACCGGCACGATGGTGTGCTCGATGCCCTTGAGGCGGAGCATCAGCCGAGCGCGCCAGGAGCAGGAGCTCCGCCAGTAGGCGTGGAGCCGGACGTCCTTCACGCTTCGGCGACCTTCTGCTCGATGGCGCCGCAGATCGAGCGACCGCTGGGGTCCTTCAGCTCGATGCGGACCTCGTCACCGACCTTCAGGAACTCGGTGGTGGGCTTGCCGTCCTTCAGGATCTCGCGCATCCGCCGCTCGGCGAGGCAGCTGACGCCCTTGGACTCGTCCTCGTTGGAGACCGTGCCGCTGCCGAGGATGGTGCCGGCGGTGAAGGAGCGGGTCTTGGTGATGTGGGCGATGAGGTCGAAGAAGGAGAAGTGCATCGCCGGGCCCGCGTCCGGGTCGCCCGCCTTCTCGCCGTTGAGGTGGGAGAGCAGCGGCAAGTGCACCCGCCCCTCCTTCCAGGCGTCACCGAGCTCGTCGGGGGTGACGGCGAAGGGCGCGAACGCGGTCGCCGGCTTGCTCTGGAAGAAGCCGAAGTTCTTCTTCAGCTCCGCCGGGATCAGGTTCCGGAAGGTCACGTCGTTGCAGATGGTGATCAGCTTCACGTACTGGCCGGCGTCGGCGGCGCTCACGCCGCGGGGGGTGTCGCCGAGGATGACGCAGATCTCCGCCTCGAAGTCGCAGCCCCACTCCGGGTTCGGCAGCGGGATGTCCTCGCTGGGGCCCAAGAAGACGCCGGAGCCGCCCTGGTAGACCAGCGGGTCGGTCTCGAGGGTCTCGGGCGGCTCGGCCCCGCGAGCCTTCCGCACCAGCACGATGTGGTTGATGTAGGCGGAGCCGTCGATCCACTCGTAGGCTCGCGGCAGCGGCGAGCGGAGGGTCGACGGATCGAGGGGCTCGCCCTCCAGGTCGCCCTTGTCGAGGCCGTTGGCCAGGCCGCGCAGGGCCGGCTCCGCCTCCTCCCAGTTGTCCAGCGCCTGCTGCAGGGTGGGAGCGATCAGCCCGGCGGGCATGCAGGACTTGCCGTCCGCGCTCACCACCACCAGCTCTCCGTCACGTGTCTCGTTGCTTCGCGTTGCCAGCCTCATGGGGACCGGCATACGGACCGGGCCCCGTGATCTCAAGACTGGCCGCCCCGGCGTGTGCGAATGCTCCCACGGCTGCTATGGAGTGCGAGTGAGCGAGAAGCGTAGGTTGATGGAGGCCGAGTTGACCCGCATCGAGGGACTGCTCGAGGAGCTGGAGAAGGACTGGCAGAAGGTGCGCTACACCTTCGTCCTCCTCCTGGCCGCCATCCCGGCCTACCTGCTCTATGGCCCCCTCGGCTCGTCATTGACCATCCTGACGGTGGTCAGCCTCGCGGCCACCTCCTACTACCTGATCGGAGTCAGGAAGGCCGAGTACCGGGGCGAGATGGAAGAGATTCGCCTGGGCATGGAGCGGCTGGAACAGGTCGAAGGGCAGTCTGGCTGAGATCACGGCACCTTGGCGCCGATGAGGGCCCTTCGGTACCCTGCCCCGATGGTACCCCGCCCCATCCTCGGGGGGCTTGCGATCCTCGCGGGTCTCTCGGGCTGCTCGATGGACCCGGTCGACCTCGACGGGCTGCGGTGCCCGTGCGCGTCCGGGTGGGTCTGCGTGGACGAGATCTGCGTGGAAGAGGGCACCGACGCCGGGGCCTCGGACTTCGGCGCCGAGCCGGA
>JABAOG010006838.1_pt2 | contig 17272 bp, 16 predicted proteins | sample 7062131 | NCBI WGS metagenome assembly JABAOG01 (sample SAMN14538629, study PRJNA623070) | marine sediment metagenome | biome: marine biome [ENVO:00000428]; feature: marine pelagic biome [ENVO:01000023]; material: deep marine sediment [ENVO:00002113] | place: India: Arabian Sea | collected...
TCGAGCGCGCCCAGGCGCTGGGGGAGGGCGACGTCGCCCTCTGTCTGGTCAGCGGGGGTGGCTCGGCGCTTCTCGAGCTACCGGCGGAGGGCGTCTCCCTGGACGAGCTGAGCGCGCTCACCCGCGCGCTCCGCGAGCGCGGCGCTTCCATCGACGAGCTCAACGCGGTCCGACGGGCGCTCTCGCAGCTCAAGGGCGGCGGCCTCGCGCGGGCCATCGCGCCGGCGGCGATCCGCAACGTGATCCTCTCCGACGTCGCGCCGCTGCCCCCCAGCGTGGTGGCCTCCGGTCCGACCTGTCCGCCGCCGGAAGGGCCGGACCCGGCGATCGTCCTCGAGCGCCATCGGCTCGAGGCGCCCGCCGGCGCGCGGCTACGCTCGAGCCCCATGCCTGCGCTCGACCTCCGCAGCGAGCTGGCCGCCGACAACTACGGCGCCCGCGCGGCGGTGAGCGCCGCCGAGCCGTCCGTTCGTGACCGCCCGGGTACCTTCGAGGGCGAGGCGCGGGCGCTCGGCGCGCGCTTCGCCGCCGAGGATGGTGACGAGCCATGGGTGTGGGGCGGCGAGACCACGGTCGTGGTTCGCGGCGCGGGCGTGGGCGGCCGCAATCAGGAGGTCGCCCTCGGCGCCCTCGCCGCCGGCTGGCCGGGCGGTCTCTTGCTCTGCCTGGGCACCGACGGCATCGACGGAGCGAGCGACGCCGCCGGCGCGCTGATCGACGAGGCGGCGGTCGACGAGATGCGCCGCCGCGGGCTCGACCCCACGGCGGCGCTCGACGCGAACGACGCGACCCCCTTCTTCGACGCGCTGGGAACCACCCTCCGCTGTGGCCCGACGGGGACGAACGTCGCGGACGTGTGTCTCTACCTGCCGTGAGCCCGGCCGACTCCGACTCCGACTCCGAGCACCGAGCACCGAGCTCCGAGTACCGACTGCCGAGTGCGGGGTCAGTCGCGGCGGCGGACGACGTAGGTGTCCATGCGCTCGTTGCGCTCGAACTCGCGGCGGTAGGCCTCGGCCTCGCGGCCGGTGTCGAAGGGGCCGATGCGGACGCGGTGGAAGATGCCGCGGCCCTCGATGTCCGCCCGCATGGTGAAGGCGTCGTGGCCCCGGTCGCGCAGGGCGATGGCGAAGGCGTCGGCCTCGGCCTCGTCACGGTAGCTCGCGACCTGAAGGGTGTACTTCCCGTCCATGCCGATCGTGCCGCGCGGACCGCTGCGCTCCGCGGCGGGGAGGGCGGCGGCGACCATCGAGTCGCGGGTGGCCGTCTCGGCCAGCTCTTCGGCCTGCGGGGTCGCCAGCGCGGCGGCGGGCAGGGCCATGCTCGTCGGGCTCGGCGGCCGCGCCCCGGCGAAGACGGCTCCGTTCTGCAGCCGCTCGTGCTCCGCGGCCGCCGCGGCGAAGCTGGCCTCGACCTCGGGGCGCTCGTCGCCGCCCAGGGCTTCGGGGAAGGCGAGCTCGGTCCGGTCGACCTCGACCGGCTCGGCCTCGGCGGCTTCGGCCTCCCGGGCCGCCTCGGAAAGCTCGCTCGCCTCCGCGAGCGCGGCCAGCGGGTCGTGGTCGGAGGCCACGGCTTCGCCACCACCCAGCAGTTGCGCCACGCCGTAGACCAGTCCGCCGGTCACCAAAGTCGCCAGCAAGAAGACCGCCGCCGAGCGGCCTTGACCGTCTTCCGGGTCCCTCTCCTCGATCTGCTCGAGGTCTCGCATCGCCGTGTCCATCGAATCCTCCCGTGAGCCCGCGCCAGGGCGCTCACCGAGTCGATGTACGCATTTGTCCTACATGTGGTCAACAAAACGACACTCGACCACCATGGAGCACCTAGGGCGCCGGCACCCGCACGGTCACGATCTCACCGCGGTCCGATCCGACGGTCTGCCAGACGGCGATCGAGTCATCGACGTCGCCGCGGAGGCGGAGCTCGAACTCGCCCAGATCGTTGGCTTCGCCGATGACGCCCTCGCCGAGCCGCTCGTTGAAGGCGCTGACGATGGCGCCCTCGATGGCCGCGGTGCCGCGGATGGTCACGAATCCGTCCGCGTCCGGCGGCGTGGAGAGCGCCGAAGGCGGCGGAATGGGCAGGGTGGGGCTGGCGCTATTGGAGCAGCCCTGGAGCCCCGTGAGCGCCACTACGGCGCACAACGAGGCGAGAGCGCGGAGGGCTCTCGCGAGGCGCGAAGGGGGTCGGTGGGGCTTCGGGAAGGTCAAGACGATCGTCTCCAGGTGGGTGGCGTGGCCGCCATTCGGGGCCGTGGGTACACGGGGCAAGGAACGTTCCGATCCCAATGTCGACCCATTCCCCCCGATTTTCCAAGGCTTTTGGCGTTTTTTCGGGGAGCGAGCGCCAACGATGTTGTCGCATACCGCCTGCATCGTTGGCACAGGGACGAGGCCGCATACTATTTAACTACGCGCGTGCGTGCGGGCGCGCGGGCGCGGTGATAGGGTCCGCGCACTCATGGCCGAACCGCAGAAACACCCCGTCACCATCGAAGACGAGATGCGCCGCTCGTACCTCGATTACGCGATGAGCGTGATCATCGGGCGCGCGCTCCCCGACGTCCGCGACGGGCTCAAGCCCGTGCACCGCCGGATCCTCTACTCGATGCACGAGCAGAAGGTCACGGCCTCCAGCTCCTACAAGAAGTCGGCGCGCATCGTCGGCGACGTGATGGGCAAGTACCACCCGCACGGCGACCAGGCGGTCTACGACGCCCTGGTCCGCATGGCGCAGGACTTCTCCATGCGCTACCCGCTCGTCGACGGGCAGGGCAACTTCGGCTCGGTCGACGGCGACCCGCCCGCGGCCATGCGCTACACCGAGGTGCGGATGGCGCGCCTCGCCGACGAGCTGCTGGCCGACATCGAGAAGGAGACCGTCGACTTCGGACCCAACTACGACGACACCGAGTCCGAGCCGCTGGTCCTCCCCAGCCGCTTCCCGAACCTGCTGGTCAACGGCTCCGGCGGCATCGCCGTCGGCATGGCGACCAACATCCCGCCGCACAACCTGCGCGAGGTCGTCGACGCGACCATCCGCCTCATCGAGGACCCCGACCTCGAGGTCGAGGACCTGATGCAGGACCACGAGGACGAGGACGGGACCTTCCGCCTCGGCGTGAAGGGGCCGGACTTCCCGACCGGCGGCTTCATCTACGGCCGCGGCGGCATCCTCAGCGCCTACCGCACCGGCCGCGGTCGGGTGGTCATGCGTGCCCGCGCCGAGATCGAGGAGATCCCGAATGGCCGCGGCCGCGAGATGATCGTGGTCACCGAGATCCCCTACCAGGTGAACAAGGCGGACCTGCTCGAGAAGATCGCCGACCTGGTGCGCGAGAAGCGCATCGAGGGCATCAGCGACCTGCGCGACGAGTCCGACCGCGACGGCATGCGCATCGTCATCGAGCTCAAGCGCGACGCCCACGGCGAGATCGTGCTCAACAAGCTCTACCAGATGACCGCCATGCAATCGACCTTCGGGGTCAACTGCCTGGCCATCGTCGGCCAGCGTCCGAAGGTGCTCGGCCTCAAGGAGTGTCTCGAGCACTTCATCTCCCACCGCCGCGAGGTGGTCACCCGCCGCACCCGCTACGACCTCCGCCAGGCCCTGGCCCAGCGCGAGCTCGTCGAGGGTCTCGGCATGGCGGTCACCGAGGTCGACCTGGTGGTCGAGACCATCCGCAGCAGCCGCGACCCGCACGAGGCGCGTGCCCGATTGATGAAGCTCCCGCTGCCGGGGCTCGAGGAGTTCGTGAAGCGTGCCGGTCGGCCGGAGGAAGAGATCGCCGCCGCCAAGGAGCGCGGCGAGTACTTCCTCAGCGAGCGGCAGGCCAAGGCCATCCTCGAGATGCGCCTCTCTCGCCTGACCGGCCTCGAGCGCGAGAAGCTGGCCACCGAGTACGGCGAGCTCTCCGACACCATCGCCTACCTCCGCTCCATCCTCGCGGACGACGTCCTGCTGATGAAGGTCATCCGGGAGGAGCTGCAGGAGGTCCGCGACAAGTACGGCGACGAGCGGCGCACCGAGATCGTCGAGGCCGAGGGCGACATCAACATCGAGGACCTGATCCCCGACGAAGAGGTGGTCGTCACGGTCAGCCACAAGGGCTACATCAAGCGCGTCCCGCTCACCGAGTACCGGGCGCAGAAGCGTGGCGGGAAGGGCTCGCGCGCGATGGACACGCGGGACGAGGACTTCGTCCAGTGGGTCTTCAGCGTGAACGCGCACGCTCACCTGCTCTTCCTCACCCAGAACGGCAAGGCCTTCCTGAAGCGGGTCTACGAGATCCCGCAGAAGGGCAGGGCGAGCGCCGGTCGAGCGGTGGTGAACTTCGTCGGCCTCGAGAAGGGCGACCGGGTCGCCTCCATCGTGCCCATTCGCTCCTTCGACGACGACGCCTACCTGATCACCTGCACCAAGGGCGGTCGGGTCAAGCGCACCGAGCTCAGCGCCTACTCGAACATCCGCGTGACGGGCATCATCGGCGTGAACATCCGCGAGGGTGACGAGCTGCTGACCGCGCGGATCGTCCAAGAGGGGCAGTCGGTGATCATCGGTACCGCCCAGGGCATGTCGATCCGCTTCGACGTCAGCGACGCGCGCGCCATGGGCCGCGACTCGAGCGGCGTGAAGGGCATCGGCCTGCGTGAGGGCGACTACGTCATCGGCATGGACGCCATCGAGGACGAGGAGCGGCAGCAGGTGCTCACGATCTGCGCCAACGGCTACGGCAAGCGCACGCCGCTGCTCACCAAGGACGACAACGGCGACCCGATCAGCGACAAGTCCTTCAAGGTCCAGAACCGCGGGGGCCTCGGCATCGTGGCCATCCAGACCAGCGAGCGGAACGGCGAGCTGGTGCGGCTGCGCCTGGTCGATCCCGACGAGGGCGTCATGGTCATCACCAACGGTGGCCAGGTCATCCGCACCAAGATCGAGCAGATTCGAGAGACCGGTCGCAACACCCAGGGCGTGATCGTGATCCGCCTGCGCAAGGGTGAGCAGGTCGTCGACATCGAGCCGGTGCCCCGCGCCGAGACCGATGACGAAGGCGACGATGAGGGCGAAGGCGAGGGAGCCGAGAGCGCGGAAGGCGCCGAGGAGGCTTCCGCCGAGTCCGCCGAGTCCACCGAGTCCGCCGAGGAGCCCAGCGCCGAGTCCGCCGAGGAGCCCAGCGCCGAGGGCGACGAGCCGAGCGAGGGCTGACCGGGGGCATGGTCAGTGGGGGGTGCGTTGGATAGGCTGGACCCTTGAACGGGCACGTCCTCGGCATCGACCTGGGCACGACCAACTCGGTCGTGGCCACGATGGACGGCGCGGAGGCGCGCGTCCTGCGCACCCCCGCCGGCGCGGCGCTGATCCCGTCCGTCGTCTCCTTCCACCCGAACGGCTCGATCGTCGTCGGCCGCGACGCGCGCGAGCGCCGGCTCATCGACGCGCAGAACACCGTCTACTCGGTCAAGCGCCTGATTGGTCGACCCTTCGACTCGCCGGAGGTGCGGCAGGCTCGGGAGCGCTTCCCTTTCGAGCTGAGAGGCGGGGATTCCGGTGGCGTGCTGGTCTACTCCCGCGAGCAGACCTACACGCTGGCGGAGATCAGCGCCTTCGTGCTCCGGGAGATTCGCTCGGTCGCCGAGCAGTCCCTGGGCGTCCCCTGTACGCAGGCGGTGGTCACGGTCCCGGCCAACTTCGACGAGCTCCAACGGAGCGCGACCAAGGACGCCGGGCGGATCGCCGGCCTCGAGGTCCTGCGCATCCTCAACGAGCCGACGGCCGCCGCGCTCGCCTACGGCTACGGCCGGGGCTCGAAGGAGCGGGTCGCGGTCTTCGACCTCGGTGGGGGCACCTTCGACCTGACCATTCTCCACCTGGCCGGGGACGTCATCGAGGTGATCGCCACCGCGGGCGACACCTTCCTCGGCGGCGACGACATCGACGCCCTCATCGCCGAGCAGATGGCCGAGGCCTTCCTCTCGCATCACCGCTACGACCCGCGTGACGACCGACAGGCCCTCGAGCGCCTCCGCGCTGCCGCCGAGTGGGCGAAGTGCCAGCTCTCGACCGAGGACGACGTCCAGCTCCGCGTGGAGGAGCTCGCCTACGGCGCCGGCGGCCGGTCCCTCGATCTGGCGTTCGGGCTCACCCGAGGCGCCCTCGAGGAGATGGCCCGCCCGCTCGTCGCCCGCGCCTTCGACGTCTGCGACGACGCCATGCGGGTCGCGGGCATGCTGCCCAGCCAGCTGGACAACGTGATCCTCGTCGGTGGCTCGACCCGCATGCCACTCGTGCAGCGGATGGTCGCCGAGTACTTCGGCCGGCAGCCGTTGACCGGCATCGACCCGGACCTGGTCGTCGCCCGCGGCGCGGCCATTCAGGGGCACGCCTTGCGCACCGCTCGCGGTCGCGCCGGGCGTCGGCGACGGAGCTCGTCGCGGCCGCGAATGGCCCGGCCCTCGTCGCGGCCGCCGATCTCGTCGTCACCGATCTTCGACGAGCCGACGCGACCGAGCGCGCGCCCGCCGAAGCCGCCGGTGAAGGCCCGCCCGATCGCCGCGGTCGGCACCCCTTCGTCCCAGCCCGCGCCGCCGCCGCCGCCGAAGGTGCCGAGCGCGCCGAAGGTGCCGGAGGACAGCTGGGAGGCCACGTTCGATTCGGCGCCGCGAAGCGAGCCGCCGCCCGGACCGGCCTGGCAGCCGGACCGCACCTCGGGCCCCCCGCCGGCGCCCGCCCCCGCCCCGGGCACGCCGCCGCCCCTGCTGGTGGACGTCACGCCCTTCTCGCTGGGCGTCGAGACCGTCGACGGCTACTGCGAGCACATCATCAAGCGGAACTCGCCGGTCCCGACCGAGCAGAGCCGCATCTTCGCCCCCGGTCGGCAAGACCAGGCGCAGGTGGCCATCCGCATCGCCCAGGGCGAGTCACGCCGCCTCGAGCAGAACCAGCTGCTCGGCGAGGTCGTCCTCGACCTCGAGCCCGGCGTCGCCAGTGGACCGGTGGACATCGAGGTCACCTTCGTCCTCGACTCGGACGGGACCCTCGGCGTCCGCGCGCGTGACCGCGCGACCGGCCGGGAGCAGGCCACTCGAATCCGGCTCATCGGCGGCATCGACGAGGCAGAGCTCGACCAGATGCGCGAGCGGCTACAGCGGCTCGCGGGCTCATGAGCGGTCGGGCCAAGCCGGGGCTCGACGACCTCGACTACTACGACCTGCTGCGGGTGGATCCGCAGGCGGGAGTCGACGCGATCCGCGTCGCCTTCCACGCCTTCGCCCGTCGCTATCACCCGGACAACCACACCGACGACCCGAAGCGACATCGGCGGGCCACCAAGATCTTCCGCCGGGGAACCGAGGCCTACCGAGTGCTTCTCGACCGCGAGCTGCGCGCCGCCTACGACGCGGAGCTGCGCAAGGGCATCAAGCGGCTGCGCTCCGGTGTCGAGCGTCGCCACTCGAGCCGGATCCCCAAGCCGCTCGGCCCGCGAGCCCGGACCTTCTTCGCGGCGGCCGAGCGCGCCCAGCGGGCGGGCGACCTGCAGTCGGCGATCCTCAAGGTCCGCATCGCGCTGCAGCACGAGCCGGAGAGCGAGCGGCTGCAGGCGAAGCTCGAAGAGCTCGAGGCCCTGATCGCCGCCGCGCGCCGCTGATTCCGCATTGGTGCTCGCGGCTCGGGGAGCTATGGTGACGCCGCCATGGCGCGCAACGGCCGCATCGAACGCACGACGAAGGAGACCGAGATCACCGCGGAGGTCGGTCTCGATGGAACCGGTCAGTCGTCCGTCACCACCCCCATCGGGTTCCTCACGCACATGGTCGAGCAGCTCGCCCGCCATGGGCTCTTCGACCTGACCGTCGACGCGAAGGGGGACACCCACATCGACGGGCACCACACGACCNNCTCGGCAAGGCCTTCGCCGAGGCTCTCGGCGACAAGGCCGGCATCCGCCGTTATGGCCACGCGACCCTGCCGATGGACGAGGCGTGCGTGACCTGCGCTCTCGATCTCAGCGGCCGGCCCTTCTTCGTCTGGGAGGTGCCGCTGCCGAAGGCGAAGATCGGCGACTTCGACGTCGAGCTCGCGGAGGTCTTCTTCGAAGCCTTCGCCCGCACCTGTGGCGCCAACGTGCACTTCCACCTGCACGCCGGTGAGAACCTCCACCACATCGTCGAGATCTGCTTCAAGGCCTTCGCGAAGGCGCTCCGCCACGCCACCGAGGTCGATCCTCGCGCCGCCGGGCAGCTGCCCTCCACCAAGGGCTCGCTGGACTGACGAGCCCCTCGATGACCCTTCGCTGGACCATCCTCGATCTCGGGCTGGGGAACCTCCACAGCGTGATGCGCGCCGTCGAGCGCGTGGGCGCCGAGCCCGTCCTGGAACGAACGCCGGAGGCCGTGGCGAAGGCCGAGCTCCTGCTCGTCCCCGGTCAAGGCGGCTATACGAAGGGGACCGAGGCGCTGGCGGGGGGCGTCGGCGACGCGCTGCGCGAGTACCTCGACAGCGGTCGCCCCTACTTCGGCATCTGCCTCGGCATGCAGCTGCTCTTCGAGGCCAGCGAGGAGGCGCCGGGCGCGCCGGGGCTCGGCTACTTCGCCGGGACCGTGAACCGGCTCGCCGGCGGCGAGGGGCGCAAGGTCCCGCACATGGGCTGGAACACCCTCGAGAGCCGGCACCCGCTGCTGCCCGACGGCGCCTGGTTCTACTTCGTGCACAGCTACCACTGCGACCCGGAGGACGAGTCGCTGATCGCCGCCACCGTCGATTACGGCGAGCCGGTCTGTGCGGCCATCGCGAAGGGCCCCATCCTCGCCACCCAATTCCACCCCGAGAAGAGCCAACGCCGCGGCGAGGCGCTCCTGAAGGGCTTCCTGGAGCAGGTCCGATGAGTCTCGAGCTGATCCCGGCGATCGACATCCTCGGCGGCGAGGTCGTGCGCCTCCGGGAGGGCGACTACGAGCAGGCGACCGTCTACTCGGACGACCCGGTGGCCATGGCCAAACGCCTCGAGGCCGCGGGAGCCACGCGCATGCACATGGTCGACCTCGACGGCGCGCGGGAAGGGCGGCCGGTGAACGACGCCATCCTCGCGCGCGTCGCCGCGGAGACCGGGCTCACCCTGCAGGTGGGGGGCGGCATCCGGAGCGCGGAGCGGGCCCGGGCGCTCTGGGAGCGCGGCGTGGAGCGCGTCGTGCTGGGGACCCTGGCGGTGAAGGAGCCGGCGGTCGTCGCCGCGCTCGCGAAGGAGAACCCCGCCGGCGTGGTCGTCGCCATCGACGCTCGCGACGGAGAGGTCGCCGTCGAGGGCTGGCTCGAGGGCTCCGGTCGGCAGACCGAGGACCTCGCCCGCGAGGCCGATGGGTGGGGGGTCGCCGCGATCCTCTACACCCGCATCGAGCGCGACGGCACGGGGCAGGGGCCGGACGTCGAGGCCACGGTGGCGCTCCAGGAGCGCGTGCAGGCCACGGTGATCGCATCCGGGGGCATCGGCCACCTGGACCACATCCGCGGGCTGCGAGACGCTGGCGTGCGCGCGGCGGTCTGTGGCCGGGCGCTCTTCGCCGGCGCCTTCTCGCTGGACGAAGCCTTCGCCGCCGCGCGGGGGGACGAGTGACCCTCGCGCGCCGCATCATCCCCTGCCTCGACGTGAAGGATGGCCGGGTGGTCAAGGGCGTCCGCTTCGTCGGCCTTCGCGACGCCGGCGATCCGGTCGAGCTCGCCAGCAAGTACGACGCCCAGGGTGCGGACGAGATCACCTTCCTGGACATCACCGCCTCGCACGAGGCGCGGCGGACCCTCTTCGAGATGGTGGACCGCTGCGCGAGCACGGTGGCGACACCGCTGACGGTCGGCGGCGGCGTCCGCACCCTCGACGACATCCGCGACCTGCTGAACGCCGGCGCGGACAAGGTCTCGATCAACACCGCCGCGGTCGCCGATCCCGACATCGTGACTTCCGTCGCGGGCGCCTACGGGGCCCAGGCGCTGGTGGTGGCGATCGACGCCAAGGCCCGTGACGGTGCCCCCGGATGGGAGGTGTTCACCCACGGTGGGCGGCGAAATACGGGGGTCGACGCCGTCGAGTGGGCGCGGAAGGTAGCCGAGCTGGGGGCCGGTGAGATACTGCTGACGAGCATGGATCGCGACGGGACCCGGGACGGCTACGATCTGGCGCTGACCCGCGCCGTCGCGGATGCGGTCACGGTGCCGGTGGTGGCCTCCGGCGGGGTCGGGACCCCGGCGCACGTGGCCGCGGGGCTGACCGAGGGGGGCGCCGACGCGGCCCTCGCGGCGTCCATCTTTCACGACGGGGACTACACCGTCGCCGAGCTCAAGCACTACCTGGCCGAGCACGGCGTCCCGGTTCGCCCTCCGGAGGAGAGCGAGCGACCGTGAGCATCTCCGTGGCCGAGCTCGTGCGCCGCTGTCGTGAGCGCGACGCACGCATGCCCTTCGAGATCGGGGCCTTCGTGGCCCTCGAAGCCACCGAGAAGCTCATCGGGCAGCCACGGTCCGTCGGACCCGACGACGTGCAGATCCTCCCGAGCGGCGAGCTGCAGATCACCGGCGGAGCGCCGGCGGAGCAGCTCGAGGCCACCCAGGGCGTGATCGGCGTGCTCTCGCGGCTGCTGGTCGCCGCTGGCGCCGGGGTACCGCCGGTGCTCCTCGAGCTGGTCGAGACCGGGCCGCACAGCGGTCGCTGGACCCTCGATGAGCTGCGGACCGAGCTCGAGGCGTGCCTGGTGCCCTTGAACCGTGGTGCCGCCCGCCGGGTGCTCGCGCGCTTGCTCCGTGAGGGCGAGAAGCGGTCGCGCTCGGTGCGCCCGCCGGCGCCGGCGACCGAGGCGGTGGACGCCGACCTCGACGCGCTCCTCGACGGGCGGGAGCTCGAGCCCGACGAGCTGCCCACCGCCCAGTTCGGCGCGGTGGACGCGATGGGCAACCCGGTCGTCCCCTTCGACGAGGTGGCCAAGAAGGTCGGTCAGCGCGCGATGCTGCGGGGGCGCCCCGCGAGCGAGGTGCCCCACGACCCCATGGACCGGGCCACGCCCCAGATGGACGTGCCCGTGCCCGCCGAGGCGCGACCGAGCCACGACCCGCTCATGGCCGAGGCGACGCCGATGCCGGAGCCGCCGCCGCCGAGCGAGCCACCGTCGAAGCCGCCCTCGCAGCGACCGTCGACCCGGCCGGTCTCCGAGCCCCCCGCGTCGCAGCCTCCGTCGAGCGCTCCCCTCGGTGCGGGACTCGAGGACCTCGACCGCTTCGAGGACTTCGACCCCCACAAGAAGAAGACCGGCCTCGCGCTGGTCGTCGGGCTGCTGATCCTGCTCTTCGCGGGTGGCGCGGCGCTCTTCATTCTCCGACCGGACGTCATCGCGCGCTTGACCGGCGACGCGCCCGAGGAGCCCGAGGAGCCGAGCGAGCCGGAGGTCATCGTGAACCGCCCGGAGGGCGGCGACCTGCGGGTGACCGCCGGGGAGGACGCGCAGATCCTCCTCTTCCTCGGGCGCGGTCCGGCGACGGCGGAGTACCTGCCGGTGGGCGTGGCCCACGAGCTGGTGGTCATCTCCGACGGCGGCGTGAGCCGCTCGGTGGTCCCCGCGAACGCGCAGTGGGAGCAGGACGGCGAGACGCCGCGCTACGAGCTGGCCATGCAGGTGCGCGAGGGCGAGGGCGAGGCCCTCGACCTGGGGGAGACCGAGCTGAGCCCGGAGGCGATGGGGACACCCACCGGGAGCCTGGGCACGGTCCGCGTGGTCACCAACCCGCCGGGCGCGAAGGTCTATCTGCTGATCGGCTTCGGAGAGGCCTTCGTCGAGGACCTGCCGACCGATGCGGCGCACGAGCTGCTCGTCGACACGCCGGAGGGCGAGCCCGAGCGGATCGTCGTCGGCCCGAGCGATTGGGTCGCGGGGCCGAACGGAAAGCTCGCCGAGATCACCGTCGGCGGCTGAGCGCCTGCGGCGCGGCGTCGCTCAGTGGGGCGCGGCCGCGCTCAGCGGCTCGCCGCCACGGGCCTCACGCACCACCGCCTCGACCTCGGCGCGGATCCGGTCGCGGGTCTCGACGTCCTTCGCCTCGAAGCGGAGCACGAGCACCGGCTGGGTGTTGGACGCCCGTACCAGCCCCCAGGCGCCGTCGCCGAAGAGGATCCGCGCGCCGTCCACGGCGATCACCTCGTGGGTCTGGCCGAAGTGGGCCTTCACCTGCTCGACCACGCCGAACTTCTCCTCGTCGGGGCAAGGCACGCGGAGCTCCGGGGTGACCTCGGTGACCGGGAGATCGGCGAGCCGCTCGCCCATCGTCTCCTGGCCGCGGGAGAGCACCTCGAGCACGCGCGCCGCGGCGTAGGTGGCGTCGTCGAAGCCGTAGAATTTGTCGGCGAAGAAGATGTGACCGCTCATCTCGCCCGCGAGGAGCGCGCCCTCTTCCTTCATCTTGGCCTTGATGAGCGAGTGGCCGGTCTTCCACAGGATCGGGCGCCCGCCGTGGCTGGCGATGTCGTCGTAGAGGACCTGCGAGCACTTCACCTCGCCCAGGATCGCCGCGCCCGGTCTGCGGCGCAGCAGGTCGCGGGAGAGGAGAACCATCAGCTGGTCGCCCCAGCGGATGGTCCCGTCGGCGTCCACGATGCCGAGCCGGTCGCCGTCGCCGTCGAAGGCGATGCCCAGGTCCAGCCCCTGGTCCTTCACGGTCGCGATCAGCTCTTCGAGGTTCTCCGGGTCGGTCGGGTCCGGGTGGTGCGCGGGGAAGGTGCCGTCCATCTCGCAGTGCAGCGCCACCGGCTCGACGCCGAGCGCACGCAGGGTGGCGAGGGCGGTCGGCCCGGCCGCGCCGTTGCCGGCGTCGATGGCGATCCTCAGGTCGGTGCGGGCGAGGGCCACGTTCTCGCGAACGAACGCGACGTAGGCCGGGAGCACGTCCATCGACTGCCGCTCACCGCCGCCGCCGCTCTCGAAGTCGCGCGCTTCGATGATGCGGCGCAGCTCCTGCACGTCGTCGCCGAAGAGCGAGCCGCGCCCCTTCATCATCTTGAAGCCGTTGTCCTCGGGCGGGTTGTGGCTGCCGGTGATCATCACCCCGCCGTCGAGCTCGTGGTGGAAGACGGTGAAGTACATCAGCGGGGTGGGGACGACGCCGATGTCCAGCACCGACACGCCGGTCTCGGCCAGGCCCTCCACCATCGCGGCGTGGATCCGCGGCGAGCTGAGTCGACAGTCGCGGCCGAGCGCCACGCGCTTCATGTCGCGGCGCATCCAGAAGGTCCCGAGCGCCCGCCCGAGGTCGCGGGCGAAATGGTCCGGGAGGTCCCGCTCCGCGTCGCCGCGGATGTCGTACTGACGGAAGATGTTCGGGTTCACGGCCGAGGGCTACCCAAGGAGCGGCACCCTGGCAAGCGCCCCGCTTCAGATGATGAGGAAGCAGTCGATCGAGGTCTCCACCCGGAAGTTGGACTCCGACGTGTGACGCTCGGCGTGGAAGACGTCGAGGGAGTAGGCCTCGCCGACCACGATGCCCAGCCGGCTCGCTTCGGCGTCGAAGTCGACCGTCGCCTCCTGGGCGCCGTGCACGCCGCCCAGATCGATGGCCAGCTTGCCGTTCACGAAGACGAAGACGTCGTCGTCGCCGCGGAAGGTGAAGGTCTCGCCCCCGCGGTACTCGAAGGTGGCGTGGATCTCGGTGGTGAAGTGGAAGTTCCGCCCGTCGATCCGCTCGTCGAAGCCGCGGTCGTCGATGGGGAAGAACTCGGAGTCGTCGAAGACGAAGATCCCCGGGCTCTCCTCGGTCAGCGGCAGATCGATCTCGAAGGCCATGTTCACGTCGGAGTTGCGGTACCACTGGTCGAAGCTGCTCTGGCCGGAGACGGTCGCGGTCGCGCCAGCCGGCGCATAGACCGGCTTCCCATCCGCTCCGAGGTCCTCCTCGACGAGCCCGCGGTCGTCGGCGATCGCGCCCTCGAAGTCGGGGTGGCTCGACTGGAAATCGCGGATGGTGGCCCGGAGGTCCGCGCACTGCTCGGGGGTGGTGCCGTCGCGGACGACTCGGCCGTCGGTCACGCCGCCGAGGTCTCGGCCGCTCCCGTCGGAGTCGTCCGCATCGGTGGTCAGCTCGTTACCGCAATCGCAAGCGGCGAGGGCGAGCAGGAGGGGTAGCCAGCGCATGGGGCGATCTTCGCCGCCCAGCGCCCCGTCCGCAACTACGGCTTCTCTTTGCCCTCGGCGAGCCGCGCGACGACCTCACGGACTTCCTGCGCGCGGCTCCGGGGGACGACGAGCAGCGCGTCCTCGGTGTCCACCACCACCAGGTCCGACACGCCGACGAGCGCGACGGTCTTGCCCAGCGGCGCTCGCACGAGGTTGCCGCTCGCGTCCACGAGCACCGAGTCGGCGCCCGCGGCGTTGCCGGCGTCGTCCTTCTCGGAGAGCTCCCAGGCCGTGGTCCAGCTGCCCAGATCGGACCAGCCGAAGTCGCCCGGCACCACGGCGACGCCGTCCGCCTTCTCCATGACGCCGTGGTCGATGGAGATCCGCGGGAGGTCACCGTAGCGCTCGGCGAGAGCCGCCTCCTCGTTGCCGGCGGCCGCGGCGTCGTCGAGCGCTTTCAGCCCGGTCGCCAGCCCCGGCAGGTGCTTGCCGATCGCCTCGAGGATGGCGTCGGCCCGGAAGAAGAACATGCCGCTGTTCCACAGGTAGCTGCCGGAGGCGAAGAGCTGCTCGGCCCGCTCGCGGTTGGGCTTCTCCACGAAGCGGCGCGCCCGCCAGACGTCCTTGCCGATCTTCTCGCCGACCTCGATGTAGCCGTAGCCGGTCTCCGGGCGGCTCGGCTTGAGGCCGACCGTGACCAGGTCACCGGAGCCGCAGGCCTCGATGGCCGTGGCCAGGGTCTTCAGGTAGCTCTCCACGTCGCCGATGTGGTGGTCGGCGGGCAGCACCATGAGGCGCGCGTCGGGGGAGGTGCGGTGGACCACCGCGGCGGCCCAACCGACGCAGGGGGCGGTGTTGCGGCCGATCGGCTCGGCCAGCAGGTTCTCCGCCGGAAGGCCCGGCAACGCCTCCCGGGTGGCCTCCGCCAGGGCGGCCGAGGTCACCACGAGCACGCGCTCGATGGGGACCAGCGGCGCGATCCGATCGACCGTCGCGCGGAGCAGGCTGCGATCGTCCCCGGGAGCGAGGGGAAGGAGCTGTTTGGGCCGCTCGGGCCGAGACGCCGGCCAAAAGCGCGTCCCCGAGCCTCCGGCCATGATCACCGCGTACGTGTCTGCCATCGTCACCACCTGCTAGCCCGAGAGCGCTCCCGATACCAGCGGCCAAGCGATCATGAGGAGCCCGACCGGCACCAGGTAGAGCGCGAACGCCCAGAAACGGCCCTGGGTCACCAGCTTCCGCAGCACCACCAGGGAGAGCACGCCGACGAGCGTCGCGACGGCGCCGCCGAGCCACACCGAGCCATCGACCGACGCGAGCGCGCCGGGCTCGCCGAGCTCGAGCACCACCGCCCCGAGCACCGCCGGGAGGGAGAGCAGGAAGGAGAAGCGGAACGCCTCCTCGCCGCGGAGCCCGAGGAGCATGGCCACCGCGATGGTCGTTCCGCTGCGGCTGATGCCCGGGAGCACGGCGATGCCCTGCGCGAGGCCGACGACGAAGGCCGGGCCGAGCGCGAGCACCGAGTCGGTGCCCCCGCCGCGCCGGGTGGTCCACACCATCACCGCACTGACGAGGAGGCAGATGCCCACGATCCACGGCACCGACGACCACGCCTCCACCGAGTCCTTCAGCAAGAGCCCGAGGACCGCCGTGGGCACGCTCGCGACGATCACCCCCATGCTCATCTTGCCGCTCTCCGAGGCCAGCCAGGTCTTCGGGGCGCGGAGGCCCTTGGCGAAATCGGCCAGCAGGCGGGCCACGTCGGCGCGGAAGAGGAAGAGCGTCGCCACCAGGGTGCCGGCGTGGAGCACGATGCTCAGGCTGAGGGGCGCGTCCCGGATGCCGAAGAGCATGGCCCCGATGGCGATGTGGCCGGAGCTGGACACGGGCAGGAACTCGGTGACCCCCTGGAGCGCTCCGAGGGTGAGCGCGGTGCCGAGGCCGATGGCCACGGGTTCGGCGGCGGAAGAGGGCATCCCGGGCGAATGCGTAGCCGGGCGGGGCCGCCGGAGCCAGTCGACGTCAGAGGTTGGTGACCCGCAGCCGAAGCACCAGGTCTCGGTCGCCCTCGGACGGGCGCTCGGTGAGCTCCAGGGCGCTGATCGAGCCGCCGGCCATCTCCACGGCGCCGACGGTCCAGCCGACCAGCATCTCCTCGTGGAGAGCCTTCGCGAAGGGATAGCCGGTCACGCGGACCGTGATCTCGTCATCGGGCCCCGGCTCCGTGGTCACCTCGCCGAAGTCGTAGTAGCGAGACCACATGTTCGGCAGGCTCCGAAGCGTCCGGTGGACGTCACCGGGGTAGACGAAGCTGGCGTGGATGCCCGAGAGGTTCGTTTCGGCGGTCCAGCGGCCCATGCGGCGGGCGCCCGCCTCGGTGCCGCCCATCAGGTGCTGGTGGACCTGCCGCAGCAGCCACACGAAGCGTTCCCAGTCGTACCAGCCGGAGAGCAGCACGTACTGGTCGAGCCAGCGCTCCTCTTCGTCCGAGAGCTCGAGAGCGAGGCCCTCGGCCATGGCGCCCTTCAGCGCCTTGATCATGTGGATGAGCATGATGCCGCGGGCTCGCGGCCCGTCCTCCGCTTGGTCCATGGGCAGGCGAGCGCTCTCCGCCGGGAGCAGATGTGGTCGCACCCGTGAGCGCTCGGTGTCCTGGTCGGGGCCGATGTCGCCGGGGGTCGCGTGGACCGTCGGCAGGTCGCCCGTCACCAGCGGCGCGAGGCGCTCGCGCAAGGCCGACGCCGTCTGGGGGCGCGCCATCGGCTCGTAGGCCAGGCACTCGTGGACGAGCTCGACCAGGGCCTGCGGCGCTCGCCGCGCGAGCGTGTCGAGCGGCGCGTACTTCCCGCTCGCGAGGTTGGTCAACGTGCGCAGCGGGCTCTCGTCGGCGAAGGGGAGCTTCCCGCTGGCCGCCTCGTAGAGCATCACGCCCATGGAGAAGATGTCGGCCGTCGGCTCGACGGTGCGTGCGCTGTGGGCCTGCTCCGGGCTGATGTAGTGGGTGCTGCCCACGATCACGCCGGTCTGGGTGAGCTTGCCCGACTGCAGATCGCGGGCGACGCCGAAGTCGAGCAGCTTGACCGAGCCGTCGCGGGTGACGAACACGTTGTCGGGCTTGATGTCGCGGTGGACGA
>JABAOG010015870.1_pt2 | contig 17254 bp, 16 predicted proteins | sample 7062131 | NCBI WGS metagenome assembly JABAOG01 (sample SAMN14538629, study PRJNA623070) | marine sediment metagenome | biome: marine biome [ENVO:00000428]; feature: marine pelagic biome [ENVO:01000023]; material: deep marine sediment [ENVO:00002113] | place: India: Arabian Sea | collected...
TCACCTCACAAGCCCCAACGCAAAGCCCTCCGGTACCCGATAGACCAAACTCCTGGTTGGCTGGTTGGGGAGGCATTCTTGTGTTTATAGTTCTCTTTGGCCTGATTATCGCTTTCATCATGTATTTCCAGATGAGAGATCAAGAGACAGAATAATTTTTCACTCCCCCCATCGTAGTTTATAATTAGACCATCATTGAAGAAGAATGATGGTCTATAACATTAAACACATATCTATGAGAAAATTTCGTCTATTCAAATTGATCGTGTACGCTATGGTTTTTTGCGCTATCTTATACCTGGTTTTTCCACTGCAGGTATACGCAGGGTCCTATGAATTAATACCAGAAGGCGATATGCATAATGGTGATGGAAATATTTTTCAAGACACCGATCCTTCTCCAACCCCGGAACCGACTCTCACCGAGACTGCTGGTAGAGGTGAGGGTTTGATCTTCATTGCCAGTATTATCGTTCTGATTATTTTAACCGGCGTAATTTTCTCATCCCGACGAAGAATTTAGATATGTTGACACCAACAGCTTGTTTTGGTATGCTTCCATGCGAGTCGTTAGATGGGTCCAGCGCGNNATGCGAGTCGTTAGATGGGTCCAGCGCGGCGGATACCTTCGAACCGTGTCAGGTCCGAGAGGAAGCAGCACTAAGAAGATCCACCCGGGTGCCGTTGGGAAGCCTGTCTAATGGCTCATTTTTATTATTCTTGATAAGCTAACAGGACTATGCCAAGATCCTCTTCTAATTTTTTGACTTTATCCAAAGCGTTGTTATCAAGATCAGCGATGCTGTACTTGGGTTGCAAAGCTAGCAGCAAATACCCAAGCTCGCTTTCCAAACTTTGAATTTTTTCTAATTGTTCTGAACTTAATGATGCCACGCGCATCCGGTCGATATTAAGTTTCATTTTTATCTCTCCTTTGACTTTATGAATAAACAAAAAACAGCCAGTATTGGTCATTATACTAAAAACATATTCTCTCTTGCGGCACCGATCCTGCTTGTCATCGGAGGATTGATGATTTTCTGGAGTTTTCGGAAAGAAATCAGTGTAATAACTGAAGACACTGTAAAAACCTATGTTGTTTACAGCAGAATGGAAATTACTGATTTCCTCAAAGAGCATGATTTTCAGGTTGGACAGGATACGTTGGTAACTCCATCAGAAGGACAGATCAGTAACGGTTTAACGATAACAATCGATCATCCAGAAATTTATCTGATTGATAATGGTGATATCAAAAAAGAAGTCAAGACACATCAGGTCNNTCAGGACCGGGAAATCCAACCGAGTAGTAAAACCAGGATGCTGGAAATTCAGCGGGCAACACCACTAACGGTATCGATTGAGAATGAAACCATCGATTTTTACACACATGAAGAGGAATTAGGAGATGCTTTAGGACAATATGGTCTAGAGATCTCCCCGGATGCGATTATCTCGCCTACAATGGATACTGAATTGTCCGGGACTATGGTCAAGGTAGCTATCGATCTGCCAAAATCGATTGAAATTGAATATTATGGGCAGGAATTCTCCTACCAGGTCTTCGGCAATACCGTATCTGAAGCATTGGAAGAGGTAGGATTTACTCTCCAGGGTCTCGACTACACAATTCCTGCTGAAAACGCGATCATAACGGATACGACGAAAATTCAAGTTGTCCATGTTGAGCAAGAACTGGTTGTCGAGGAGATTCCCCTGGAGTTTTCTGTTGAATATCAACCTGTTTCCGATATGGAAATCGATACAATCCAGCAAATTCAAAATGGAGAATACGGCATTCAAACCAATTCATCCATGATTCGATATGAAAATGGTAAAGAAGTTGAACGTCGCGATCTCGAATCCAGGATCATTAAGAGTCCACAACCAACCATCATTGGATATGGTACCCAGACTTCCATCAAAGAAGCCTCGACACCCGATGGGGTTATCCAGTATTGGAGAGCGGTTACCGTTTATGCAACCTCGTACTCTCCTTGCAGGTTAGGTGTTGAAGACTACTGCAGTTCTACCACCGCTAGCGGTGCGACACTAAGAAAAGGTGTGATCGGGGTTACCAGGAATTGGTATAACTATATGCAAGGACAGCAGGTCTATGTCCCGGGGTATGGCTACGCGACGATCGAAGATATTGGTGCTGGATTTCCCGATAGATTTTGGATTGACCTTGGTTACAGTGATGAAAATTGGGTGCGCTGGTCCCAGTATGTAACCCTGTATTTCTTACCTCCGGTCCCCCCCAATATTCTATACATACTAAACTGAGCCATCATGAATAAACCAGCACATCCAGTCAGCGAATATTCAACCACCGAATTACTCCGGGCATATGGGATTGATCCAAAGAAAAGTCTGGGACAAAACTTCATCATCAATAACAGCATTCTGAAAGACATTGTTCGTCTTGCAAATGTCACTTCGGATGACCTGGTCTTGGAAATCGGTGCTGGAGTGGGAAATCTTACACAGTATCTTGCAAAAACTGCTAAAAAAGTAATTGCAGTAGAAATCGATCATCGATTTGTACCCATTCTAGAAGATCTCAGCCGGGAATATCGAAATTTGACAGTGGTTTTTGAGGATGTGATGGATCTCGATATTAATTCAATCATCGATGATCAGCGTTATATTGTCGTCGGCAACATTCCTTACAACATAACATCGGCTCTCATCCGAAAACTGGTGTCCTCTAAATCTCAGCCTTCCCGGATCGTTCTAACGATCCAGAAAGAAGTTGCCGAACGCATCACAGAGACAGCCGGTCAGCATAGCCTGCTTTCTCTCAGTGTTCAGCTTTACGGGGAACCTACGATCCTCAAGACCATAAAGGCTGGCAGCTTTTACCCGAAACCCAATGTCGACTCTGCTGTTCTGCTGATTGATCTATTCGATTCACCAGTAATTGACGAAACACAAATCGATAAATTTTTTATGCTCAGTAAAGCTGGATTTTCACAGAAAAGAAAAACATTGGCAAATTCATTGTCTACTGCGACACATCATTCAAAAGATGAAATATCCGCAGTGCTCGAGCAAATTGGGTTAAAACCAATGATTAGGCCTCAGGAGCTGACTTTAAGCGACTGGAAAGCCCTTATTTCGATGCTGTAGGGAATTTAAACAAAAGACAGGGAAGGCAATTAGACCTTCCCTGTCTTTTTTTAAACTATTGGGTAGTATTTTATCTAATTCGAGGCAGCAGCATCAATTTTCCCGTACATGATTTCGGCTGCATTGAGGATATAATCTGGGTTCATATCGATATCCAGACCTCGCCCCATCACTGTTGCCAGCAAATTATCGTATAGGAAAACGACTTCATACTGAAGCTGGGTTAATTCTGTCGCTGGATCAAATTTCTCGTAATAATACATGATGCATTCATCACCGAAATCACATCCGTTATCTATCCAGTGCACAGGACGTCCTTCGTCATCTGCTTCTTCCAGGTACACAGGGAGCCATTCTTCGCTGAAAGCAGTTTCCGCCCCTTCGACAGTATCAAAGAGTTCCACCTTACTGAACATAGTATATGGAACTATGTCTGCTTTGCGCTCACGCTGTAATTCTAAATTCCACCCAGCAACCCGACCCGTATTCACGATGTAGCGTTTTGCCCTGACCTCTCCCATATCATACATGATTACGCTGTTACCATATGGGACCTCACCACCAGGAAGTATCTTGTAGTCATGGGGTAGATCTTCGGGTCGGATAACGAACTGGTCCAGATTACCTTCAAGTGCTTCAATACTGAATTTGCCTTGCTCTTCGGGTTCTTCCTCTTCGGGAACTTCTGTTGGCTCAGGTACATTTGCCACAGGAGTTTTTGTGGCTGGCACTCTGGTCGGTTCCGCCTGAGGCTCTTCCGAGATATCACCAGTATCAATTCCACCAGTCAGACTGCATGCCACCGTGACCAGGACAACAGCCATGAGGGTAAGCATTAAATAAATTTTCCTCTTCATTCTCTCCTCCATGAAATGATAATTATCCTCACTAATTTAGTGTAGGAGAGGTTCGCTCTCAATGGTATATACGTCATGGGAAGCCAGTACTATGGAATTAATTGACCTGATAACAAGCTGATTTTGTTAATCCCCGTTCAATAATGACAACCTCTAAAACGAAGGCATTCACAGCATAATTCGTTTATGCTTTTCGAATGTCGGTTCAATCGGAGATAATGTCACGCTGAATAAACTTGGTCGCCCTCGATGGACACCTTTCCCCATATTGACCAATAGAATTAATCCACAATTGACTCAGATCCTCTCGCCTCTGATTGTTTGGCGGCGATCTCTATGATTCTCGTTTAAGTCGATCGGGCTGGGGTAAATCTTGATTTCGATTCCTGAATGTATTCAAGGCTCTGGTGTCGGAAATAAGTATTGTACAAATTCGAATAATGCCCATTATTGCTCATCAACTGATCGTGATCCCCTTGTTCGATAATCTTTCCATTCTCCAGTACGATGATCCGATCTGCTGCTTTGACGGTTGACAACCTGTGGGCAATAAGTATGCTTGTGCTCTGACGGAGTATATAGTTCAATGCCTGTTGAATTTGCCATTCTGTAAAGGGGTCAATGCTGGCAGTCGCTTCATCCAGGATAAAAATCGCCGGCTTACCGACAATTACTCGAAGCAATGAAACCAACTGTCTCTGACCTATGGACAATTGAGAGCCTCGCTCACCTACCGGGGTATCCAGTCCATTGGGCAGCGCTGTCAGCCAATCTCCCTCCCCGATCTGCATGGAAAGCGATAATACTTCATCTTTCGTCACTTCTGGGTGGGAATAGACAATATTTTCATACACGCTCCCGGAAAACAGGAATGGTGTCTGGGGTACAATACCCAGGTTTTTCCGGTAGCAAGTTAAATCTAATCTGCGGATATCCGTATCATCGATCAATAATTTTCCATCCTGGAACTCGTAAAAACGGGATACCAGTTTTGCAATCGATGATTTTCCGGCGCCAGTATGCCCCACCAGTGCCACACTTTCTTTAGGATAAATCTCCAGATCAAAATTTTTCAGCACGATCTCCTGTTGGGTATATTGGAAATCTAGATCGATAAACTTGATGTCTCCATGTATATGATCGAATTCAACTTGATCGGTCTGCACTACTCTGGGTTCTGCATCGATGAGGGCGAAGATCCGTTCAGCAGCACTCAACCCGGATTGGACCTGAGCCCAGAAAGCAGATAGATTTAGTATTGGAAAGAAGAAGCGTTCCAGGCTTAGTATAAACAGATACCAGTTTCCGATAGTGACCGTTCCCGCGATCACAATCAAACCACCAAAATACGTCAGGATTGCCACTCCAATGCCTTCCAGGCCTCGCAGCACAGGAAAGATCATCGATAGAATAAATCCTCGCCTGACGTTGACCTGGTAGGATGTGATGTTCGCATCGTCAAACTCATCATAAATTGCCGGTTCCTGACGGAAATTCTTGGCGATTGAAATGCCGCTGATTGTCTCTTTGATAGCAGCGTTCACATTTGCCATGGCTCTCATCCCCCGTCGAGTGACGACTCTCGCGATCCTGCGAAATCCCAGCGCAACGGCAAAAATGATCGGGAGCATTGCCAATAAGATCAGGGTTAACCGAACCTGGGTAAAGAACAGTATTACTGCGAGCACGACCGCCTGGATGATCTGAGAGATCAAATCAGTCAGTAAAACGATCAATTGACCAAATTCTCGAGTATCAGAGGTGATCCTGGAGACGATACGTCCGGATGACATTTCATCAAAGAATGACATGTCGTGGTTATTGGTGGCGGTGAAAGCATCCACCCGCAGATCGAGTTCAACATCCCCGACTACTCTCACGATCAATCTTCTGCGGATCAAATTGGCAACCCACTGCAGCACGCCAAAGAACAGCACCAGTAATGCCAAAACAGCCAGATTCTGAACAGAAATATTCGCGGCCAACCTGTCAAGGCTGCGAGAAACCAAAATCGGTAGCAGGGCTCCAGTCCCTGCGATGATCAACAGCCAGAAAGCGATCCAGAGGATCTTTTTGTAATAGTCATCAAAATATTTTAAAATCCGTCGCACCAATTCCCGGTCGGAATATTGGCGGTCATATTTTTCTGCATCTAAGCCGGAAAAGAATCCCATAATCTACTCTGAAAAGATATTCCTGTAAGCTTTCGAAGACTCTATTAGGTCATCATGAGTTCCGATCGCATCAATTTTTCCGTTTTTCAATACCAATATAAGATCTGCCCAGCGAATTTGGGACAACCTGTGGGTGATTATAAAAGTTGTTCGATCCTGTGCGGCCGCATATATCGCCTGTTGGATCTTGTCCTCGGTCTCACTATCGATTGCTGAAGTGGAGTCATCCAGTATCAAGATCTTCGGTTCAGTCATAAAAGCCCTGGCCAGTGCAAGACGCTGACGCTGACCGCCTGATAAGGTTACTCCCCGCTCACCAATCACCGTTTCATATCCATCTGCAAAACTCAGGATGAAATCATGAGCCTGAGCTGATTTCGCTGCCTGGATGATTTCTTCATCAGGAGCACCTTGTTTACCAAAGGCGATATTGTCTTTGATGCTCCGAGAGAACAGGAAAATATCTTGCTCGATGATAGAAATTTGCTGCCGCAAGCTCTCCAGATTCCAATCCTTCACATCGATACCATCAATATAAACATGCCCGCGTTCTGCATCGTAGATACGATTGATCAGCTTGACCAGGGTAGTCTTCCCTGCCCCGGTCTGGCCAACTATCGCCACGGTCTGCCCTGGAGATACTTCAAAGCTGATGTTCTCCAGAGTCAATGAATCTCCCTCGTAAGAATAGGATACATTTTTAAATCGAACATTTCCCTGGATTACTCCGGTGTATCCGGCCTCATTTTGATCTAACTTCGTTTCTTTGGCGATCAATTCTAAGATGCGTTTGGCTCCAGCAATTCCCAATGAAATCTGAGAATATGCAAAAAGAGAAACAAATGTGGGGAAACCAAGCATCAATAATAAGCCGAAGTAAGCGACTACATCTCCCGCTGTGATAATTCCTCGCAGCATGAGATAACCGCTGTGAAAGATTCCAGCACCATATGCTATTGCCAAGAGGAGCAAGGGAATAAAGCGCGCCTCAACATCCCCCTGCCTGACGAATTCATGCCGGTATTGTCTTGCCCTTTTTGTAAAAATTGAGATTTCATTATCTTCACCAGCCATGCTTTTGATCGTTTCAATCCCATCAACAGCCTCGGCAAGACGTGTATTCAACTTTCCAAATGCGCCACGGACTTTGTCTGTAATCGGGTTGAGTTCACCTAAATACTGCCATAAAGCAATGACATACACGATCGAAAATAAGATTGGAGTCAGAATCAGTGAAATATGATATGAGGGTGCTACAACGATTGGAACCACCAGGAAGTAGAAGGATCCAACCACCAGGTTCAAGCCGGGGCTGAACATGAAATTGACCTCTCTAACATCATTCGTCGCCCTAGCCATAATATCCCCAATCGACTGCAGATTATGAAAGGTCATGCTCTTTCCAAGCAGGTTTACAAATAGCTCGTCACGGATATCCCTTTCAATCTTTTGAGCCCCAAGTTCTGCACCAAAGTTCCTGGCAAACTGCAAGATCGATCGAACTATCTGGGAAATGGCGATCAGGAAAGCGATTCGTAAAAGGGTATTTTGATTAGGCGGCGATTCCATTAAAGCGTTCAATGCCCGTCCAGATAACACGGGTACGACCGCTGCCAGAGCAGCATTCCCGATAGCACCAATCGTGATTACGACCCCCAGGTACCAGTAATGCAAAGCATGCGAAGCGATCCATCGAATCGGTCCGCTCTTGTTTGATCTCTTCCGGTTGGGTAAATCAAATTCTACGCTCTGGGTTGTAATTTGGCTCATAGTTATTTCAAGTTTGCATTGTCCCACTTATTATTCTACTAAATACGTTTTTGGTCACATTATCCATCAAGATAAAAAAGGATACCATAATTTGATAAGATACAGCGAACAGGTGATTATTTTTGTGTATAATTTCTCAATTACTGGGCTAATACGATCAGATATTTATTTCCTGGTATAGTAAAAGTAATCACTGATAAAAAACCATCTAGCAACGAGTCTATATGCTGCGCACCCGATATTTCAGGATCATTATCTTTTTTGGAACGGTCATAACAAAAATATTATTTTGGGATGCGTTTCTACCTCGAATTGGATTTCGAGGCCTCTCTCGGCGAACTCGTTCCATCAGATTAAAAAAAATCGCCATCAACTTCCGGAAACTCGCTATCCATCTTGGGGGTGTGCATATCAAAGCCGGACAATTTTTGTCCACCCGTGTGGACGTCCTTCCCCCNNGAACTCGCAGGTCTGCAGGATGAAGTCCCACCGATCAGTTTCGATGAACTGCGGAAAGTTGCAGAGGAAGATTTCAACGCATCCATAACGGAAAAATATTCCCAGTTCGCTACCAATCCACTGGCTGCTGCCTCCCTTGGACAGGCTCATCGAGCCAGGCTGCACGCGGCTGATGCACAAGAGACCGGTTTCACTCACGTTGTAGTCAAAGTTCTCCGTCCAAATATCGAGAGAATTGTCGACACAGATCTTTCTGCCTTTGATACCGTTGGCAATTGGCTGAAACGCTATCCACCGATATCCAGGCGGGCAGATGTTAAAGCTCTGATCAAAGAATTTAGTGATGTCCTCTATGAAGAGCTGGATTATCTTTCAGAAGGGACAAATGCGGAGATCTTCGCAGAGAATTTTAAAGATGAACCTGGCATTTGTGTTCCCCGTGTAGTCTGGTCGCATACGACTCGCCGGGTGATCACATTAGAAGACGTATCCGCCATTAAGGTCACCGATTATGATGCCATCACTGCAGCAGGTATCGATCGCAAAAAAGTTGCCAACCGCTTGTTTGAAATCTATCTTCAGCAGATCTTCGAAGATGGTTTTTTCCATGCGGACCCCCACCCTGGGAATCTGTTCGTCTCTCCAGGAGGCTGCAGGGCAGAAGAAGACTCAGAATTGTCTGAAGGCTGGCATTTGACTTTCGTTGACTTTGGTATGACCGGCAAAGTTCCACCACAGGTCAAAACCGGACTGCGCGAGATGGCTCTCGGGGTTGGGACACGGGATCCAGAACGGATCGTCCGTTCGTACCAGATGATCGGTGTGCTCCTCCCCGGGGCGGATATCGATGTACTAATACGAGCTGAAGAAGAGGCTTTTAACCGTTTCTGGGGAATGAGCATGTCGGAACTTCAGGGAATCGGTTTCGACGAGATGGAAGCGTTCGCCAAAGAATTCCGTGAACTGCTGTATTCAATGCCGTTCCAGGTCCCCAATGACTTAATCTACCTGGTACGGTGTATAGCTATACTTTCCGGGATGTGCACAGGTCTGGACCCAGATTTCAATGTCTGGTACGGTCTCGCACCATACGCACAGAAACTGATGGCTGAAGAACGTGATATGCAGTTCGAAACCATTTTACAAGAGACTGGAAAATGGGTCAGCACCGTCGTTCAATTGCCTTACCAGATGTCTGATCTGATAACAAATATCAAACGAGGAAGATTGCAAATGAACCATCCAGAGATCGATAAACGTTTGGATGGCATACAGAGGCAAAACCGCCGCATCGTTTTTGCGATCATATTTGGATCATTTCTTTTCAGCAGCATTCAACTATTTTCATTACAGCATAACGTTCTGAGCATCGTTTCTCTTGTGATCGCTATCATCTTTTTACTGTTTGCTATTCGTCCACGGTAAGTATTTTTTCCGGCATATTGATCAACAACTCCATCACTTGAGCGTTAAAATAAATAAACTCACTCTCAAAAATGAAAGTGAGTTTATTCGTGTCAAGAAGGTATTTTATGGACAGGTGAAGGTCATTTCCTTGTCTTGCTTGATGGCATAGAATGTACCATGCGAAATTGTTCCGCAGGCATACATGGTGTATGCATATGTCCCTTTAGGCACTGTATAGTGGTTGGTCGAGCCCTTGGCAATTGTAAATACGAAGGTGCTCGGTCCTTCCAAGATGATCAATGCACTGGTTGTGGTGTCATTCTCCAGGTCTATACGCACCAGTTTCAGCAAATCACCGCCATCAATGTGTCCGGGAGTGTAACTGCCGGATGGAATTTTCGACCCACATGGGGGTGCTGTCAGCGTCTGCTGCCTCGTCAGATCGATTGTACCGGTCACATAGGTTCCACAAGAGTAGAAAGTGTATTGATACTCTCCACGAACAGGTGTAAAGACTCTTGTTTCGTCGGCTTGAGCTGAGAGATAATAAAATGCTGTTGGGCTTTCGAGACGAATGGCTGCAAATTGAGCTGTATCATTCTCCAGAGTAAAACGCACTAAATTGCTCTGGGCAAGGCTTGCAGCCTGGGATGGTATCACGGCAACAAACAGGACAGAGAGACTGAGCAGTCCCGCAAGCATAAAACGAAGATATTTCATTCGTGACATAGAACTCTCCTATTCCGAATTATTAGATATTCGTGAAATTATGGTATTTCAATCAATTCGGACTGTCAAGGATGATTTATTAGTCCTTAATACCTATCATCACTGGTCGGCAAATACGGCATTTTTGGTCCGTCAATGCCCAGTTGTTCGCTAATCGCCGATTTCATTGCTATACGGTCGTCCCAAGGATATTCAATTTCTCCAAAACACATGGATTGTTCATGCCCTTTACCGCAGGCGATCACAAGATCATCTTTAGCTGCCAATGATATAGCAAATCGGATTGCCTCCCCACGGTCCCTGATTGACCAGAAATCAAGCTCTGGTTTTTCATTCTTTCTGAGCATCCCCTGCTCCATTTCCTCAAGGATGTGGTTTAAATCCTCAGTCCGGGGATCTTCTGCTGTCAGGATGGTCACATCTGCATATTCAGCGGCAATTTCTGCCATCATCCAGCGTTTTTCTCGGTCTCGCAAACCTGCAGAACCAAATACTGCAATAACACGCCCTGTGGTCATTTTTTTTGCAGATTTCAGGGCTTTTTCCAAGGCATTGGGCGTGTGTGCAAAATCAACAACTGCCGTGTAGGGCTGTCCTAACTCAAATTTCTCCATTCTTCCAGGAATCCACGAGAGAGATTCGATCCCCCTCCGAATTTCCTCGTCCGAAAGTCCCAGACCAAACTTGCAAGCTGAAATAGCCGCCAGGGCATTGGCTGCATTGTATTCCCCGTGTAAATATAGTTGGATCGGGATTTTTGTGTTATCAATGCTGGCGACAAAAGCCACACCACTTGCATTGCTGGTGATCTCAACTGCCTTTACATCCGCAGAACGCTCCTGGCTGTAGGTTACCATTCTGACTCCATCCAATTCGCTGAGAACATTCTGCAAATGGTTGAAGGATTTGTCATCGGCATTCAGCACAGCCAATCGAGGGTTTCCATGCGGCTTGGTTTCAGTTACTGACAATTCATCGAAGAGGATCTGTTTTGCCTGCAGGTAATTCTGATAACTTCCGTGATAATCCAGGTGTTCGTGGACAATGTTGGTTACCACGCCGATATCAAAATTACAATGGGATACCCGTTTCTGTTCCAGTCCATGTGATGTCACTTCGAGGACTACGTGAGTTAAACCAGCATCGACCATCTGTGCCAGGTATCTCTGAACATCCGGCGCTTCCGGAGTCGTAACGTGAAAACCGGTGTCCAGCACAGTATCACCGATAACTGCATTCACAGTAGAAATCATACCTACTGGAATACCCGCCAGCAGCAAGCATTGATAAATAAAATTCGTGGTGGTCGTTTTTCCATCCGTACCGGTAACACCAACCACTGTTAGGGACTGCGAAGGATGATTGTAAAATGCCGCAGAAACTTCCGCTAAGGCAGCCCGACCATCCGGCACCAGAATGTAGGGGACTTCGGTGTGAATATCCTGCCTGGACCCGATCACAGCCGATGCACCTTTTTTGACTGCATCTCGGATATAGCGATGACCGTCAGTCTGATCTCCCTGGATAGCGACAAATAGAGTCCCATCTTCAACTTTCCTCGAATCCAGGCTGATGCCTGTTACCGGGATATTTCGCTGCTGGGGATCCAGCTGAACAGCATAGTCCGTTTTTGAAAGCAGAGCATGTAAGGCAACAGAGTTAATCATAATAACAATTTTATATCAAAAACGCTCAAGGATAATCCCTGAGCGTTAATGAAAATTTCTAGTAATGTATCCGCTAAGCCAGAGTTTGTTTCATTTCAGCCAACTGACCAGAGATCGAGCTGTCTAAAACTTTATCGCCTACCCGGATGATGATGCCACCAAGTATCGATGGATCAACCCGGAAGGTAACCGTAGCGGTTTCACCAATCCTCGACAGAATATCTTCTTTAATGACTTCCTGCTCTTCGCTTGTCAACGGCAGTGCACTGGTCACTTCAGCGGAGGTACCGACCAATTCAGGTCCCTCCAATATAACGACTTGACCAGCACGAACACCAGAAAAGAATTCATCCAGCAAATTCCGCTGTCGCTGTTCATCCAAGGATTCACCGATCAACTTTTGAGCAGCGGCGATAGCCAGCGACGCGATTTGCCCACGGACATCAGCCAGGATTCGATCCCGTTCTTGCTGAGCGTCAGCCAAGGCAGCCTCTTTCGCATTTTCGGCTTCTTCTTCTGCCTCGCTTTTGATCTCCTGGGCAACAGCATCCGCTCTATCTGTTGCATCACGGACGATCTGGTTCGCTTTTGCTCGTGCATCGGTAAGGATCGTTTCAGCTTCCTGCTCTGCGTTTGCCCGGGCTTCAGCAGCGACACGGGCGTCTTCAATCCCTTTCTCAATCGTTTCGCGGCGTCGCTCCAGCATATTGATGATCGGTTCGAACACCCATGCTTTGAGAACCAGCAGAACGATTGCAAAGTTGAAGATTTGAACTAGTAAATATCCGAGATTAATTCCTAATGCTTCCAAGGTTTGCTCCTCTCACCTTCTGTGTTGATTAGCCAACGAACAAAATCAGAAGAGCAACAACCAGACAGTAGATTGCCACCGCTTCTGCGAAAGCAATTCCCAAAATCATATTTGTCTGGACATCACCGGCAGCATCTGGATTTCTCGCGATACCTTGGACAGCACCACTGGCAAGAATACCAATTCCTAAACCAGCACCAATTGTTCCAAGCATTGCCAGACCAGCTCCAATTAATCTTGCGGCTGCAGCATCCATATTATCTTCCTGCCTCCTTCGAAAAAAATTTTCTTGATTGATTAGTGGTGTTCTTCTTCATGATCGCCATGGCCATGGGTAGCTTGGCTCATAAACACCATTGTTAACATTCCAAATACAAATGCCTGGATCAATCCAACGAACAGCTCCAACAAGAGGAGGAAGGATTGGACAAATACAGGCACCAGACTTCCGATAACAAACAACATAACAGAACCCGCAAATATATTTCCGAATAAACGGAAGGAGAATGAAATCACTTTTGCGATTTCTGCGATTATCTCTAAGATGCCGACTATGACATCGATGAACCCCATCAGGAACAACAGCGGATTACCAAACCTGGGTCGTTTAAACGCCAGGCTCAACCTGCTCGTATTCCAGAATTTCTTAAAATACCCGGCACCCAGTGCCTGGACACCGACCACCTGGGTCATCACAACTGAGAAGAGTGCGATGGCGATTGTAAAGTTGAGGTCGGTAGAGGCAACACGGACGAAAGGAATCAGACCAAAGAGTTCACCTTCCGGGTGTCTTGCGTCAGCACTTTCGGGTTTCACCAGGGTGTAAACCCCAGGAATGATCTGTTCTACAGGATACCCGTGATCGTCTTCATGGAGGATACCGATACTATCGACCCCGGGAATTAATTCCATCCAGTTTGCCACCAGGACAAACATGAAGATAGCTGCAAAATAAGGAAAGATCTTTTTGGCATATTTCCCTGCAGTAGATTGGGTCAAATTGTAAAGATATTCCAGAATNNGCCCAAAAATCCTGTCAGGAAAAGCGTTCCTTTGCGGGTTGCCCTGCGAACGGAAAAGGCAAGGATCAACAACAGTACGTCCACGATGATCGTGGCGATCAGTGTGTTGGTCATATAGAAGTTGTCAAATATAGGATAGTGCGATACATTTTCCGCTGGTAGCTGCACGTGGGGTTGAATTGGGGAGAAGAAATAAGCAGCAACCCCAGACAAGATCAGCACTACTAAAAATATCCAGCGGTGTATCTTTCTAGGTTCTTGTTTAGCTTCTTCCACGAATAGATTCCTCCTCATTGTCATCATCCATTGATGGCGGGGGTTCAGTCTTGATTCTCTTGGTCACATTCCGAACGATCCAGAACATTGCCACCAAGGTTACAGGCACACTTGCCACAATAAATATGATGGTATAGGTTGGTCTTGAATCCAGGCGACTATCTACCCATAGCCCTAACAGGAGAGAACCAACAACGATAATCGTTGTTATTATCCCCACCTGACCTGCTACGGCAGCAAGAGCCAAATTCGTAGCGTATTGCCTTCTATTTTTACCCGATGATTTTGAGTCTTTTTGGCTCATAGCTGGCGAATTGTATCATAGCCAAACTGGGCAAGTCAATGTAAATTGCAAATCAGTCGCTGATAGCCAGGTATTCAAGTTTAAAAGATCGAAGCTGCAGCTGTTGTTGACCAGGTGAACCATGGTCCAAACAATGTACCGATCAGTACAATTCCTAAAGTTAAGATGACCAGAGCGATCGAATAAGGTCTTGTGATCGGTATGGACAGATCGTCTTTCTCTGATCTGAAAAGATATACATGCTTCAAAACGACGAGGTAGTAGTAAAGACCAACGATCGAATTTAATACGCCGACAAATGCCAGCCAAATCAGCTGCGATTGAACAGCGGCAGCAAAAACGGCAATTTTGACGATGAATCCACCGAAAGGCGGCATGCCCGCCAGTGATAAAAATGCCACCAGCATGGCGATCGCCAGCCAGGGAGATCTCCGGCTCATTCCATCGTATGCGCCAATCTGGTCAGATTTTTCAACCCGCCAGAAAGTAGCCACGATTCCGAAGGCAGCAAGATTTGTGAGTAAGTAAACGATCAGGTAGAAGACCACAGCGGTAACGCCGAGGGCATTCAATGAGGCCACGCCGATGAGGATATATCCCGCATGAGCGATAGACGAATATGCCAGCAGCCTTTTGATATTTGACTGGGTCAAAGCCAAAACGTTGCCAATCGTCATCGTGATCGTAGCGATGATCGCCATCATCAGTGACCAGTTTTCACTCAGAACTGGGAATGTTACCAGTAAAACCCGGACAAGAACGGCAAAACCAGCAGCTTTGGAGGCAGTCGATAAGAAACCTGCGACCGGTGTTGGTGCACCCTGGTATACATCCGGCGCCCAAAAGTGGAATGGAGCAATAGAAACTTTGAATGAAAAACCCACCAGGATCAGCAAGAGGCTTGTGATCAGCATGGGGACATTCATCGCTCCATTTTGAATTGCACCTGCCATGATGTAAAGGTTTGTTGTTCCTGTAAATCCAAACAACAGGCTGAACCCATAGAGCATGACTGCCGATGTCATAGATCCAAATAAGAAATATTTAAAACCCGATTCAGTGGACTGGTCGTCACGTTTGAAGAATCCAGCCAGCACGTAAAGAGGAATAGATGTGGTCTCAATGGCAAGGTACAGCATGATCACATCCGCTGACGAGGCCATCAACGCCATGCCCATAGTCGAGGTTAGCAAAAGTGCGTAGAAAGAACCCTGGTCACCCAAACCATCGATATCCATGGAGAATAATGTTGTGATCGCAGCCCCAAACAGGAAAATCATCTTGAAACTGAAAGCCAACCAGTCCTGGCGGATCATTCCACCCCAGATCAGATTTTCTGTGATAATATCAGGGGTTACCACTGCGGTAATCACGAGGATAACGGCAAGTCCACCAACGGTAAGCCAACCCAGGCTGCGGCGGGCTGCATCTTTCCAGAGTAAATCGAACAAAAGGACAAAACCGATCAAAACCAGCAACAAGATTTCAGGTAAGATCGCAAGGACCATATTTAAAGTAATCGTTCCAAACACTTATGCACCTCCCAGTAGGCGCAGGATATTTTCAACGCCAGTCTCAACCATTGGCACCATAATCGCTGGATAAACTCCGACCAGGATCAAAATCGCAGATAGCAAAACAAGGGCGACTTTGTCCAAAACATTGACATCATGGATATGATCTGCATAACTTTCCGGCATCTTCCCAAAGAAAACCTGACTGATGATCCGGATGATATACGAGGCGGTTATGACAATAGAGATCACGGCAATGATTGCGATCCACGGATAGGTCTGCCAGACACCCATGAAGATCGGGAACTCAGCAATGAAACCTGAAAAACCGGGCATACCCATCGATACCAGACCGCCGACGGTAAAAGCGATGACAACCAGCGGCATCTTTTTCGCAAACCCGCCCAATTCAGGGATCTGCCGGGTGTGTGCCTGGTCGTATATCATCCCGACAACAGCAAAGAAGAGGGCTGTCATCACACCATGGGAGAACATCTGAACGCCTGCACCAGTCATACCAGTTTGATTGAGCGTCGCAAAACCCATGGTAACCAGACCCATATGCGATACAGATGAGAAACCAATAACATATTTGAAGTCTTTTTGTACCATGGCGATGTATGCCCCATATACAACATTCACCACGGTCAATATGATGATAAAGGGCATCCAGAATTTCGCACCTTCCGGTAAAAGCATGATGCCGACCCGGAGAGCTGCAAAGGCACCCAATTTCATAAGCACACCAGCGTGAAACATCGAGACCGCTGTTGGTGCGGCAACATGACCATCTGGACTCCAGTTATGGAAAGGAAATAGACCACCAAGAACTGCAAACCCGATGAAAACAAACGGGAACCAGAACTGCTGGAAAGCAGTCGAAAACCCTGCTTCTTCCAGCAGAAGCATATCGAAGGTTCCCAATCCGGATTGAAAGTACATTGCCAGAGCGCCAACCAGAGAAACTACGGACCCAATGAAGAGATACAATGTAAGTTTCATGGCGGCGTATTCCCGGGTTACTTTCCATCCCCAGATGGCAATCAACAAATACATCGGGAAAACAGCGATTTCGTAGAAAAAGAACAGCATGAAAAGATCCAGGGTAACAAACACCCCGAACACACCGGTG
>JABAOG010004630.1_pt1 | contig 17229 bp, 17 predicted proteins | sample 7062131 | NCBI WGS metagenome assembly JABAOG01 (sample SAMN14538629, study PRJNA623070) | marine sediment metagenome | biome: marine biome [ENVO:00000428]; feature: marine pelagic biome [ENVO:01000023]; material: deep marine sediment [ENVO:00002113] | place: India: Arabian Sea | collected...
CGACATTCGCCCATGGAGCCCTCCTCGCGTCGGCCGGGGACCGGCTATCGCACAACGTCGCCGTTGAGCCAACGACGCCGGGCCCGTTCGGCCGGCACCCACCGCGATCGTAGGGCGGTGAAGCGGGCCTACCGCTCCACCCGTCTCATCCCTACAGACGGGCCAGACAGGATGGCATTACACGAGGGGCCGATCTGGCCCGAAGGTCAGTGCGTGTGGTGGGAATCGTGCTTGCAGGTGCAGTCGAGGCAGCCGTGCTCGGTGCAGCTGCCGCAGCTCTTGGCGAGCTGCTCGCGGAGCGCCCGTCGTGCCCGGAAGAGCTTCACGCGTGCATGGTTCCGGGTCAGGCCCGTCCGGGCGGCCACCTGCCCGATCGGCTGGCCCTCGAGGTCCACGCGCTGAAGCAGGTCGGCGTAGTCTTCGCGAAGGGTGGGCAGCAGCGCCAGTACGCACTGGCAGACCGCCTTTTCGATGTCCGACTCGGGCGGCTCCGTCGGGATCTCGCGGCCCGCGAACCGGGTCAACGCCCGACCTTCGGCCGCGCGGTGGCGATGGTGGTCGGTGAGCGCATTACGCAACAGACGGTAGAACCAGGCGACGACACGTTCCTCGCTGCGGATGCTGTCGCCCTTGTCCACCGCCTTCAGGAACGCTGACTGGAGAATGTCATCGGCATCCGCGTCGTTGCCGACACGGGACGCGAGAAACGCCCTGAATTGCCGATGGTTCTCCACCAGCAGATCCACGATCTCCGGCGGTTCCGCCATGGTGAATCCCCCGGTCTCGTGCCCTCCAGGGCCGCGGCGGGACCGGACATGGGCTCCCGCCAGACGGCGAGACCCTGGTGGGTCGAAGATACCGGGCCGCCTCGCGCTTCGGTACCGTTTTGCGGAGCAGCGACCAACGCGGGAAACCCAGCGGCTTTCGGCAGGTCCAGGACGTTGCCCGGCCCGATTGGGCGGCGGCGAGGGTATCACGCCGTGATCACCGGATTGTTGCCCGGTGGCCGAAACCCTGCTGTCTGACCCGCCTGGGTCCTCCTCGGCGGAACCCGCCCGTCCTCAGCGGAATCACGTATCGCGGAAGTGGGCACTCCTCCCAGGAGGTGTGCCCGCGGACGATGGCGTCCGTCGGCTTCTCGATACCGGGGTCGGGGACGTTCTCAATCCGGATGTCGCCCGGCCCGTGGTAGACAGCTGCTCGCTACAGCTCCTGCCGCGTCGGGCGGTACAGGATCTCGTTGATGTCCACGTCCTCGGGCTGCCCGATGGCGAACGCCACCGCACGGGCGAACGAGTCGGCCGGGACGGCATTCGCCTCGTAGTAGTCCTCCATCGCCTCGGCGATGTCCGCCTCGCCGGACGACGCCGGCAGCTCCGTGTCCACCGCGCCCGGCGAGATCACCGTCGTGCGGAGGCCGTAAGGCTTCACCTCCTGCCGCAGCCCCTCGGTGATCGCCCGCACCGCGTGCTTGCTGGCCGAATACACGACCCCGCCGGCCGGGACCTTGTGGCCCGCCACCGACGAGACGTTGATCAGGTGCCCGCTCTCCTGGTCCTTCATGTAGGGGAGCGCCGCGGCGATGCCGTACAGCACGCCCTTCACGTTCACGTCGATCGTCCGGTCCCACTCGTCGATCCGGAGCCGCTCCAGCGGCGCCTGCGGCATGATGCCGGCGTTGTTGACCAGCACGTCCACCCGCCCGAAGCTCTCGACCGCCGCATCGACCAGCCGCTTGACCTGGTCCGCATCCGTCACGTCGGTCTCGACGACGACCGCCTCGGCGCCACCGCTCCGGATCTCCTCCGCCAGCGTCTCGAGCCGGTCCACACGACGCGCGCCGAGCACCACCTTCGCCCCACGCTCCGCCAGATGCCGCGCCGTCGCCTCGCCCAGCCCGCTGCTCGCCCCCGTGATCACCACCACCTTGCCGTCGATCTTCATGTTGCCTCCTCCTACTCCGCTCTTGGATTCCTCGCTCGCCCTATGTACGGTAGGGCGGGCGTGGTGATAAGAGAATGAGGCCAATGCTTCACACGCTGATAAGGAGCTATGAACGAATGGCTGAGGAGCTGAGCGGACTCCCGGTGTTCGTGGCCGTGGTGGAAGAGAACGGTTTCCGGGCTGCCGGCAGGCGGCTGGGGGTCAGCGGATCGGCGGTGAGCCAGACCATCGGGCAGCTGGAAGAGCGGCTGGGGGTGGCGCTGTTCGAGCGGACTACGCGGACGGTTCGGGTGACCGATGCGGGGGAGCGGCTCTACGAGTCAGTGCGCCCTGCACTGGAGGAGTTGCGGGCGGCGGAGGCAGAGGTGAAGGAGCTGGGGGAGGAGCCGTCGGGAACGCTGCGGCTGAATGTCTCCAGCGGTGCCGAGAGCGTACTCCGGGGGCCGCTGCTGGCGGGATTCCTGACGGAGTATCCGAACATCCGCCTGGAGCTGGTCGTGACGGAGCACACGGGCGAGATCGTTGCGGCCGGCTACGACGCTGCGGTGGGCCTCGGGGAGGTGATCGCACAGGACATGATCGCGCTCCCGGTGTCGGAGGAGCTGCGGCTGGCGGTGGTTGGCGCGCCGTCGTACCTGGAGGAGCATGGCGCGCCCGAACACCCGCGAGATCTGACAAAGCACGTCTGCATCAACTGGGCGCCGTCCGCCGAGGACGTCGGCTACCGCTGGGAGTTCACCGAGGATGGGAACGACTTCACCGTCAGCGTGGACGCCCGCGTCGTGACCACCGACCCGGAGCTGAACCTGAGGCTGGCGGTGGCGGGAGTGGGCCTGACGATCCTCTATGACCGGTCGGTGCGGGACCAGATCGAGGCAGGCGAGCTCGTACCGGTTCTGGAGGAATACTGCGAGCCGTTCCCCGGATTCTACCTGTACTTCCCCCGGCGCCGGAATCGACCGGCGGCGCTGCGGGCGTTGATCGACTACGTGCGGAGGGAGATCCGGGGGTAGGGGGGCGCGGCCCCCGCCCGCACCAAGCCTACCGTCGCGCCACGCACGAGCACGGTGAGCGCGGCGAGCCGTCCCGCTCGTCTGCTATGGCCGCACCCGCACGGAGATGTCCTGGGTGGCCGGCGGTGGCGCCTCCCGGGGGAACGCGAACGTGCCGCGGTCGAACGTGGTGACGACCCGGAGCGTGTAGTCGCCGGGCTCGGGGGTCCAGAGGAAGTCGTAGGTCTCGCCGACGTCGATCCGGAGCTCCGCCGGGACCTCCCGCACGAGGGCCGGAGGCAGGTCCGCCCCGTCCTTGGCGACGGCGCGCCAGGTCACCGGCTCCCCTTCGTCCAGGAGCCGCACGTCCTTGTCGTCGTCGGGGCTGATGTGCATGAAGCGGAGCCGGTAGGCGCGGCCGGCCTGGAGGCTCAGCGGCGCGGGGTCGTGCCGTCCGTTGATGGCGGGCGGCGCATCCGTGCCGGCACCGAGGGATCCGAGCAGGAACAGCCGGTCCGCCTCCCGGTCCCACTGCTCCCCCGGCGGCAGGACCAGGAACGATCCGTAGAGTCCCTGAGCGAGCTGATGGCCCGGCTCGCTATGGACATGATACATGAAGGTGCCGGCCCGGGGCGGGGTCATCCGGACCGTGAACGTCGAGCCGGGGGCAATGGCAGGCCGGGCCGAACCGGGAGAGCCGCTCCACCCCGGCACGCCGTCCGCCCAGCTTTCGAGCTCGAGGCCGTGCCAGTGCACCCCGAGCCGGACATCGCTGTTGTTGTGGACCGTGATCTCNNGGGCTGATGTGCATGAAGCGGAGCCGGTAGCTGTGCCCCGCCCGGAGATCCACGGGGGGCGGGTCGTGCCGGCCGTTGACGGCGGGGGGCGGATCCTGGCCGTGGCCGAGCGAGCCCAGCAGGAACACCCGGTCGGTCTCCGGGTCCCACGCCGCGCCCGGTTCCAGCACGAGGAACGGTCCGTACAGCCCCTGCGCCAGCTGGTGGCCGGGCTCGCTGTGGGCGTGGTACATGAACGTCCCCGCCCGGGGCGGCGTCATCCGGACCACGAAGCTGTCCCCCGCCTCGACGGCTGAGCGGATGGCGTCCGGATAACCGCTCCAGCCGGGCACGCCATCGGCCCAGCTCTCCAGCTCGAGGCCGTGCCAGTGCACGCCCAGCGCGACGTCGGCCCGGTTGTGGATGGCGATCTCCGCCGGCTCCCCCCGCGTCAGCACGATGGGACTCCCCGGGAAGCGGACCGAATCGGCGGCGGGCGGCGGGCCGTCCTGGAGGACGAAGCCGTAGCCTGCGGCGTCGCCGAAGACGCCGGGGCGGCGCGTGATGTGGAGGTCCAGGCGCCGACGCGGGGCGTCGTCGTCCGCCTCGAAGCCGGGAGGAGGGTTGACGCGGATCCCCATCACCAGTCCGCCCATGAGGTCCTCGCCCGCTGCGCCGGCCGGCGGGTGGTCGGCGGGCGGCTCGTGGACGTCCGCGGTCTGGAGCCACGACATGTGGCGCATGAGGTGGCAGTGGAAGATCCAGTTCCCGGGCTCGGTAGGAATCCACGAGACCCGGGCGGCCTGGCCCGGCGCCAGCGTCTCCGTCACCGCCAGCTGGCGCTCGCCATCGCCGTACACCACCTCGCCCCCCTGGTCGCCCCGGGCGTCCACGGAGAAGTAGAAGCCGTGGAGGTGCATGGGGTGGATGCGCCCGGTCATGTTCACCACCCGCCAGCGGGCGGTGTCGCCTGGCTCGTAGTACAGGCGCTCGGTGGCCGGCCACGACCGGCCGTTGATCATGAACCGGGACGCCGGCGTGGACGACCCCTCCAGGCGTGGGTCGGCCCAGTGGGTGATCATGAAGATCCGCTCGTCCGGCGGCGGGGCCGCCCCCTGCGGGTCCACCACCAGCACCCCGACCATGGACCGGTCGTTCCCCCGTGCCGGGAGCCCCGGCGGCGGACCGTCGCTCCAGCCGCCCTCCATCACGCGACCGAGCCAGAAGTACGTCCCCGGTGCCGTGGGGGTGAAGGTCACGTCCTCCGCGGCTCCCGGTGCCACCACCGTCGGCCGCCCCCGCAGCGCGCCCGTCGGTCCGGCCCCCACATCACCGCTCCGGTCCCACAGGCCCCGGACCACCAGCGTGTCCGGGAACGTGTTGCGCAGCGTCACCCGCACCGGGGTGCCGGCCGCTACGCGGATCATCGGGCCCGGGACCCGCGCCCCCTCGCCGGCCACCGCCAGGACGTGCGCCCTGAGACCCTGCCCATCCCGCCCCCACGGGTACCACGCGGCGACCCGGGCCTCCAGGTCCACCGTCCATACGCCATCCACCAGGCGCCCCGCGGAGGACCGATAGTCTTCGGGGGCCGCCACCTCGAGCCCCGCCACGTCCAGCGGAGGCCCGCCCGCGGTGCGGCCCTGGGCGGAGAGCGGCGCCGCCGCGGCCAGAGCGAGCAAGGCCAGGGCGAGGACCGCCAGGCGCAGGATCACGGAGGGTGTACGTCGTGCCAGGGTCATGGGAGGCGTCGATTCAGGGAGCGAGGCCCCGTGGGGCGGCCGCGATCAATCTTGGCCCAAGGCGGCCGTCCTTTCAACCCTGCCGGGGCCGGACTGGAGCAGGACGGTGCGGGCGAACGCGCGGGCCACCGCCTGCCGACCAGGAGGTGTGTCCGGCGCTGCGACTGCCGCTGCGGCCCCGGGGCGGCGCGGCCCCGGGGGCCTTCCCTCGAGCCACGCGCACTCCGCCCGGGTCGGCTGTCGCGGGCCTCGGCGCCGGCAGGTAGCCTCGGGCTGCCTGGCACGGAAGCGTGCGGCGACTCGCCGCGCGGGGTGCCTGGGAGGTTCGGGGATCTCTGGCGGGTGAGACGCGCGTGAAGCCCCGGTGAGGAACCCCGGTATCGTGGGGGGAACGATCGTCCCCACGGAGGAGGAGGTTGCCCATGTCACGCGTTCCCATGCTCGTCGCGGCCGCCGGGCTCGCGCTTCTCGCGGGTTGCGACGCGGAGGGCCGCATGCTGGCGCCCGCGGATCCGGCGGGATCGGCCGTCCAGGCGAGCGAGACGATTCAGGAAGGCAGGCGTCTGTTCGACCACGAGACGTTCGGCGGCAACGGTCGGACCTGCCGGACCTGCCACATGGCGGGCAACGGAACGATCACGGTCGAGGCCGTCGCGGAGCGGCTGGCGGAGGATCCGGGAGACCCCCTCTTCCTTCACGACGGCCTCGATGACGGCGTCGCGGGCACGAGCCGCATCGCGGCGCATGCGACGATCCGGATCGAGCTCGAGCTGCCGCCCAACGTGACGCTGGCGAGCGATCCATCGCGGCGAACGATCGTCGTGAACCGCGGGGTGCCGACGACGATGAACGCGCCGGCCCTGGATGGCGGGCCGCTCGCGGCGTTCATGTACGACCTCCGCGACGCCGACCTCCAGGCGCAGGCACTCGGGGCGATCCGCGGCCACGCCCTGAACACCGTCGAGCCCACGCCGGAGCAGCTGGATGCCATCGCCACGTTCCAGCAGACCGACGGCCGCTTCTTCTCGTCGGACGCGTTGCGCGCGTTCGCGAACGGCGGGCCCCCGCCCGAGCTGCCGGAGGGGCGGACGCCGTCGGAGAAGCGCGGCCGGCTGTTCTTCATCGACACCCCATCGGCGCCCGGCCAGAAGCAGGGCGCCTGCGCCTTCTGCCACAGCGGCCCGATGCTCAACGCGGCGAACCGGTTCGCCTTCCCCGACTTCCGCTCGCCCGAGGGCGCGAAGGTGAACACCGCGCTGGTGGCCGACGCGAACACCATGGGGAATCCGACCTACACCTTCCTCGTCGACGACGGGTTCGGGGTCGTGCGGACCGTGACCACCCCCGATCCCGGGGTTCTGCTGACCGTGCCGCGGACGCCCCACCTCGACGCGTTCCTGCCCCCGCCGTTCGTGATTCACCCAGCCACCTTCACCGGGTTCTTCAAGGTGCCGTCGCTGTGGGGGCTCAAGCATACGCCGCCGTACTTCCACGACAACTCCGCCAAGACGCTGCGGGAGGTCGTCGACCACTACGGCGACGTGTTCTTCAACGTCTTCACCATCGGCGGCGAGCGCATCACGCTGACGGAGCAGGACCGGGAGGATATCGTCGCGTTCCTGAGGATGCTCTAGGAAGGCCGGGGACCGACACCGGCCAGTCCGTCCCGCCCCCTCCACGAGGCGCCGGCGCCAGAAGTGGACCGGGAGCCGGCGTGATCGGGGTCGCCGGCTCCCGGTCGGCGTCGGAGGCCGCCAGCTGGCCCGACGCACGTGAGCGCTCACTCGGTACTCGACCGCCCGCCTTCGCATCCGCCGCAGCCGCAGCCCGGCTCAGCGCCCTTTTCGGGGTTCTCGTCGTCCTTCGGCGGGCCGCCCGTGGTCTTGCTCCGTGACATCGTGACCGGGCCGCACCAGGGAGTGATCTCCTCCATCATGCCCGTCATGAAGGTCCACGGGAGCGGCCAATCGCCTTGCACCCCTGCCGTTGGTGGTTCACGCTTCATCTGACCGGCACCTCCTTTCCTTCGGCCCCGCCGTGCTGGCCTGCCGGGATCTGCTCTCTTCGCAGTGTGGACACCCCGAAGGGGAAGTAGAGCGGGCAGACGCCGGTCACGCTGGTCGCGAGCGGGACCAACGCGAAGCCGGCGATGGCGAGGCCGATCACGTCGCCCTGCCATCCACCCATGGGCAGCAGCCCGGCCGGGATCAATGCCGCACCGGCGGTGAAGCGCAGGGCACGGTCGAGTCGACCCATGTTCCGGATCATCGTCACCTCCTGTCGTGGCCGTACATACGCGCCCGATTCCGCAGGCATGGTCGCCGGCGATCGATACGGCCGCTCGATCTCCCGCGTACTCGAAGGACGTGACGGGGGGCTCGAGGGATACACCCCGGGGGAAAGGAAGATTGAATTCCCGTGGCGTGAAGTGGTACTTTGGGAAGGCAGGCGTCAGCCCCTGGCGTGACCGCGCGAATGTCGCGGCGGGGAGGCTCGGCCGATGACCCATCGCATGAACGCAGCCACCAGGGCACGGTGGCTGCGCAGCTTCCTGAGAGTGCTGTCCGTGGGGTTCCTCGCAGCGTTCATCCCGTGGATGACGCTCATTCTCGTCGACGCGCCCGTTCTCGCGCCCGGCGGGTCGCTCGCACCGCTGCTCCGATTCCAACCCTACAACGTCCACTACGAGGCCATGATGACGGCCGTCTACGTGGTCTGGGCCGTCATGCTGTGGCGCGCGTCGTACGATCCTCCGAAGCACCGCCTGTTCCTTGATTTCACCCTCTGGGCGAGCGCGGCGCACGGACTGGTGATGCTGATCGTGACGCCCGTCCAGAAAGGTCTCGGAATGACCCTCATCGAAGGGCTCCCGCTGCTCGGTATCGCCGCCGTGCTTTGGTGGCTCAGACCCGCTGGGCAGACCTCTCCGGGGCCCACGACCGAGCCAGCCATCGCCCGCGGCGGCAGTTGACGGGGCACGCGAGCCGGGGAGGCACTCGTGAAATCCACGACCGATTCGCCCGCCGAAAGCACCATCGATTCCAGCACGGTGGCCGAGAAGTACCGGGCCTCGATCTACCGGTACATCCTCCGACTGGTGGACGACCCCGCCCGCGCCGATGACCTCACGCAGGAGACCTTCCTGCGCGTGCATGAGCGCATCGGCGGACTACGGGACCCCGCAGCCGTGGAGGCATGGCTCTACCGAATCGCCACGAACCTCTGCTACGACCGCTTCCGGCAGCGCGAGCACCGGAGCCCGCCGCTGCCGCTGGTCTCCCTCGGTGGCGAAGGCGGCGCGGTCCTGCCCGACGAGACGGCGCTCCAGCCCGACCACCTGCTCGAGCAGGGTGAGATGAGCGATTGCGTGCTGCGCTTCCTGTCCGACCTCCCCGACCCGTTGCGCGAGGTGCTGGTGCTCCACGATCTGCAGGGGTTCACGGGCCCGGAGATCGCCGATCGCCTCGGCCTCTCGATCCACAATGTGAAGATCCGCTTGCACCGCGCCCGAGTCCGGCTCCGGGCGGCTCTTTCCGAGGGGTGCGACTTCGGCCTCGACGATCGGGGCGTTCACGACTGCCAGCCGAAACGCGTTCCCCCGGAATGAGCGACCCGCGGACGCGACGCGGATCAGGTCGGAATACCGACCGGGAGGGATGAGCCCATGGGTATGATGATGCTGGTGATGTTGCTCGGGTTCCTCGCAGTGATCGCCGGTGTCGCCTGGATCGTCGTCACGCTCGGACGCGGTCGGCTGCGTAGTCCTTCGGAACGGCCCGCGGACCACCTTCTGAAGGAACAGGCCGAGCGAATCGCCTTGCTGGAGGACGAGCTGCAACGTGTAAGGGACCAGGCGGACTTCACCGAGAAGCTGGTGTCCGAGCGTTGGGATAAGGGCGCGGGGAGGCCTTCCGGGGCGGACCGGCCGGACGAGTAGCGCGGTCGCCAGGACGCGGCGGTCCCATGCTCCGCGGACACTCGGCAGGAGACGGCCCGTGAGCTTCCCCACGCAGCTGCCCATTCTCGTAGCGCTGGACGACCCGACGGCCGCCGATCCGGCTCTCACCGGCCCAAAGGCCGCCTCGCTGGCTTCCCTGCTGTGCGCGGACTTCGACATCCCTGCCGGCTTCGTGCTGACCACCGCCGGATGCGCGGCCCTGCTCGCCGAGGACGATCGGGACGAGGCTTCCCGCGGCGGGCCGCCGTCACCGGTGGAGCCCGTGTTCGCCCTGCTCCGCGAGGCCGTGGAGGCCCTCGGCGACGTCCCGCTGGCCGTGCGCTCCTCGGGCGTGGCCGAGGACCTCGTCGACGCATCGTTCGCCGGACAGTACGAGACGGTACTCGGTGTCCGCGGCGCCGACGCCGTCGTTGAAGCGGTGCGCCGCTGCCTGGATTCCGCCGGCGCGCGGCGCGTGGCGGCCTATTCGGAACGCGCCGGGCCGGGTGCCCCCGCGGGCATGGCCGTGCTGGTACAGCGGCTCGTCGTCGCCGACGCCAGCGGGGTCGCCTTCAGTGCGGACCCGGTGACCGGCGACCTGGACGTGGTCCTCGTCAGCGCGGTCCGCGGCCTGGGGGAGCGGCTGGTCTCCGGCGCCGCGACACCCGACGAGTGGACGGTCCGGAACGGCCTGGCGACCTGCATCGATGCCCCGGAGCAGGCGGTGAGCGGGGACGAGGTCCTGCAGATCGCCGGACTCGCCCGCGCCGTGGAGGCCCAGCGGCGGATCCCGCAGGACCTCGAGTGGGCCCTCGCCGGCGGGCGCCTGTTCCTGCTCCAGGCCCGGCCCATCACGGCGCTGCCCCGGCCCCCGCGGCTCGCGGTCCCGGCCAAGGGGTTCTGGCAAAAGGACGCCGAGCACTACCCGTCGCCCCTGACGCCGTTCGGTGCGTCGGTATACCTTCCGGCCCTGGACGCGGGACTGCTCGCTCCGCTGCGCGATTTCGGGCTCCTCTTCGATGGTTTCCACCAGATCTCGCTCGGCGGAGAAGTGTACGGACGGGTCATTCCGCCGGGCGGGAAGGACAGATCCCCACCACCCTGGTGGGTCCTGGCTCTCGCCTGCCGCCTCGCGCCGTCCCTCCGGTGGCGTGTCCGCGCCGCGCAGCGGGCCCTGGAAGACGACCTCCCCGACCGCCTCCTCGACCGCTGGGACAACGAGTGGCGGGACCGGTTCCGGGCGGAAGCCCGGGCCCTCCGGGACGTGGACCTTTCCGCCCTCGACGACGAGGCCCTTCTGAGACACCTGGACCGGGCGAAGGACCTCCTGTGTCGGGGCGAGGTGATCCACTTCCGACTGTGGGCCGCGCAAGCGATCCGTGTCTACGAGCTCGGGTTGGTGTGCCGGGATCTTCTCGGCTGGGAAGCCGCCGAGGCCCTCCAGGTGCTCACGGGGACGTCCGCGGCGTCCGCGGCCCCCACGCGGGCCCTGGATGAGCTCGCCCGACTCGTCCGGTCGGCCCCCGCGGCCATGCATGCCCTCTCGGATCCAGGCGAAGACATGGCGGCGGCTCTCAGCTCCGCCGCACCGGACGTCGCGGAGCGGCTCGGTGCCTACATCGACCGCTTCGGTCATCGCCCGGCGGGGAGTTATGACCCCGGCGTAGCCACGCTCGCCGAGCGTCCCGAGCTGCTGGTGGGACTCATCCGGGACCGGGCGGCTGCGGCCCCGAGCGAGCGCGACCCCCCGCCCGCCGATCGCCTGGCAGAAGCCCGGCGGTGTCTCGCGACCCGGCCCGCGGAGGACCGGGACCGCTTCGAGCGGGCGCTCGCGGCTGCGGCCCGCGCGTACCGGACACGGGAGGAAAACGGCCTGGTCGTCGACGCGGAGCCCTCGGGGATCCTGCGCTATGCGGCCATGGAGACCGGCCGCCGGTTGGCGCATCGGCGGGTGCTGAATACGGCGGAGGACGCGGTCTACCTCGAAGAGACCCAGCTACGGGCTGCGCTGCGGGGTGAGGCGGAGGGCGTGCGTGAGACGGTGGCGCGCCATCGGGCGGAGCGGGCCTGGGTCGCGGCCCATCCCGGTCCGCCGAGCTTCGGCCCCGATCCCGGGCCGCCTCCGGAGCTGCGTGGACTGCCCCCGGCCCTCCTCCATGTCATGAACGCCGTCATGTGGACCACCGTGCTCATGAGCCCGCCGAGCCCCGAAGTCCCCGCCCACGCCGTCCTCGCCGGACTCCCGGGGTCACCGGGCACGCACACCGGCCCGGCCCGCATCGTTCATGGCGAGAGTGATTTCGGCCGCGTTCGCCCCGGTGACGTCCTCGTGTGCCCGACCACCAGCCCCGTCTGGTCCGTACTCTTCGGCCAGGCCGGGGCTCTCGTCACGGATCACGGCGGGCTTCTCTCCCACCCGGCCGTCATCGCTCGCGAGCACCACATCCCGGCCGTCCTGGCCACGGGCATTGCCACGAGTCGGCTGCGGGATGGCCAGGTCGTAACCGTCGATGGCACCCGCGGACTCGTCTCCTCACCCGGGATTCTGCACGGGGATCCCTGATCAGCCGTCGCGTCGGCCCCCGGCGGGCGAACTACGTCCGCGGCCTGACCGAGAAGCGTCCGCATCTCGATCGGTCATGGGCGAGGATCAAAGGAGATCTGGGGCACGGCCATGACCGGGGGGGACCCCGTTCCCGTGGCGCTCGGATTCCATGCCATGCAGGACCGTGGGGTCCCCCGGGACCGAACGGCGTGCCGGTGGACATACATTGAACTGCAATGTATACTACTTCTATGCAACGGGAGCCCCGATCCACCGACTCGCGGCGGAAGTCGCCGCGGAACCCAGGTCCGCCGGCGGATGCGGCGGAGGGTCGGCCGGCGATCCGATGAGCATCGGCAAGGACCTGGTGGCGGCGTCCTCGACGCCCCTGGTGCTGGCCATCCTGGCGGAGGAGGACAGCTACGGCTATGCGATCCTCAAGCGGGTCCGGGACCTGTCCGGAGGGGAGCTGGAATGGACGGACGGGATGCTCTATCCGGTCCTTCATCGGCTGGAGAAGTCGGGGTTGATCGAGTCGCGGTGGGAGAAGGCCGAGACGGGCCGGAAGCGGAAGTACTACCGGGTGACGAAGGCCGGGCGGGAGCAGCTGGCCGAGGAGCGCCGCCAGTGGCGGACCGTGGACGAGGCGCTCCGGAAGGCCTGGTCGGTCGTGGCCGAATACGCGGGCAGCCGAGGAGCCGTTCTCCCCCTTCCCCAGCAGAGTTGACCCAATGAACCGGAACCACCGGGACGGCCCCGAGGGGGCGTCCCTCGAGGATCAGATCGATGCGTGGCGGGCCCATCTCCGCCGCAGTCAGGCGATCACGGACGGTGACGCGGCGGAGCTGGAGGATCATCTCCGTGAGGAGATCGAGTCCCTCGGCGAGCAGGGGCTGTCCGGGGACGAGTCTTTCCTGGTGGCGGTGAAGCGGATGGGGGCCATCGACGCCCTGACGCGGGAGTTCGCGCGGGAGCATTCGGATCGTCTCTGGAAGCAGCTCGTGCTCTCGGGCGACCGGGAGCACGGGGGCGCCGGATCTCCCGGGACGTACGGGTCCCGGCGGATGTGGGTCGCCCTCGCGCTGGCGGTCGCGGCGGCCGTAGCGATCAAGGTGCCCGTCCTCTTCGGGATCGAATTCGACGCGGAGGAGGGGGCCTTCTTCTACCCGGTCAACATCGCCTTCCTCACCCTTCCGTTCATCATCGCCTACTTCGCCTGGGAACGGCCGCTCGGGGGACCCGTCCGACTGTGGCTGGCCGCGGCCTTCGCCGTGGCGGCCGTCGTCGTGAACGTGTTCCCGTTTCCTTCGTGGTCCTCCGGCGATCCGGTCCCCGACACCCTGACCCTGATGGTCCTTCACCTGCCCATGACCCTCTGGCTGGGATTGGGCGTGGCCTACGTGGGAGGACGGTGGCGCGGGAGCGAGAGGCGCATGGACTTCGTCCGCTTCACCGGCGAGCTCTTCATCTACTACGTCCTGATCGCCCTGGGCGGAGGCGTGCTGATCGGCCTGACCTTCGCCCTGTTCGAGGCCATCGGCGTCGACGTGGAGCCACTGGTGGCGAGCTGGCTCGTGCCCTGCGGGGCCGCGGGCGCCGCGGTGGTCGCGACCTGGCTCGTGGAGGCGAAGCAGAGCGTCATCGAGAACATGGCGCCGGTCCTGGCCCGGATCTTCGTCCCCCTCTTCGCCCTCGTCCTCCTCGCCTTCGTCGCGACCATGGCGGCGACGGGGCGGGGGATCGACGTCCAGCGGGAGATCCTGATCATCACCGACCTGCTGCTGGTGGTGGTCTTCGGACTGCTCCTGTATTCGATCTCCGCTCGAGATCCCCTTGCGCCCGCGGGGCTCTTCGACGGCCTCCAGCTGACGCTGGTCGGGACCGCGCTGCTGGTCGATGGGCTGGCGCTCTGGGCCATCGGCGCCCGGATCTCGGAATTCGGGTTCACACCCAACCGCCTGGCGGCGCTCGGAATGAACATGGTCCTGCTGGTGAACCTGACGGGCTCGGCATTCCTGTACCTCCGCTTCCTCCGGAGTGGCACAGGCTTCACCCGGCTCTGGGAGTGGCAGATGACCTACCTCTACGTGATCGCCGGGTGGGCCGCGGTCGTCGCCTTCCTCTTCCCGCCGCTGTTCGGCTTCGACTGACGGCGGACCGGCCATGAATCGGGCCCACGCCAGGCGGCGGGCATGCGCCGCGAACGGCCCGGCTGAACAACGGACGCGAGCTCGGGTACGCCCGCGGCCTCTTCCTGGGTGACGAACGCGGGGGCCGGTCGGTGTGGCACGGCGGAAGCGCGGCCCGGCGCCACCCCGGCAGCCGCCGTCGACCCGTCGGCCGACGTGTCCGGGCCGGAGAGCGCCGCGCCGGTCCGGTACGCGGCGCGTCCAACCGCGAGCTCCTGAGCCCGGGAGCCCCTCAGCACTCGGAGAAGCCGTGGAAGCCCAGCTCGTTGGGGGCGTCCTGGAGCCGCAGGACGAGCTCGGCGGGGACCTGTCCGCCGTCTTCGGCGCCGCCGTCTTCCCCGCTCAGCGGCCGAACCGTCACCGTCACGGCGCCCTCCGCGTACAGGCCGTCGCCGCCGGCGGGCAGGGGCACGAGCCTGCCGTTGAGCTTGATCACGCCCGTGGTGGATCCGAAGACGAACGCGGGATAACCGACGCGCGTGAAGCGAAACACGCACCGGTCGCCCAGCCCCGGCAGGCTCCGGAGGTCCGGTTCCGTCAGGATCTCGGGGAGGACCAGCGCCGTGGCGACACCGCTCAGCGCCTCTCCGGCGCTCGCCACCTCCGCGGCGGGCGAGGGCGACTCGGCCGCCGCCTCGCGGTCGTTGCCCGGCGCGGTGTTCTCGACGCAGCCGGCCGCGAGGGCGGCGAGAGCGAGGAGGAGTGCGAATCTCGAGCCGGTCATCGGGACTCCTCCTCCCCGGAAACCGTGCGTATCCCGTGCTCCTCGATCTGGGCGATGAGGTACCGCATCTCCGCGATCTCTCTCCGCTGCGCCGTGATGATCGCCTTCGCCAGCTCCCTCGTCCGGGGGTCCCTTATGTGGGCCCGCTCGCTGGTCATGATCGCGATCGAATGGTGCGGGATCATCGCCTTCATGTAATCGACGTCATCGATGGTCTGCTGACTCCGGACCAGCCACAGCGCACCGACGAAGACGACGGCGGCGCCGACGAAGATCGCGGCGTTCTTCTTCGGGTCCCTGTACATCGCCAGCATGAACGAGAGCATGATGACCGCCATGGCGGCTCCCATGATGAACGCCATCCAGAACCGCGTCTCGCTCCAGAATACGTGGTCCCAGGCGAAGGTGTTCAGGTACATCAGACCGAGCATCACCGCGGTCGATGTCGCGATCATCGCGAGAAAGCGCCGGTACGTCATACCGCCGTCGTTCGACATGTCCACTCCAGACTCCTGTTGGCAGTCGGCTGTTCGGCAGCACGCCCCGAGGGGCCAGCGCGGGCCTCCGGGGTCGGCCGTCGAATCCGGGCCTGACGGTTCGCAGGAGTCGCGCCACCGACCCGTGCGGCCCGGGGGTGAGCCGGGTGCCGGGGGCAGGTGGCTGACGGACGGGGCGAGGTCAGCGCTCCCGCGCTCCGCCGGAGCGGCGCGTAAGCGGCTGCGTTCGGGGCTTCCCGGGGTCGCTCGACGGGGTCCGTTCCCCCGGGTTCTCTCTTCAGCCGGCCGCCCGGTGCCCGACCGTCACCGGGGCTTCGACGTGTCCGGCCGCCGCGGCTTCCGGAGCGCGAATCAGGGCGACTCCGAACCAGAGGGTCCAGAGGCTCATCGCGATGGACGATACGAGCCAGAGGAGGTTCCCGAAGGCGACGCCGAGCCACATTCCCAGGGCCCAGCCCGCGAAGGAGCCGAGCCCCGCGACAACGGCGATCCAGGCCGACCAGGCGGGCGTGGCTCCGGACGGGTTCCGGGCCTCGTTCCCCGCGATCACGGCGACGGCGAGCGCCAGGAAGGCGAACCCGGTGGCCTTGCCCTCGGCGAATGCCCACCACGCCGCGAAGGTCTCATCCAGTCCGGATGCCGCGGCCTCGGCCATGACCGTCGTCTCGGCCACGGCCGTCGTCAGGGTCCAGAGGGCGCCGACGCAGATCACCGCCCAGGCCGTCAGGGTCCAGAAGCCGTCGGTCAGCCGGGACCGCGCGGTCAGCAGGATCAGCCCGCTCACCGCGTAGAACGACAGCGCGGCGGCGGCGATCCAGTGCACCGTGGACCAGCGCGCCGCCGCGTCGGCGATCCTCCTCATCTGGACCTGGAGATCGGGGGCGATGGGACCGTGAAACGCGAGGGTGGTGATCATCAGGAAGGATGCAACGGCGAACCATGCTCCTCCAACGCGAACCGCTCGATCCGGGTCTGACACCGCTTGTCCTCCTCACGAGAGCTGTGAGTCCCGGCCGGCGAGCACCACCGGCCGCCATGGGTCTCCACCCGACCGCTCCGTCGGGCGGGCCGACCGGATGCTCCGGCCTGCCGGGTCCACGATACCGCCCGGCCGGGCTCCGCCGCGTCGGACGAAATATCCAAATACGGGTGGCGACGGAATGGGTAATTCGGTGTAGGCGCTCGCGACGCGAGCGTCCCCGGAGGGCGTGCCGGTGGGCCGCGGCCCCGCCCCGGCGGCGGCGGCGCGCGGGTCAAACGCGTGGAGGCTGGAGCGTCTCCGGCATTCGCCACCCGACCTGCAACCCGGACAACAGGGTGAGCACGGCGACGGCCCCGATGGCGGCGGACATCCCGAAGAGGTCCGCGAGCGCTCCCGCCACCAGCGCGCCCACGGCGTACCCGCCGTCTCTCCAGAGGCGGTACACGCCGACGGCCGAGCCGCGCCAGCGCGGGTGCGCCACGTCGCCGATGCTGGCGAGCAGGGTGGGGTAGACCATCGCGGTGCCGACCCCGAGGACGACGGCGCCGGCGGCCCATGCACTGAATCCGTCGCCGGCCGCGATCGCCGCCAGCGCCGCTCCCTGAAGCACCATGCCCGCCGCGATCAGCCATTTCCGTCCCCACCGGTCGGACAGCGCCCCGGTCCAGAGCTGGAGCACGCCCCAGACGGCTGGATAGAGGAAGCTCAGCACGCCGATCTGTCCGACCGTGAGCCCCCCGGCCGCGAAGAACAGAGGGAACAGCCCCCAGGCGAGGCCGTCGTTGAGATTGTTGACCATACCGGCGTGGCTCGCGGTGGAGAGCGCCGGGTCCCGCCAGCTCGACCGCGCCAGCAGGTCTCGCGTCCGGATCCCCGCCGCGCCGCCGTCCGATTCCCCGTC
>JABAOG010000267.1_pt1 | contig 17163 bp, 18 predicted proteins | sample 7062131 | NCBI WGS metagenome assembly JABAOG01 (sample SAMN14538629, study PRJNA623070) | marine sediment metagenome | biome: marine biome [ENVO:00000428]; feature: marine pelagic biome [ENVO:01000023]; material: deep marine sediment [ENVO:00002113] | place: India: Arabian Sea | collected...
GACCACCGGATGGACGTCGGTTCGGGCAAGTCGTACCGGGCCGCAAGGCCTGCCGCCCGCCGGGGAAGGTCGACCTGAGTCGAGAGGGCCCTTCGTTCGATGCGGCGGCGCATCTCGTCCACCCAGTGGGCTTCCTCTTCGGCGGACATGCTCGCCGGAATGGCAACGCGCAGCACACCTTCGACCACACGCGCCTGAACGGTCTTGCGCCGCTTGGGACTTCTGATCACTTCCACATGCACGCGGTGCACGGTAATCGGGTCGCGGGTCGATGTACGAGGTACGTAGTACGAAGTACGGAGTTGTACCCGGCTAGAGAGACCGGGTGATGCCCCCGTCTACCCTCAGGTTCTGGCCTGTGATGTAAGAAGCGCCGTCGGAGATGAGGAATGCAACGGTGCGGGCGACCTCGGTCACGGTGCCGTACCGGCCTATCGGGATTCTGGCGACGGTCGAGTCGTCCTCCGGGTAGCTGTCGATGAATCCGGGGAGCACGTTGTTCATCCGAATGCCGTCTGCTGCATAGCGGTCTGCAAACAGCTTCGTGAAGGCGGAGAGCGCTGCTCGCAGGCTGCTCGAGACCGGGAAGGCGGGATCCGGTTCGACGGCCGCGAACGTCGAGATGTTGACGATGCTGCCGCGGCCCTGCGATTGCATGATCGAGGTCACCGAGCGCGCCATGCGCACCACGTTGAGCATCACGAGGTCGAGTCCGGCGTGCCAGTCCTCATCGGGAATCTCCAGGAGCGGGCCTTTGGGAGGATGGCCGGTGTTGTTGACGACGGCGTCGATGCGCCCGTATGCATCCATCGTCCGGGCCACGAGATCGTCGACGTCCTTCGAGGAGGACACGGATCCGGCCATGCCGAGGCCATCGAGACGTCCGGCAACTCTCTCGGCTCCGCCTGCCGGTGACATGAGCGCCAGACGGTAGCCACGCTCCGAGAGTTCGGTGGCGATCGCCGCACCCATGCCACGGCCGGCTGCGGTCACGATCGCAACGGGATGGTGGGCCATGCTTCTCCTCGAGGTGAGCCGCCACTGTACCGCCGGATTGGTCGGCCCGAACCCGACGCGGGCAGAATGGAGAACACGTATGGGCGCGCGATCGACAGACGGCACCTCAGGAGGACCCCGCCGGAGATTCTCCAAGCACAAGCCCCGGCGGACGGCGGTGATAATCGTGGTCGTCTTTGCGCTGTACCTGCTGGCTCTCGTCTTCGCCGCTCAGCGTTGGGAGCTACCCCGCATCGGATGGCGTGGTCTGGCACTCCTGGGTATCGCACTCTTGTCCGAGCTCATCGCCAAATGGGTATTCGCAGAGCTGTTCCGGCTCGGCGCGTCCCGGGTCGGCCATCCGGTGAGCCGCGGCGGCTCGGTGAAAGCGGCTCTGACCGGCTCGGCGGTGGCGCGTCTCATCCCTGCCGGAGGAACCCTGACACCGACCACCATGGCGTGGGCGGTGAGAGAAGAAGACGACAAGATGGCAGGCGTCGCCCTCCGCGTGACGCTGCTCACCTACGGCGGTCTGCTGGCGATGACCGGCGCTGCAGTGCTGTGGGGATTGTCGACCGGCCGCCATCCGCTGCTCTTCGCGGGGCAGTTGACTGCCGGGGTGTTGCTGCTGATGATCGGAGCCGGAATCGTCGGAGGGAGTCCCCGGCTCGATCGCATCATCGCCAGATTGCCCGGTTTCCTGCGCCGCCACTTCTCGGGAACACCGGGGGGCGGACGGGTGCTCGGCGGTGAAGTCATCCTGGTGGTCATCCGCATCGCCGCCGAGGCGGGGGTGTTGTGGGGCTCTCTACAGGCAGTCGGCATTCACCTGACGCCGAGTGAGACGATGGTCACGTACGGCATCTCGGCCATCATCGGCGGTATCCCCTCGCTGCCGGGTGGTCTCGTGCTGGTCGAAGGTGGACTGATCGGCGTGTTGACGGCCTACGGCTTCTCTGCGGGCACGGTTGTGGCGCCGGTGCTCATCTACCGGATCATCGACTACTGGATTCCGGCCGGAGTCGGACTTGCCACATGGGCGGTGATTGCCGGACAACACGTCCACGGAGAGTCGGCGCCCCCGGGGAGTTGACCGTCCCGATGCCCGGCGTACCGGTTCCGACTGGCCGTCGAAGCGTTCTATCCTGACAATCCGGTTTCCGAACCTGGAGGATTCTTTGCATCGTTTTGCAGGCCTGGTGCTGGTCGTCACACTGCTGATTGCCGCGTGCGGAGGTGGGTCGGAGGAGACCACCAGCACGACGGATGTCCCGGTTGCGGCGCCCGCCACGACGACCACCGTCGCCCCCACCACAACGCTCGCTCCCACCACCACGCTCGCTCCCACCACCACGCTCGCTCCGACGACCACGACGACGGCCTCGGCCGGCATCGTGCCCGGCGAGGATCCTGATGTCGACGCCATCGTCGAGGCGTACACCATCGCCTACGACAGCGTGTCGGACTACGAGGCGAAAGCTCCGTACATCGAAGACCCGAGCGGTCTCGAGGACACGGTCGCGCAGTACCTGACCACCGGAGAAGGCATGGGAGGGATCACCGTGGAGGTCTCCGCCGTCGAGATCGACGGAGAAGCCGCGGTGGTGACGTTCGACCTCCTCTTCAACGACAACCCGACGTATCCGGACCTCACCGGTCGAGCCGTCCTCACGGAGGCCGGATGGCAGATTCCGAGGTCGGCGTTCTGTTCGATGATGTCGTCGGCACGCGTGGGTTGCCCCGACAGTTGAGACGGATTCCGGGTCTCCTCGCGTTGGTGCTCCTGGCCGCCGGGTGCGCGGGAAGCGGCTCTGTCGGAACCACTCCCGCAGCCACCGACGGGCCACCGGTGACCGTCGCCTCACCGCCTTCGAGCACCACGACCACGGTCGGTGCGGGCGGAGACGAGGGGCACACCTTTGTCGGTGCCGACGGAGTTGCATCAGTCGTCGACGACCCGAGCCGGATCATCACCCTCAGCGGTGACCTCACCGAGATCGTGTTCGCTCTCGGCATGGGCGAGTCCGTCGTGGCAACAGACGTGACCACCGTCCATCCACCCGAGGCCGTGGGTCTTCCTATCGTCGGCGTCGGTCGATTCCTGACCGCAGAAGGTGTGCTCGGCGAGAATCCGACGCTGGTGATCGGCGACATGCAGACCTCTCCGCTGGAGACGATCGAGCAGATTCGATCTGCCGGTGTGCCGGTCGCCATTCTGGACGTCCCGGTCACCTTCGAGGGTCTGTACGGCAAGATCGAACAGATCGGACTGCTGCTGGGACGAGAGGGCGCCGCTCGAGATCTCGCCTCACGGGTTCGCACGGCAATCGAGGAGGTGCTGGCGTCGGTTCCCGATCACGGCACCGCCCCCCGGATCGCATTCGTGTACAGCAGGGGCCCGGACGTGATGCTCCTCTTCGGCGCGGAGATGACGACGCGTCCCCTCATCGAGGCAGTCGGAGGCGTCGACGTCGGAGCGGCGGCCGGGGTGGTCGGTACCGTCTCGGTCACCCCGGAGGCTCTCGTGGCCGCTGCACCGGATGTGATCGTGATCACCAGCGAGGGGCTGCAAGCCCTCGGGGGAATCGACGGGTTGCTCGCGCAGCCCGGATTCGCGGAGACGCCTGCCGGAAGGGATCGACACATCCTGGACTACCCCGAGGGCGACATACTGACCTTCGGCCCTCGCATCGCCGAGACCCTGGGACGGTTGTCCAAGGACCTGCAAGACCTGCTCGGCGAGTCGTGACGGTTCGGGCGGACGGCGGCATTCACACCGGCAGGCGCCGGGCCGTCCTGCTGGCGCTCACAGTACTGCTCGCCGGCTTGATCCTGATCGGCCTCCTGGCGGGCGCAGTCACCATCCGGCCGGGAGATCTGTGGCACATGCTGGCACTGCGGCTCGGGCTGAGCGACGACCCCGAACGTCTGACCGATTCAGTGCTGTGGGCGATCCGTCTCCCACGCACACTGGCCGGGGTACTCGTCGGAGGTGTCCTCGGAGTCACGGGGGCGGCACTGCAGGGTGTGTTTCGAAACCATGTCGCCGACCCGCACCTGGTCGGTCTCGCCCCGGCCGCCGGGCTGGGAGCGGTCATCGGCATCGCGGCGACACCCACCGGTGGGAGTCCGGTTCTCATGATGCTCTGCGCCTCGTCGGCAGGCGCCGGCANNCTGGCGCTGGGACTCGGCATGCTCGCCTGGCTGGGCGCCATCGTGCTGGCATGGGACAGTCCCCGTGTACCGACGTTCACGTTCTGGATCTTCGGGGGTTTGTCCGGCGCCACCTGGTCGACGCTGGCGGCCGCCGCGCCGCTGGGGATCCTCTCGTGCATCGCCTTGACGCTGATGGGCCGTCCTCTCGATCTACTGGCCCTCGGCGAAGGTGAAGCTCGTCACCTCGGCGTCGACGTCGATCGTCTCGTTCGGTATGCGCTGGTGGCGGTGGGGGCCGGCATCGGTGCGGCGGTGGGGGTGGGAGGCGTCATCGGTTTCGTGGGCCTGGTCGTGCCCCTTGTGCTGCGGCGTGTGGTGGGGCCGGGACATCGATGGCTCCTCGGTCTGTCGGCTCTCGGCGGGGCGGCGATGGTGGTGGCGACCGATACGCTGGCGAGGACGGTGGCCGCCCCGGTGGAGATCCCGGTCGGTCTTCTGACGGCCATCGTCGGGGCGCCGGTCTTCGTGTGGTTCCTGATCCGCACCGGGAGGTCGAGCGCGTGACGCGGATTCGGATCGAGGACGTTGGATATCGGGCGGGCGAGCGCACACTGCTGTCGGACGTGAATCTGGAAGCAGGAGCCGGCGAGGTCGTGGCGATCGTCGGCCCCAACGGAGCGGGGAAGACCACGCTGCTCCGGGTGGTGTCCGGAGACCTGGCGCCGTCGGCCGGGAGCGCCGCGATCGACGGACACGACACGGCCGCCACCACCCTGGACCGCCTCTCGCGGCTTCGTGCCTACCTCGGTCCGGCGGGTGTCACGGACATGCCGTTCACAGTGCGCGATGTCGTCCTGATGGGACGGCATCCCCACCGTCACGCCCAGCTCGATCCGGTCGACCACGACCNNCCGATCACCAGTCTCTCGACGGGGGAGCGACAGCGGGTCGGCCTTGCTCGGGTCCTCGCCCAGCAGACGCCGGTGCTCCTGCTCGATGAACCCACCTCGGCACTCGACATCGGTCATCAGGAGGCCGTCATGCGGCTGCTGAGCCGGACGGCGGCGTCCGGTACGGCCGTGCTGGCGGTGCTGCACGACCTCAACCTGGCCGCAGCCCACGCCGACCGTGTCGTTCTCATGGAGGAGGGTCGCGTGCGGAGCAGCGGGCCGGCTGCCGCCGTGTTGGTCGACACAACCCTGACCGACGTGTACCGGCAGCCGATGCGAGTCATCCGACATCCAGATCGTGATTGCCCGCTGGTGTTGACGCTGGATTCCGGCGACCGGGAGCGGACGAACCAGGCGCCCGGGTAAGGTTGCGGCATGCCGCGACGACCGGTGCGTATCGCCAACATCTCAGGCTTCTTCGGTGATCGACCCACCGCCCTACGTGAGCAACTCGAGGGAGGGGAGGTCGACGTCCTGAGCGGCGACTACCTGGCCGAACTCACCATGCTCATCCTGGCGAAGACGAGGTCGCGCCGCCCCGACGGCGGGTATGCCCGAACGTTCATCGCCGCTCTGGACGACGCGCTGGATGTCGTCCTCGATCGGGAAGTGAAGGTCGTCGTCAACGCAGGTGGACTCGATCCTCGTGGAGCTGCCGATGCCATCAGGCGCACGGCTGCAGCTCGAGGGCTGCAGCCACGAGTGGCGGCCATCAGCGGCGACGACCTCATAGGGCGGCTGGGCGAGCTCCAGCACAAGGGAGAGCGGTTCCTGAACCTGCAGACGGGTGCCGAACTCGGCGAGCGAGCCGGCGACATGGTGACCGCCAACGCGTACATGGGCGGCTGGGGAATCACGAAGGCGCTCCAGGACGGGGCCGACATCGTCGTCACCGGGCGAGTGGCAGATGCGTCGGTGGTGTCCGGTCCGGCTGCCTGGTGGCACGGCTGGGACCGCCACGACTACGACGCGCTGGCCGGTGCGGTCGCCGCCGGACACGTGATCGAGTGCGGCATGCAGGCCACCGGAGGCAACTACTCGTTCTTCACCGAGATCACCGACATGGACTACCCGGCGTTCCCGTGGGCCGAGATCGCCGCCGACGGGACCTCCGTGATCGGCAAGCACGACGGAACCGGCGGCGAGGTGTCCGTCGGCACGGTGGTGAGTCAGCTGCTCTACGAGATCGGTCCACCGGCGTATCCCACGCCGGACGTGACCGCGCGTTTCGACACGCTGCGCCTCGAGCAGGTGGCCCCCGATCGTGTGGCGATCACCGGAACCCGAGGCGAGCCGCCGCCTCAGACCCTCAAGGTGGCGGCGTCGGTCCCGGGTGGTTTTCGCAACTCCCTCTTGATCGGCCTGACGGGTCCGAATGCACGCGAGAAGGCCGACCTGCTTTCCCGCCAGATCTGGCGGGTCGTGCCGTGGGATCGAGCCGACTACGACGACGTGGAGGAGAGCGTCCTCGGCTTTGGATCGACTGATCCCCGTTCGAACGAGGAGGCCACCAGCATCTGGCGAATCGCAGTTTCGTCCACGGACGAGGAACGGGTGGGGCGAGCCTTCTCCAATGCGGGTATCAGCGTCCTGTTGGGTTCGATCCCCGGGATGTTCTCCGTGCTGCCGCCGTCGGGGGCCAGCCCGTTTGCCCGCTACTGGCCGACCACCGTTGATCGATCGGAAGTCCATCAGAAGGTGGCCCTCGACGGTGAGGTGTTCATCGTGGAGGAGACCGCGCCGGTTGCCACCGACCCGGTCAACGTCGAGCCCGTCGCCCCTCTCCCCGTGCCGTCGGGTCCGACTCGTCGGGTTCCACTCGGTGACCTGGTCGGCAGCCGGTCGGGCGACAAGGGCGGTATCGCCAACCTGGGCGTCTTCGCTCGATCCGCGGACGCGTACGCCTGGATGGTGTCGGAGTTGACCGTCGATCGTCTGCGTGTGCTCATGCCCGACGTCGCCGATCTGCCGATCGAGCGCTTCGAACTCCCCAATCTCTGGTCGCTGAACTTCCTGTTGCACGGGTTGCTCGGTGAAGGGGTCAGTTCGTCGCTCCGGACGGATGCGCAGGCGAAGGGACTCGGCGAGTACCTCCGTGCGTGTCTCGTGGATATCCCGGAGTCGTTGCTCTCTCGGGGGATGTGAGCCCAGGTGGTCGGTGCGGTCGCCATCTTCATGATCATCATGGGCGTCTCGATCGGGGTCGTCTGGACGCGGGACATCGCGAGCGGCGAACGCATCGACCGCTCCGCCGGGTGGTGGCGGGCGCGTGAACCCGGCGGACCTCTCCTGCTGCCCCACTGGATTGCCGAGTACGGAACGGCGGTCGCGCTGATCACGGCCGGCGCCGGGTTGGCCGCCGGTGCGGGATGGGGACGGATGCTCGCCGCCGTGGCATTGGGTGCCCTCGCCTATACATCGATCAACTCACTCGGGTGGGCGCTCGCCGAGCCCGACCGCCGGACCTACGGCATTCCCATGGCGGTCGGAGCCCTCGGGTCGCTGCTCGCCGTCATCGGGCTGCTGATCGGGTGAGCCGCCGGTGCCGGCGGTAGCCTGTCCGCATGGACTACACGCATCTCGGCAATTCAGGACTGGAAGTCTCCCGCATCACCCTCGGCTGTATGAGCTATGGGACACCGGACTGGCGGCCCTGGGTGATGGATGCCGACGCAGCGCGACCGTTCTTCGAACGAGCCGTCGAGCTCGGCATCAACGTGTTCGACACCGCCGACATGTACTCCATGGGAGTGAGCGAGGAGATCACGGGGAGGTGGGTGCGTGAGTTCGCCGCCCTCGACGAGGTCGTACTGGCCACCAAGGTCTACTTCCCTCACGGTGAGGGGCCCAACCGGAGTGGCCTCTCGCGCAAGCACATTCAACAGGCGGCAGAAAAGAGTCTGCGGCGCCTGGGCGTCGACACCATCGACCTCTACCAGATCCACCGGCTCGACCGCGCGACGCCCATCGAGGAGACGCTGGCGGCGCTCCATCAACTGGTCGAGCAGGGCAAGGTCCGCTATCTGGGAGCGAGTTCCATGTACGCCTACGAGCTGATGCGGGCGCTCTCGGTCTCCGAACGGAACGGCTGGGCGAAGTTCGTCTCGATGCAGAACCACTACAACCTGGTCTACCGCGAGGAGGAGCGCGAGATGCTGCCCCTCTGCGTAGAGGAGGGGATCGGCGTGATGCCCTGGTCGCCGCTGGCCCGGGGGATGCTGGCAGGAACCAGGACGCGGTTGGGGGACGACTCGACCCGGCGGTCCGCTTCCGATGGCCTCGATCAACTCTGGTACGGCGAGCCCGCCGACTGGGAGGTCGTCGAGGCGGTGAAGCGTGTGGCGGCGGCACGCGGGGTTCCCCCGGCGCAGGTGGCGCTCGCCTGGCTGCTGGCACAGCCGGGGGTCACGTCGCCGATCATCGGTGCTACCCGTCCGTCCCACCTCGACGACGCGGTGGCGGCGCTGGACATCGTCCTGTCCGAAGAAGAGATGTCTCTCCTGGAGGCGCCCTACGTCCCGCACGCCGTGAAGGGCATTGCCAATCCGGCCGGCCGTTGATCAGCTCCGGCGACGGCGAAACCAGCGTCGCCAGCGCGGGAGATGCTCTTCGAGGATCTCGGAGGCCGAGTTCTGCAGCTCCTCGTTCTCCATCGAACGGGCCTCGAAATCGAGCAGCAGGCGATCGCGATCGGCGAAGGTCTCGGTGGTGAGGAATGCATTTTCCACCCGCAGCAGCAACGAGCGGGCGCGTTCCAGGTCGAATGCAGCGAGAGCGTCTCTCGCTTCGTCCAGCCTGCGGACGTTCGCCTCCTCCTTGCGGCGGCGCCAGACCCGGGCACCCTGAAGGTGTGTCGTCGCCGCCCCGGACATTCCTTCGGGCAGCAGCTCGAGCAAGCGCCCCGTCTCGGGGTCGGCGTCCAGCTCGAGCAGTCCCTGATGATCGTGTTCCCGCGCCAGAGCGAGGATCTTGCGATTCAACTCCTTGGCGGCGTCGATGTCGGCTTCACCGGTCATAGAGGGTCGAGGATACCGGCGTGCGTCGGGTAGGTCGCGAGAGTTATTCCGGCTACTACCCTGCAGGACCATGGCCATCTTCCCGATTCGAACCTTCGGTGATCCCGTGCTGCGCTCCGTGGCCGAGGTCGTCGACGTCATCGACGACGGCGTTCGCCGCCTGGCGGACGACATGATCGAGACCATGTACGACGCTCCCGGGGTCGGGCTGGCTGCACCACAGATAGGGATTTCCAGGCGCGTGTTCGTGTTCGATGCGGGAGACGGCACGGGACCTCATGTCGTCGTCAACCCGGTGCTCGAAGAGACATCCGGCGAGTGGGAGTTCGATGAGGGCTGTCTCTCCGTTCCCGGCCGGTACTGGCCGATCCGCCGGCCGGCGTATGCGATCGTGTCCGGCTACGACCTGGACGGACGGGAGGTGCGGCATGAGGGCAACGAACTGCTCGGCCGGGTGCTCCAGCACGAGTTCGATCACCTCGAAGGCGTCCTGTTGATCGAGCGACTCGAGCGACGCACCCGCAAAGAGGCACTCCGTGACCTTCGAGACGAGGCGCTCGGTCTTTGATCACCTCGATCTTCCTGGGAACACCCGCCGCCGCGGTGCCTTCGCTGGAGGAGGCTGCCGGCAGTTCGGACGTGCGTCTGGTCGTGACCAGGCCCGATCGCGCCCGCGGCCGTTCTGCGAAACCGCTGCCGTCGCCCGTCAAGGAGGCGGCACTCGCCATGGGCCTGCAGGTCGCACAGCCGGGCAGTCGTCGCGAGTTGCTCGACGCCGTTGCCTCGATCAGCAGCCTCGACGTCGGAGTCGTGGTGGCGTTCGGCATGATTCTCCGCCCGGAGGTGCTCGCCGTACCGCGTCGCGGATTTGTGAACGTCCACTTCTCCCTGCTGCCCCGATGGCGGGGTGCGGCGCCGGTAGAGAGGGCGCTGCTGGCCGGCGACGCCGCAACGGGTGTCACGCTCATGCGGATGGACGAGGGCCTCGACACGGGGCCCCTGATCGAGTCCCGGAGCACGCCGATCTCGGAGTCGGAGACCGCCGGCGCGCTCACCGATCGTTTGAGCCGGATGGGGGCCGAGCTCCTCGGTGCGTCCTTGCCGGCCTACGCAGATGGGTTCATCGTTCCGCAGCCGCAATCAGAAGGGGGAGCGACGTATGCCGGGAAGATCGACAAGGCGGAAGCCCGCCTCGATCTGACGACAGGCCCCGAGGCCGTGCTCCGGGCGGTGAGAGCATTCAACCCCAGGCCGGGCGCCTTCGCCATCATGGACAACCGGCGCGTCAAGGTCTGGCAGGCATCGGGCCCGGTCGAAGGTGAAATCGCGATCGGAGAGGTGCGGAGCATGGCCGGTCGGGTCGTGCTGGGGGTGTCCGGCGGCGCGATCATTCTCGATGTCGTGCAGCCCGAGGGATCACGGCGAATGCCCGGATCCGACTGGTGGAGAGGCATCCAGGCCGGTGCCGGTCGGTTGACGTGAAGACCGGGGTGGCGGCGAGAAGGGCGGCCGCCGCGGCGGTGGGTCGGGTGATGCGTACCGGGGCCTACAGCAACCGTGTGGTCGAAACCGGGTCCTTGACCGGCAGGGAGCGTGAGCACTTCCGCTTCCTGACGTTCACCACGCTTCGGCATCTCACCCGCATCGACCGGATCATCGAGTCCTACAGCAGCAAGCAGGCGACCGATCTCGATCCGGAGGTGCTCGACGTACTGCGGGTGGGCGTCGCCGAGCTGCTGTACGCAGACGCTCCACCGCACGCCGTGGTGGACTCGGCGGTGGAGTCCGTCAAACAGACCCGTCGCCGGAGAGCAGCCGGGTTCGTCAACGCCGTCCTGCGATCGGTGGAACGTTCCGAGCAAGGTGACGCCGTGGACGTTCGAAGAGAGTATCCCTCCTGGCTGGTCGCTCAATTGGAACGAGTCTGGGAGGTCGGTGAAGTCGACGCATTCCTGACCTCCTCACTCCGCGACGCTCCCCGTCAGGTCAGAGCGCGACCGGGTGCGCCGGCCGGTCCCGTCATGCCGGTGGCGGGCGTCCCGAATGCGTTCCAGATGAACGAGCGTGGGGCGCTGCCGGAGGGGTACGTCGTGCAGGACGCGGCGAGTGTGGCAGTCGGCAACGCCGTCCCTCTGGTGGCCGGAGAACTGATTCTCGACATGGCCGCCGCTCCGGGAGGGAAGGCGGCGCATCTCGCCGATCGGGGAGCGCGGGTGGTGGCTCTCGACCGCAACGCCCGAAGGGTCGCCGACGGTGCGAAGCGCCTGCCGAATATCCGGTGGGTGGTGGGGGATGGACTTCGACCACCGCTGCGCGAGTCGTCGTTCGACCATGTGCTGCTCGATGCACCGTGTTCGGGCCTCGGCACCATGCGGCGACGTCCCGAAGTCCGCTACCGNNTCGGCGTTGCGTTTGGTACGCCGAGGAGGCACCGTCACGTATTCGGTGTGCACGGTGACACCGGCCGAGACCGTCGAAGTCGTCGCCGGATTCGATGCCGGCCCTCCGGCCGGAGTGCCCGGACGGAGGTGGGGGAACGGCATGCTCCTCGCTCCGCATCTGACCGGTACCGACGGCATGTTCGTGAGTCTCGTACGAAGGCGCTGACGTCGATACACTCGCCCCGTATGGATTCGATCAAGATCGCACCTTCATTGCTGGCCGCCGATTTCGCCGATCTGGCTGCCGAGGTGGCGCGGATCGAAGACCATGTCGACATGCTCCATCTCGACATCATGGACGGCCACTTCGTTCCGAACATATCGTTCGGGATGCCGGTGATCGAGTCGCTGCGCCCCCACACGGATCTCTTGTTCGACTGCCACCTGATGACCACCAATCCCGACGTCTACTTCGAGGATCTCCGGGCTGCAGGCGGTGACCTGGCAATGGTTCACATAGAGGCGATGACCGACCCCACCGCCGCTGCCGCGGCGGCACGGGCGGCGGGCCTGGGTTTCGGCCTGGTCGTGAACCCGCCGACGCCGATCGAGGCCATCGAACCGTTCGTCGAACTCACCGACATGGTGCTGATCATGTCGGTCCACCCTGGTTTCGGAGGTCAGGCGTTCATTCCGGACGTGCTGGGCAAGGTCGAGACCGCCCGAAAATGGGTTGACCGCGGGGACTTGTCGGTCGATATACAGATCGACGGGGGCATCAACCCGGAAACGGCGCGCCTCGCCGCGAGCGCGGGTGCCAACGTGTTCGTGGCCGGCACGGCCATCTTCCGGGCCGATGATCCCGTCGCCGCAGTGGCCCGCCTGCGAACGGCAATCGACGGGATGTGAGATGAGTGCACGGATTCTGGTGGTGGACGATGACCCCGACATCGTGCAGTTCGTGCGCGTCAATCTCGAACTCGAGGGATTCGAGGTCACGACCGCCGGCGACGGTCATCAGGCGATCAACTCGGCCCTCACCACCGCCCCCGACGTGGTCGTGCTCGACGTGATGATGCCCGGGCTGGACGGTCTGAACGTCCTGAAGCAGCTCAGAACCCATCCGGCCGCCGCCAACACGTCGGTCATCCTGTTGACGGCCAAAGCGCTACCCGAAGATCGGGTGGCCGGGCTGGAGCTCGGAGCGGACGACTACATCACCAAGCCGTTCGACATCAACGAGCTGGTGGCGAGGGTCAAAGCAGTCCTCCGTCGCACGAAGGCCATGCGGGACGTCTCCCCACTGACGGGTCTCCCCGGCAACTTCCGCATCGCCAGCGAACTCGAGGCGCGTATCGATTCGGGCGAGCTCTTCGCGTTGGTCTACGCCGACCTCGACAACTTCAAGGCCTTCAACGATCACTACGGCTTCATGCGAGGCGACCAGGTGATCAAGTTCACGGCACACGCGCTGCTGGAGGCGGCGGCGATTCTCGAGGATCCATCGGCTTTCGTGGGGCACATCGGCGGTGACGACTTCGTCGCCGTCATCAGACCCGACCAGTCCGAGGCATTCTGTATCGAAGCGATCTCGGTCTTCGACGACGGAATCCTGGACTACTACGAAACGGCCGATGCGCTACGCGGCTACATCGAGGTGACCGATCGGAGAGGAGAACGCCACGCTTTCCCGGTGGTCTCGATCTCACTGGGAGTCGCCTCCAACACCTTCCGGGACATCACTTCGCAGTGGCAGGCCTCGGCGATCGCCGTCGAGATGAAGGAACACGCCAAACGGGTATCCGGGTCGAGTTTCGAGATCGACCGCAGGACTTCCTAGGCCGCCTGGAACCCGCCGCCGGCCATCGTCGGCGGCGCGGTACAATTGCGGGGCCCCCTTCAGGGCAGGGTGAAATCCCCGACCGGCGGTGAGAGCCCGCGAACCCGGCAGGGTGGATTCCGGTGGAACTCCGGAGCCGACGGTGACAGTCCGGATGGAAGAAGGAGGGCGTGTGTTCCGCGCGCTCTTCGAAGGAGAGCGTGCGTGAGACCCATGGACCGTGCCGTGCAACTGGCGAAGGCCTTTCGTCCCCACCCGAATCCGCGTGTGGGTGCGGTCATCGTCGATGACGACGGGCGGATCCTTGGAGAGGGCGCGCACGAGAGGCCGGGACTGCCGCACGCCGAACCGCTCGCCATCGCCGCCGCAGGCACGCTTGCCCGCGGTGCCACGATGTACGTCACGCTGGAACCCTGCCATCACCAGGGGCGCACCGGACCGTGCACGGCCGCCATCATCGAAGCGGGTCTGCGCAAAGTCGTCGTCGGGGCTTCCGACCCCGATCCGAAGGTGTCCGGACGCGGCCTGGAAGCACTTCGCTCGGCGGGAATCGAGGTGACCTTCGAGGCCCGGGGGCTCGAAGACGTCGATCCCGGCTACTTCCACCACAGGAGAACGGGCCGGCCGCGGTTCACGTTGAAGAGTGCACTCACCCTCGACGGCCAGGTCGCCGCGCGCGACGGAAGCTCCAGGTGGATCACCGGCGAGGAGGCGCGGCTCGACGGACACCGGCTGAGGGCGGACTCGGATGCCGTGCTCGTCGGCGCCGGTACGGTGTTTGCCGACGATCCACGTCTGGACGTCCGCGTCCCCGGCTACCGGGGACCGCAGCCCAGGCCGGTCGTGATCGCCGGCGCTCGCCCCCTACCTCCGGACGCACGGGTTCTCGGCCGGGGAGCGCTCGTCATCGATTCCGGCGCCGGGTCCCAACCGGGCGAGGTGGTGTCGGTTCCGCCGGGGGAGAACGGGGGCGTGGATCTGGCCGCGGCGGCCCGTGTGATGGGCGATCTCGGCCTGGTCGATGTTCTCATCGAGGGCGGACCCACGCTGGCGGGCAACATGTGGGCCGCCGGGCTCGTGGACCGGGGCGTCTGGTACTTCGGAGCCCGCCTGGCGGGGGGAGTAGGACGGCCGGCCCTGGCCGGCGTATTCGAGACGATCGAACAGGCCGCCTCGGTTCGGATCGTCGATGTTCGCACCGTAGGGTCCGACCTCAGGGTCGAGTTTGTGATGGAGGACTGAATGTTTACCGGAATCGTCGAATTGAAGGGCCGCGTGTTGAACCGGCGTCGTTCGGAAGGCGGAATGCGCCTCGAGGTGGAGGCGCCCGGGCTGCGCCTCGGCATCGGCGACTCGATCGCCGTCAACGGTGTCTGTCTGACGGCGGTGGAGTCCGAGGAGGGGCGCTTCTCGGCCGATGTGGTCCTCGAGACGCTTGCGTTGACGAACCTCGGCGACGTCGACGCAGGCGGGTTCGTCAACCTCGAACGACCGATGGTGGCCGGGGGCCGTTTCGACGGTCATATCGTCCAGGGGCACATCGACGGCGTAGGCACGGTGGCCGCCGTCGAAGCGGAAGGTGACGGCAAGCGGATTCGCATCGAACTCCCGGAGCAGCTGGCCCGCTACGTTGCCTACAAGGGATCAGTGGCCGTGGACGGCGTGAGCCTGACGGTCGCCTCGGTCGACGACGGCACCTTCGAGATCGCCCTCATACCGCATACCCTCGCGGTGACGACTCTCGGCGATGCCCGGCCCGGCAGCCGTTTGAACCTGGAGGTCGATGTCATCGCCAAGTACGTTGAACGGATGATGACGAGGGACGACACATGAGTTTCGCTCCGATCGGGGACGCAATAGATGCCGTTGCCGCCGGACGGTTGGTGGTGGTCGTCGACGACGCCGATCGTGAGAACGAGGGTGACCTGATCATGGCCGCCGAACACGTCACTCCCGAACAGATCGGCTTCATGATCCGCCACACCAGCGGCATCATCTGTCTCCCGGCCGAGGGAGACCGGCTAGACGAGCTCCGCATTCCGATGATGGTGCAGGAGAACACCGATCAACGTCACACCGCGTTCACCATCTCCGTCGACTATCGCCACGGCACGACGACCGGCATCTCGCCGGGCGACCGGACTGCCACCGTGCGGGCGTTCGTCGACCCCGCCAGCCGGCCGGAGGACTTCGGCCGCCCCGGTCACGTGTTTCCACTCCGGTACCGGCCGGGCGGTGTCCTGATCCGCGCCGGGCACACCGAGGCGGCCGTCGATCTCGCTCGACTCGCCGGCCTGTATCCGGCGGCGGTACTGGCAGAAGTGGTCACCGACGACGGAGAACCGGCTCGTCTTCCGTACCTGATGGAGTTCGCCACCCAACATGATCTGGTCCTGATTTCGATCGCCGACTTGATCGAGTTCCGGCGCCGCCACGAGCAGTTGGTGCGCCGGCTGTCGGAGGCCCGTCTGCCGACGGCCTTCGGTGTGTTCCGCGCCGTCGGCTACGAATCGGTGGTCGACGGTCGCGAGCATGTCGCGATGGTGATGGGGGACGTCCACGGCAAGGAGGACGTGCTGGTCAGGGTTCACTCCGAGTGCCTCACCGGGGACACGTTCGCCAGTCTGCGGTGTGACTGCGGTATTCAGCTGAGCGAGGCGTTACGCCGTATCGGTGAGGAAGGTGAAGGTGTGCTGCTCTACATCCGGGGCCACGAGGGTCGGGGCATCGGGCTCGTTCACAAGCTGGCGGCCTATGCGCTGCAGGACCAGGGACGCGACACCGTCGACGCCAACCTCGAATTGGGTTTCCCGGCCGACGCCCGCGACTACGGTGTCGGCGCGCAGATCCTCAGCGATCTCGGGGTCACGACGATGCGACTCCTGACCAACAACCCGACGAAGCGCGCCGGGATCGAGGGATACGGGCTGACGATCACCGAGCGGGTTCCGCTCGAGACCGTGCCCAATCCCGAGAACCTCGACTACCTGCGGGCCAAGGTCGACAGAATGGGCCACATGCTGCACCTGCCGGAGGTGGACGATGCATCTGCGTGAGGTCGAGGGCAGTCTCGACGGTGCAGGATTGCGGGTCGGCATCGCCGTTTCCACGTTCAACGCCACCATCACCGAGGCGCTGCTCTCCGGAGCGCTCGGCGTACTCGAGAAGGCGGGCGTCGAGGCGTGCACGGTGGCGCGCGTCCCCGGCGCACTGGAGATCGGACCGGCGATCGCAAGGCTGGCAGAGGACCACGATGCGGTGATCGCCATCGGCGCCGTGATCGAGGGCGAGACCGACCACTACGAGCACGTGGCAACCCAGGCATCCTCGGCGATCACCCGGGTCGCACTCGCCTCAGGTGTGCCGGTCACCAATGCAGTACTGACGGTGCGGAAGCTGGAGCACGCCCGAGACAGGGCGCTGCCGGGACCCGGGAACAAGGGCGCCGAGGCTGCAGAAGCAGCGATTCGAATGGTGCATGTGATTCGCGCCGTCTGATGGCCGGGTTTCGCGTTGGCGACCGGTTCCGTATACTGTTGCGGACAAGTCAAGAGCAAGAGGAGGCACGCTGCTTCCCACCCGGCCACACCCCGTGCGCCGAGGTCCCTCGTCCCCGACGAATGCAGCAACCCTTCTTGCTGCATTTTTCTCGTAGAGGAGGTCACGAGATCGCCGAACCACGCGTGAACAACGCAATCAGGGCCCGAGAGGTGCGGGTAGTCGCACCCGACGGCTCACAGATCGGAGTGAAGAAGATCGAGGAAGCCCTATGGCTGGCCGACCAGCTCGGGCTCGACCTGGTCGAGGTCGCTCCGGAAGCCAGA
>JABAOG010019015.1_pt1 | contig 17160 bp, 19 predicted proteins | sample 7062131 | NCBI WGS metagenome assembly JABAOG01 (sample SAMN14538629, study PRJNA623070) | marine sediment metagenome | biome: marine biome [ENVO:00000428]; feature: marine pelagic biome [ENVO:01000023]; material: deep marine sediment [ENVO:00002113] | place: India: Arabian Sea | collected...
TGCGGCGAATCCATTCCAGCACCATAGCAGCATGTTCTTTTTCTTCATCGCGGTTGTGCCTTAATATCCCTCTCAGTTCCGCGTCCTTGCAGGCATCCATTCTCTGGTTATACCAGTCGACGGCCTCAAGTTATTCCATTAAAGAAATGATGGCCCGATGCATGTCCCGGGTTTCATCACTCAGTTCTTGAATGGATTCATGATAACCTTCATTTGCCATTGCTTGTCTCCTCAAGAAATTTTTTAAACATTCATCAATCAAATGGATTACGCAACACAATAGTCTCTTCACGATCAGGACCGGTTGATACCATGTCGACGGGCGTTTCTGTCACTTCCTCGATGCGTTTAATGTATTTACGTGCCGTTTCCGGCAACTCATTAAACGTGCGTATGCCCAGGGTAGAATTCTGCCAGCCGGTGATTTCTTCATATACGGGTCTGCATTCGGCAAACTCATCTGCACCTGTGGGTGGTGTCAACCTGGTTTCACCATTACTCTGATAGCCTGTACAAATCTGGATTGTTTCGAGGCCATCAAGAACATCAAGCTTGGTAATACAAAGGCCAGACAAACTGTTGATCTGTTTTGAACGGCGCAGGGCAACTGCATCAAACCAGCCGCAACGACGCGGCCTGCCGGTAGTTGCACCAAATTCATGCCCTTTGCTGGCCAGGTGTTCGCCCATCGCATCAAATAATTCTGTCGGAAACGGTCCGGAACCTACCCGTGTGGTATAGGCCTTGGTAATTCCAAGGACATAGTCAAAATTCAACGGCCCGACACCTGTTCCTGTCGCTGCACCACCAGCGGTAGTGTTGGAGGAAGTAACAAAAGGATAGGTCCCGTGATCAACGTCCAGCAAGGTGCCCTGGGCGCCTTCAAAGAGAATGTTTTCACCAGCAGCATGCATCTGGTAAAGCATCTCGGTAACATCGGTAATCATGGATTTGAATTGGTCGGCATAAGCCATCGATTCATCCAGCAGCACCTGGAAGTCNNGGAAGTCCAGGGTTCTGGTTTTATAAAAATGCTTAAGAACAAAATTATGATAATCCAGGACTTCACCCAGCTTTGCTGCAAATCGCTTGCGGTGCAAGAGATCACCTGCGCGCAGGGCACGTCTTGCTATCTTGTCTTCGTACGCCGGCCCGATACCCCGTCCCGTTGTGCCGATGGCTGCTTCCCCACGTGCCTTTTCCCGGGCCTGGTCCAGTGAGATGTGATACGGCAGGATCAGGGCAGAAGCTTCGCTGATAAATAATCGATCACGGGCCGGTATACCGTTTTTCTCCAGCATTTGCATCTCCTCCAGCAACGCCGAAGGACTCAGTACCACCCCATTACCGATAAGACACTTGACACCGTCTCTGAGGATGCCGGAAGGAATGAGATGAAGTACGGTTTTCTTGCCGTCAATAACAACTGTATGGCCGGCATTATGCCCGCCCTGGAAACGCGTAACAGCACTGGTGTACTCGGTCAGTAAATCGACGACCTTGCCTTTACCTTCGTCTCCCCACTGGGTGCCGATGACAACCACATTTTTACCCATGCTTGTTCACACCTTTTTGTTTCATACGATAGGAATTCTTCTGGCAGGAACTACAGCTTGACGACTTGCCACTGTCCGTCTTTCAATTGCAGTTTGCGATCACAACCGGCCTGCCTAGCAGATTGTTTCTGACCCGGCAAAGCCCGGATTACAATTTCCCCTTTTTTTCTCAGTGCCACAATTTTCTTATTCAGTTTTTTATCTTCTTTCGCGGGGGCAAAAATGGCCTGCCGTTTGAACTCTTTTTGTCGACCCACTGACAGCAGTGTCTTGATGTCTGTGCTGAATCCGGTTGCAGGACGTGCCTGACCAAAGGCTTGGCCGATGGCATCATAGCGACCACCAAAAGCAATACCCTGGCCGCTGCCTGGAACAAATGCAGTGAACACAATGCCGGTGTGATAGTGATAACCACGCAACTCGGCCAGATCAAAAAACAGCGGGGCACCCGGCAGGCATTTATTGACCAATGCAACCAGGGTCTTCAATTCTTTCAGGCAATGTTTGATTGAACCGCTGGAATCGGTCAGCTCTTTAGCGGCCCGATCCAATATCGAAGCGTCTCCACAGGCCATGATCAAAAACCGCAGCTTGTCCCCGAGTTTTTTCGGCAGAGACCATTGCTTCAACAGATCATTCAATTCAGATGTCGCCTTACGTTGCAGAATACTGAAAAGTTCGGTTTCCTGGTTTTTATCGAGGCCAGCGGATTTCAGTATGGTTTCATAGATGCCGACATGCCCCAGATCGATGTGGATATCCTCGACACCGGCGAGCTTGAGTGTTTCCAGCATCAGGCAAAGGCTTTCTGCCTCAGACTCAATACCGGCGTGACCATAAAGTTCCGCTCCCACCTGTAACGGGCTGCGGCTAGCGCCGCTGGACTCGGGGCGGGTATGTAATACTGTTCCCAGGTAACATAAACGGTTGGGGCCTTCGGCCTTGAGGTTATGGGCATCTATGCGGGCCACCTGTGGTGTTGTGTCAGCACGGATTCCCATCATGCGTCCACTGATTTGATCGGTGAGCTTGAAGGTCTGCAGATCCAGATCCTCGCCCGTCCCCGTCAGCAGGGATTCGAGGTATTCAACCAGGGGTGGCATGACCAGTTGATAGCCCCAGGTACGATAAAGATCGATGATCCGCCGGCAAAGGTTCTCAAGCTGTTCAGCATGTGGTGGAAGGATTTCCTCGATACCTTCCGGAAGTAACCAACGTTTATGTGTCACCATGCTAGTTCACCAGATAAAGGAGCAAAACACCACAGACCATGCAACTGAGACCAACCACACGCAGTGTGTGATCATCCATCTGTGAAACCTGAATCATCATTTTTCTCAATGCCCCGGGGCTGATGAAAGGGGTGATCCCTTCTATCACCAGCACCAGCGCAAAAGCTGTGAGAATTTCCTGCCACATTTTAAACTCTTCGGGCCTTTACCGGTAACTGACACAAAAAATCCGGGGCGTCCCCCGGATTCCTATTTCCGTTTAGGAAATCTGTTATATCTGAAGGACAAGGCATTGCCTTAGACGCATATTGTTATTTGATTCCCCGGGGATTATTAAAGTATTTAAAAAACTCTGAGTCAGGTTCCAGCAACAGGATATTATTTCCTTCACTGAAACTGTTCTGGTAAGCCGTCAGACTACGATAAAGCGAATAGAATTCCTGATCCTTACCAAATGCCAATGCATAAACCTCGGTTGCCTTGGCATCACCTCTCCCGCGAATTACTTCAGCATCCTTGTAGGCCTCGGCAAGAATCACTTCACGTTCACGATCTGCAGCGGCCCTGATCCGTTCTGCCTGCTCCGCACCGCGAGCGCGGAAGTCCTTGGCCACCCGATTACGCTCTGCACGCATTCGGGCATATACCGAGTTGCTGACCTCAGTCGGCAGATCGATACGCTTGGTCCTGACATCAACTACACGTATACCTAGTTCGTTTTCAAGGCCCGAAGTTGATTCAGTGACGATGTTCAGTATCTCTGTCCTTTCACCGGCCACCACTTCCTTTACGGTTCGTGCACCAAACTCATCACGCAAGGCACGGTTCATACGTTTGTCCAGCCGGTTATTGGCCGTGAGGATGTCACCCTGGGTGGCAAAGTAGAATTGTTTCGTATTGGAGATTCGCCATTTAATGAAGTAGTCAACCAGAACATCCTTCTTTTCTTCTGTGAGAAAACGTTGTGCTTCCTTGTCGAGGTTCAAGAGACGGTTTTCGAACTTCTTAACGGTGTTCATGATCGGTATCTTGAAATGCAAGCCAGGACCGATGTCCGTTTTCTTGATTTCCTTGAACTGGAACAGGATGGCCGTCTCCCACTGGTCAACTTTATACAGGCAGGTCGACGCAATAATACCCAGTACGATAGCAATAATTATAAGTCTCGGAATCATTATCTTGCCCCCCTGCTTCTGCTGTCACTGTAGGGGTCGGCCGGCTGTGATTCCGAGGGATTGGAGGATTCTGTCCTGAACTCACGGCGCGTACTCGAACGTCCTGAGTCGGATGAATCCTTCAGTATCCGATCAATCGGTATGTACATGAGATTGTTACTGCCTTCTGTATCCATAAAGACCTTGTTAGTATCAACTAATACCGATTCCATAGTATCCAGATAGAGTCTCTCACGTGTGACACTGGGTGCCTCTTCATACTCCGTAAGCAGCTGTTCAAAACGGCTGGCTTCGCCTTCCGCCTTGGCAATTACACGCGCCTCATACGCATTCGCCTCTTCCCGAAGGCGTGCAGCCCTGCCCCGTGCCTTTGGGATGATATCATTACTGTAGGCTTCCGCTTCATTAACCAGGCGCTGTTCATCCTCCCTCGCCTTGATGGCNNTGATGGCATCATCAAAAGCTGCTTTCACTTCATCCGGTGGCTTAGCAGCCTGCATTTCGACACCTATAATGAGAATTCCAGTTTCAAAGTCATCCATGATTTGTTGAATCAGTTTCAGTTGACTCTGTGCAACCTGGCTACGGCCTTCCGTCAGGACAAAATCCAGGTTGCTTTTACCGATGACATCACGCACCGCGCTCTCGGTGGCCTGGTGCAGGGTGGCCTCGGGGGCATAAACATTGAATTTATAGGCATGTGGATCACTAATACGCCATTGGACAGCGACCTCGACATCAACGATGTTCTCATCCCTGGTCAACATGCTGGCCTTGTGAGTTAGCGAGCGCTCCTGACCGACATTCACAATCAGGATTTCTTCTATGGGCCTCGGGAAACGGAAATTAAGCCCGGGTTGCAGAGTGGCAACATGTTCACCAAACCGCAGGACAATGCCGCGTTCCTGTTCATCGATGGTATAGGTCATGTCAACCAGAACCAGGATCGCAAAACCCAGAGCAACCAGAATCCAGATAAAGGATGAACCATCCTTATCACCGCTGCCGTGTCTGCCCCGGCGGCCAAATATACCACCAAAACCCTGTTGCATCTTGCGGACGATTTCGTCCAGATCCGGTGGCCCGTCGGGATTCTTGCCCCGGTTACCCCAGGGATCCTTACCGTTACCTCCACCGGAGGAATCATTCCAACCCATTCAATTAGCTCCTGATAACATAATAAATTCTCTGTAATTGGTGCCACTTACAACCAGTAAAACAGAGACCAGATCTTAATGCGGCAGACACTATCACTGCAAATTGATATCTTCCAGTCCGGATTCCCGACAGAGTGCGGACAGCCGCGGCGTTGCCATATTGATTTCCATTAACCAGCCGCCGTGTTCATCGGTTTCCTCATTGCGCACGGCACCGATCTTGAACAAGTGCGCCCGCAGTTTGGCTGCCGTGGCTGGCAAATGCAATGAATGCTGTTGCCCGTTGCTGGAAATGAATTCACGGATGGCAACGCACAGCAATTCCAGACCCTGGCCTGTTCCGGCTGATAACCAGATACGTTGTGGCAATCCATCCGGGCCGTATTCCATTCTCGGTTCCTGTTGCACGATATCGATTTTATTGTAGACCTCTATCTGGGGAATATGCTCCGCTCCGATTTCCCGGATGACTTCATTGACCTGTTCGCTATGGGCGTGCCGTTGGCTGTCAGTGGCATCAATTACATGCAGCAAGAGGTCGGCCTGACGTGTTTCTTCCAGTGTGGCATGAAAGGCTTCAATCAGATCATGCGGAATATGCCGAATGAATCCGACCGTATCCGAGAGTATGACCGGTATTTCGGGAGCAACCTCGAAACGGCGAATGGTCGGATCCAGAGTAGCAAACAATTTGTCCGCGGAATATACGTTGGCACCAGTCAGGCGGTTGAACAGGGTCGATTTGCCAGCATTGGTATAACCCACCATTGATATCATCGGCATGTCCGAGTTCAACCGGCGCTTGGCGCCTTGCTGGCGCTGTGAACGGACTTTGTCCAGACGATTATGGATGGTCTTGATGCGCCGGCCGATCAACCGCCGATCAGTCTCCAACTGGGTTTCACCAGGACCACGCAGACCAATACCTCCTTTTTGTCGCTCCAGGTGAGTCCAGCCCCGGATTAAACGGGTAGAGAGATGTTGTAACTGGGCCAGTTCAACCTGGAGCTTGCCCTCATAACTGCGGGCACGTTGGGCAAAGATATCGAGAATCAATTCCACCCGATCGATCACGCGACATTCTAGGGCCTTCTCGAGATTACGCTCCTGACCCGGACTGATGGAATGATTGAAGATCACTACGTCGGCATCATCACATGTGACCGCCTCCTTGATCTCTTCAAGCTTGCCTTCACCAATGAAATAACGTGGGTTGGGAACGGACTTATGGCAGGTGATGGTGGTGACTGCTTCCACTCCTGCCGAACTCACCAGTTCAGCAAATTCTTCCAGGTCTTCATTGAACTCCGAGGACTGGAAATCGATATGGACCAGTACTGCTCGGGTGCTGCTCTTTGCGGGCTCAGTCAAACGCCCCGTTCCTGCTTTTCAAGATCATCTATTGGCTTTCAGCTCCACTGTCATCCTCCATCCTGGGCATTTTCACGTTGCGGGACGGCACGATTGTCGATATAGCATGTTTATAGACCAGTTGACTGACTGTGTTCTTCAACAATATGACGAATTGATCAAACGATTCAACCTGTCCCTGTAACTTGATGCCGTTGACCAGATATATTGAAACGGGAACCCTTTCCTTGCGTAATGCATTCAAAAATGGATCCTGTAATGTGTGCCCCTTACTCATCAGGATACTCCTTATTATTTATTGTTATATATAAGGTACAGCTGCGCTAACATATAAAGCCTTGCTATTATAACCTGCATAGTATATTACAATTTAATCGATTTTTTTTCCTTTTTTATCATATAGTTATAAACACTATCTGTCAGATCACTGGCCAATGAATCAAACCAGGCCGCATTTTCCTCACGCCGCAGCCAAGTCAGTTGGCGCTTGGCCAATTGTCGCGTTGCAGCAACAGCATGCGCCTTCATTTGCTCATAATCAAGTGTCCCGGCCAGATATTCCCAGACCTGGCGGTAACCCACCAGGCGCATTGCCTGCAAATTGGGGCCCAGGTCCTTGCGTTCATAAAGTGTTTGCACTTCTTCAACCAGCCCCTCCTGCAGCATTTTTTCAAAACGTGAGCTAATACGGTCGTGCAGGACCCGCCGGTCCTTCGGGGCAACTATGATCTTGATGACCGGGTGCTCAAGTGATTGCGATGGAAGATCGTGAAATTCACTGATCACACGACCCGTCAATTCATAGACCTCGAGCGCCCGTTGCAGGCGCTGGGGATCATTGGGATGTATCCGATCAGCCGCTGCGGGATCGACGGCCGCCAGTTTGTCGTGCATGGCGGCCCAGCCCTTTTCTTTCGCCTCGGTCTCAATTCGCAAACGTATCTCCGGATCGGCAGCCGGCATCTCTGACAAGCCCTGCTCCAGCGCACGGAAATAAAGACCGGTCCCACCAACCAGTAAGGGCACACCTCCGGCAACATGAATGCTTTCAATTTCACGACGGGCATCCTCGGCGAACCGGGCCGCGGAATAACATTCGGCAGGATCACAGATGTTAATCAGGCGATGGGGAACTTCATCCAGGAGCTCTTTGCCGGGCTTTGCCGTGCCAATATTCATGCCTCGGTAGACCATCGCCGAATCAACACTGATGACCTCCATGGGCAGACGCCGGCAAAGTTCCACCGCCAGATCGGTCTTGCCACTGGCAGTCGGGCCCATGAGAAAAACAATAGGTGTATCCATTTACAACAGATCTTTCAGGGACTGTGGGTCAAAGTGACGGTAGGCACGACGGAAATTTCTCGGATTAATTTTGCCTTCAATGTTTTTCAAATCTTCAGCGAGTTGTAAGGATTGTTTTTCTGTCAGGGGAACACCGGTATCGTTGGCATGAGAAGCACAAGCATCCAGAAGAGAGTCCATGAGCGTGGCCGTGTCCTTGCACCGGTTCAGCGTAGTAACGACGTCATTGATCAACGCCAGAGCATCGGCATTGGCCAAAGGTACCGGCAGACCTTTTATCATGACAGTGTCCGGCGCACTTTGTTCAAACTCAATGCCCAGGGATTGCAGTAACATTTTATTCTGATCCAGCAATTCAATATCACTCTCACTGAATATAGCTGACAAGGGCACCAGTACCGGACGGGACTGGATCCCGGAGTGTTGCTCTTGCTCTGATAACCGCAGTTTCATGATCAGCTCAAGGGCAACTGGCATATCGATTAAGACAAGACCCCGGTGATTGACCAGCAGATATCGGTCCCCGATAACCAGGGTCTTTCCACACCCGCTTGCGGATTGCTTGAGCTTGTCCCGATAAATGCTTGTGGCTTCTGTGATAGCGATTGGCTCCTTGCCATTGACAGTGTTCTTCTGCAGAACGTCAGTTGCGGACGCATTTATGGCGCGTGTTATCACAGCCTGGAGAAAATCAAAGATCTGGCGCGTCTCCTTGAAGCGGACTTCGTACTTGGCTGGATGAACATTGACATCCACATCTCTGAGTGCAGTTTGCAAATAAAGGACATATGCGGGGTACTTGCCGGGATAAATACGGTCCTGGAATGCCGAGCGAACTGCATGTTGCAGCATCCGGTCGCGGATGATCCGGCCATTCAGGTATATGTATTGCTGGTCCGTCTGGCTGCGCGCAGCGTCTGGTAATCCGATCCAGCCATGTAAACTCAGGTCACCCGCCGTCTGGTTAACCGGCACAGCATGCTGATAAAAGGCCTTGCCCAAAACCTCTTGAAGCCGTTGCTCAGGTGTCTGATCACCGCTTGAAGTGGCGAATACCTGACGCTGGTTATGCAACAGGCGTAAGGATAAATCCAGACGACTCATAGCAACCCGCTTGACTAGTTCCAGGATATTCAGGTACTCGGTTTTTTCGCTGCGTAAGAATTTTTTTCTTGCCGGAGTATTGTAAAAAAGCTGGTTGACTTCGACAGTGGTGCCAACAGGGTGCGCAGCCGGTTGAATCGCTGGTTTACCATTTCTCTCAAGTAGTAACGTCCGGGCATAATCCTGACCCGACCGACGGCTGGTCACACTGAATATTGAAACAGCGGCAATACTGGAGAGGGCCTCACCCCGGAAACCGAGAGTTGCTATGGCAGACAGATCGGAATCTGCCAACAGCTTACTCGTGGTATGACGCTCGATAGCCAATGGCAGATCATCTGCATGGATCCCCCGGCCATTGTCCATGACCCGAATCAGGCGACTGCCGCCGGATTCGATCTCCACCGTGATACGATCCGCCCCGGCATCCAGACTGTTTTCCAGTAGCTCCTTTACCACGGATGCCGGTCTCTCGATGACTTCGCCTGCCGCAATCCGGTTTACCAGATTGTCAGGTAAACGATGTATTCGTATGTCCGGATCAATCACCGCCATAGGGCCTATGATACGGCAGTCGTGAGATAGCTTATAGTTGCAGGATTTGACTAGCTGCTGGGAATGGTGAGCGTTTGCCCGACCTTTATGATATCGGACTTCAAACCGTTATGATCACGCAGACTCTCGGTGCTGATCCGGTAACGCTGGGCAATGCCCGACAAGGTATCGCCCCGGGCAATGATATGTTTTTTGGGCACCTTGCGCATCGCAATCAGGGTATTGTCTGGTGCATGTTCGTAGAAATAACCGCGGATACCACTCAGGATCGCCCGTGCCAGCTTGGCCTGATAAAAGCCGTTTCTCAGATTACGTTCTTCACTGGGATTGGAAATATACGCTGTTTCAATCAATAAGGAAGGGATGTCAGGTGACTTTAAAACGGCAAAACCCGCGGCCTGAACATCGCGTTTATGGACCTTGCCAATACTTTTTAGTCCATCGAGCACCCGGTCCGCCACCTCAATACTGGCTTCCAGGCTGGCAGTCTGGGAAAGATCCAGCAAGACTGATGCCAGCACATCATCTTGCACATCCAGGCTCACACCACCAATCAGATCAGATGCATTCTCCTGCTCTGCCAACCAGCGTGCGGCCTCACTAGTAGCCCCGCGCTGCGAGAGTATGTAAACCGATGATCCATGTACGCGGGAGTCCCTGAAGGCATCCGCATGAATGGAAATGAAGAGATCGGCTCTTGCCTGGCGGGCCTTCTCAATGCGTTTACGCAGTGAAATGTAATAGTCACCTTCCCGGATCAGCACTGCGCGCATGCCATATTCCTTATTGATCAGGCTTGCCAGGCGATTTGCTATTTGCAAGACAACGTCTTTTTCATTCGTTCCCCCCGGCCCTCTGGCACCAGGATCTTCCCCCCCATGCCCGGCATCAATCGCAATGACCACATCACGCGCCTTGGGTGGCGTTTTATCAACGGAAACTCTTTGTAATGCGTCACTACGCGAGGGTTCATAGAGATCAATTACCAGCCGGTGCCCGTAATGCTGATTGGGAGGCAAGAGGAAGCTTTTGATCTCGGTTTTTTGTTTGAGGTCGAGGACGATTCGAAGATCGTTCTGATTACGGACGCCATTGCGGACCAATTTGAGGTATTTATCGGCCTTGGTTGGCTGCGCCGGCGCCCTGGTGATCCGGGTATCCTGAATATCCACGACCACGCGATCCGGGCTAGTGAGTTCAGACAGCTTATGCTGAACGGGGCCCGAGACATCGAACACCACCCGGGTATTATCGGGTGCTGCCCAGATACGAACATTTTCCAGTTTGACCTGTTCGGCCCAGGCGGGCAGACCCAGACAAAGTAGCACAGTTAACCACAGAGCTCGCATTGGAATCCCTTGAAAATTAGTTACTCACTCTCTAGTTATTGGTTGTTAGGTAAATAATTTCAAGTTTTTCCGAGAAAATCAACATATATTATTGTTTTGTATCTTAATTAATCACATTTTTTGAGGCAGTAAAGGATCCCAGCAGGTGGCGTCCCACTGCTGATTCCGGTATCAGTTCCAGTTCCCGTCCAGACGCTGTGGCCCGAATTTTTATCCTGAGATCACCCCGGAACAGTACGCCAGCGGCCCGGTCCGGCCATTCCACCAGGCAGATAGCGCGACCATCAAAATAATCCCTGAGGCCGATGCCTTCCAGTTCCTCCTGGGTATTTAGTCTATATAAATCAAAGTGATAGTAGTCCCTGCCGGCAATGTGGTAAGGCTCCACCAGGGTATAGGTCGGGCTTTTGACCTTGCCCTGATGACCAGCTGCCTGAAGAAAGCCGCGGACAAAGGTGGTCTTGCCGGCACCCAGTTCCCCTTCCAGCAGTAGTGTTGTCCCGGGTTTACAGTGAGGAAACAGCCGGGCCGCCAGTGCGACCATGGCATCAGCCGTGGGAATTTGCAGTGGCATTTCAGGGGTTCACCAGCCGTCTGAGTTCCACCATCAGGTCGGTTGCCAACATACCGCGTTCACCGTCCAGGGCCGCGGCATCACCTGCAAGTCCATGACAACAGACACCAAGTCGGGCGGCATCCGCCAGCTCCAGTCCCTGGGCAAGCAGGCCGGCAAGCACACCGGTCAGGACATCACCCATACCACCCGTTGCCATGCCTGGATTCCCATAAGGACAGACAGAAACAGTCCCGTCCTGGTCTGCAATCAGAGTGCCATTGCCTTTCAACACCACGACACCACCATAGCGTTGTTGCAGTTCCAGAACCGCACTGAAACGATCGGACTGAACCTCCAGGGTGCTGATCCCCAATAACCTGCCTGCCTCCCCCGGATGGGGAGTTATGATCCAGCGATCGTGATAAACGGGGTCGGCAGCCAGCAGGTTCAGGGCATCGGCATCGAGCACCAGTGGCAGAGAACTTTCCAACACCCTGGCCATTAACCCCTGCGACCATTCGGTCTGTCCCAGACCCGGACCGATGCCAATCACACTGCATTTTTCAATCAGTGGCCCCAGATCAGTCGGTCTGCCCACCCCATGCGCCATGAGTTCGGGAACGGCCAGGCTGATCAGGGGCGCATGACCCGGATCCGTGGCCACACTCACCAGACCTGCACCGACACGGCCAGCGGCCTCTGCGGCCATTCGAATTGCGCCGGAAAAGCCGGGCAATCCTCCAACCACCAGGACGTGGCCAAAGTGTCCCTTGTGGACGCCCGGTAACCGAGGTGCCAACAAGGCCTCGAGTTGCTGGAAATCCAGCAGGCATGCAGAAGGTGTCAGGCTCTCCAGAATATCTGTCGGTGCACCCAGATCGCTGAAATGGATCTGGCCGCAACAGGTCGGGCCCTGGCCGGTGAACATCCCCTGCTTGAGACCGATAAAGCTGCTGGTCGCCTGTGCCTGGATGGCTACACCCATGACTTCACCGGTGTCTGCATTCAGACCGGATGGGATATCGATGGCAAACACCTGAGCTTGCAGGGCATTGAGTGCTTCCAGGACCCCGGCAAGTTCGCCGGCAACGGGTCGATCCAGCCCGGTACCGAGTATGGCATCGACAATCAGTTCTTCCTGTTTCGGCCGGACATAGGTGTCGATAATGACCCCGGCTTGCTTAGCCCGCTCTGCTGCAGTCTTTGCATCGCCCTGCAATTGTTCGAGCGGTTTCACGTACAGGCAGCGTACCTGGTAACCGGCTTCATGGGCCAGCCGGGCAATCACGTAGCCGTCACCACCGTTATTGCCGCCGCCACAAATAACGGCTATCTGTCTGGTTTTGGGCCAGAGTGACTGGAGGGTGGTAAAAGCTGCGCTGCCGGCTCGCTCCATTAATTCGATGCCCGGTATCTGACCCTGCTCAATAACCCGGCGGTCCAGTTCCCTGACCTGCTCTGCCCGGTAAAGATTGACTGGTAGTGAGCTTGTCATAGGCGTTTCTTACTGCGGTTTCAAGAAGTTTTCCCGGTAAAAACGCAATTCATCGATCGAGTCATGGATATCAGCCAGTGCCAGATGTGAAGACTCCTTGGAAAACTGCGTTTGCTCAGGGTACCAGCGTTTCATCAGCTCTTTCAGAGTGCTGACATCCAGATTCCGGTAATGAAAATACTCTTCCAGGCGTGGCATTAATCGGTGCAGAAAGCGGCGATCCTGGCAAATACTGTTGCCACACATGGGTGAGGCCTTTGCCGGAACGAACTTTTCCAGGAATGCCAGGGTCAATTGTTCAGCATCTGCTGTTGTGTAACCGCTTTTCATTACACGATCAGTCAGTCCTGACTTGGCATGTTGCCTAGTATTCCATTCGTCCATGGATTGCATAATGCTGGCATCCTGATGGATCGCTACGACAGGGCCTTCATCGAGTATATTCAACTGACTGTCGGTAACGACGGTCGCGATTTCGATGATATAATCCATGTCTGTATCCAGACCTGTCATTTCAAGGTCTATCCATATCAGGTTATCTGCGGATTGAGCCATCTTTTACCTTATTTTTTGCGGGCTTGGCGTATTCTAGCAACATACCACAGAGATCTGATAGGGTGATAAATATATAAATCCGGATGAGAATTGAATGAATGAATTTACCGTAGTCTTTCTGGTTGCCCTGTTCCTCAGTGTCGCCTTGCAATGGTTGTTGGGTATGAGACATATCCATCATGTACGCCGACATCGTCAGGAGGTACCTCAGGACTTCAGCGAAAACATTCCACTGGATGCACACCAGAAGGCAGCCGATTACACACAGGCCAAGGTCAGGTTTGGTCTGACTGAACTTGTTATTGGCACAGTCATATTGTTGATCTGGACACTTGGTGGTGGATTACAATTGCTGGACCAGTTTGTTCGTGATTATGAGCTATCTCCAATCTGGACTGGAACCTTTGTTATACTGGCCTTCCTGCTGATTTCTTCTCTGCTGGATCTGCCACTGTCTTACTTGCGGACCTTCAAACTGGAACAGGCCTTTGGTTTCAACAAGTCCACCCTGAGGATATTCCTCACCGATGTTATCAAGCAGGCGGCCATAGGTTTCCTTATCGGTACCCCATTAATCCTCCTGGTATTATGGATCATGGCGACGACCGGTGATCTCTGGTGGTTGTATGTGTGGTTTACCTGGCTTGTTTTTAGCCTGTTCATGATGTGGGCCTATCCGGCTTTCATTGCCCCGCTCTTCAACAAGTTCAGACCCCTGCAAGATCAGTCACTGAGACAGCGGATTGAAAACCTGCTCAGCCGGAACGGATTTACCAGTAAAGGGATTTTTGTAATGGATGGTTCAACCCGTTCCACGCACGGAAATGCCTACTTTACCGGTCTGGGTGCGAACAAGCGCATCGTGTTTTTCGATACCTTGATAGATGAACTTAGCCCGGATGAGATTGAGGCCGTACTAGCCCATGAGCTGGGACATTTCAAATGCAATCACATCCGTAAACGCATCATCACTCTAGGACTGGTATTCTTCGCAGGTCTCGCACTGCTTGGGTATCTGATTGACAGGCCGTGGTTCTACCAGGGACTTGGTATTGAAGAGGCGTCAAACTACATGGCATTAATCCTCTTTGTCCTTATCTCACCGGCTTTCACGGTTTACCTGCAACCGATATTTTCCTTTATCTCCCGACGACATGAGTTCGAAGCTGATGACTTTGCCGCAGAGCAGGCACAGACTGGCAATCTTATCAAGGCACTGGTTAAGCTCTACAAGGAAAATGCAAACACCCTCACACCGGATCCCTGGTACTCAGCGTTTCACGATTCTCATCCGCCGGCACCCATACGCATATCACATCTGAATACCAAGACTGCATGACTAAAAGCCTGCCGGTATTGTTGTTAATTGCTTCCCTGCATGTCCATCACTCTTCCCTTGCCGGTGAGCCAGAACTGGGCCGGCAACTTCATGACAAACATTGTATGAATTGTCATCAACCTGCTATCTATACTCGGGAAAATCGAATAATCCATTCTTTTAAAGAATTGTCCGAACGGGTCAAGCAATGTGAACTCTCAAATGAGTTAACCTGGTTTGATGAAGAAATAGATTCGGTAGTTGAGTATCTCAACAGCACCTATTACCGGTTTGAAAAGTAGGGTTTGATCTTACCCTGGTTCTAGAATTCTCGGCGGCCAGCGAGTGCATGCAGTATTGTATTACTGCCTACGTATTCAAGTTCCCCGCCCATTGGCACACCATGGGCGATACGGGTAACCCTGAGTTGACGCTTTCTGACCATTTCACCAATGTAATGGGCCGTGGCCTCACCTTCAACCGTGGTATTGGTGGCCAGAATCACTTCCTTGATTTCATCTTCATCCAGTATCGCGCTCAGTTTGTCCAAACCCAATTCCTCTGGGCCAATACCATCCAGTGGTGAGAGATGTCCCATCAACACAAAATAAAGTCCCTTGTACTCGGCGTCTTCAATAGCGTAAACATCTGCAGGGCTCTCGACCACGCATAGTAATGAACGATCACGCTTTTGACTGACGCAGATTGAACATTCATCGGTTTCACTGAATGTCCGGCAACGGCTGCAGTGACCGATTTTCTCCATTGCTTCGGTCATGGTAGCTGCCAGATGCCGGGCACCCTGACGGTTTCTTTGCAGGAGATGATAGGCGATTCGTTGTGCCGATTTGCGTCCAACACCAGGCATGCAACGCAATGCCTCGATAAAACGTTCAAGGACAGTCGATTCAGGCATCAGTGGCTTGGATGAAATAAAAAAATTAAAAAGGTAATTTCATGCCCGGGGGTAATCCTATACCACCGGCAAGTCCGGACATTTTCTCCTGGGTTGCCGACTCGACGCGGCGGTTGGCATCGTTAATAGCTGCCGCAATGAGGTCTTCAAGCATCTCCTTATCATCACTTAACAATGAGGGATCGATTTCCAGTTTTTTGACATCATGGCGACCGGTCATGGTCACTTTGACCAGGCCAGCGCCCGATTGCCCGATGACTTCCATATTGGCAATCTCTTCCTGGGCTTTTTGCAGGTTTTCCTGCATCTTCTGGGCCTGTTTCATGATATCGCCCAAACCATCTTTCATTTCAGTTTGTCTCCTCCTGCTGACTTGATTGCTGTGAGACGGGATGAATGGATGACTTGTCGACAACAGCATCGAACATCTTTTCCAGTGTCTTGATATTGGGATCATTCTCAATAGACTGTTCAGCCGCTTTTTGCCTTTCCTGTTCCTCGCGATCACGAATTTCCGCCGGTGTCTCCATTGCCGGTTCCTCAATGATCAATTCAACTTTCAAGTTTTCACCAAAGTGGGCTTTTAATGCACCGATCAGACGTTCTTTCTGGGTGGCATTGAGCAAGTGTTCCCACTTGGGTGACAGTGACAGATGTATCCGGTCCAGGGTATGTTGCTTCAGGCTGCAATGACCGGCGAGTTCCCGGACCAGACCGACCAGGGCCATGTCATCAATAATATGCCGCCATTCTTTTGCATTCTCTGCTTGCTCATTTGACTTCACGTGGCCGGAACCATTACCTGGCATCTGATCAGGATTGTCATTCAAACCAGCCGAAGCCTGTGATTGATAATCCGGTTCCGGCTCAGATATTTGTGGTGATGATTTCCTGACGGTACTGCCTGACACCGCAGCTGCCGGACTGAAGGCCAACATCCGGACCAGCACCATTTCAAACGCACTGCGTGGATCAGGCGAGAGTGCAATATCACGACGACCATTGAGACCAATCTGATAAAAAAGCTGGATATCCTCTTTATCTGCCTCATCTGCAAAACGGGAAATCTCTGGTTCTGCCTCAACTGCGCCATCTTCATCCAGTATCTGGGCCACAGCAATTTTCTGTAACAGACCAATCAACTCAGACAATACAGCATCATAGTCCGGGTTTTGCGTTGCAAAGGAGGCTACCTGTTGCAGCAGACCACGACCGTCTTTCTTCAATAATGCATCCAGCAGAGCCACCAGATCCACACTATCAATTGTCCCCAGCATCGACCGGACCTGCGATTCTTCCAGCACACCGCCGCCAAAAGAAATGGCCTGGTCCAGCAGGCTGAGTGCATCGCGCNNTCATCCAGGATCAGGGTGAGTTGCTTCTTTATTTGTTCAACACTCAACAGCTTGAGATTGAACTGCAGGCAACGCGACAGAATGGTTACGGGGATCTTTTTCGATTCTGTGGTCGCAAGCAGGAATTTGACATGCGGTGGCGGTTCTTCCAGCGTTTTCAG
>JABAOG010003943.1_pt2 | contig 17146 bp, 12 predicted proteins | sample 7062131 | NCBI WGS metagenome assembly JABAOG01 (sample SAMN14538629, study PRJNA623070) | marine sediment metagenome | biome: marine biome [ENVO:00000428]; feature: marine pelagic biome [ENVO:01000023]; material: deep marine sediment [ENVO:00002113] | place: India: Arabian Sea | collected...
CCAGTCGCTGCACACGACGGTCATCGGCCCGGGCAGCCGGCGCATCGAGGTGCAGATCCGCACCCACGAGATGCATCGCACCGCCGAGCTCGGCATCGCGGCCCACTGGCAGTACAAGCAGAACACCGGCGGCATCGAGGCGCGGGACGCGGCGCGCTTCGCCTGGCTCCGCCAGCTGATGGAGTTCCAGCAGGACGTCACCGATCCGGCGGAGTTCCTCGAGTCGGTGAAGGTCGACCTCTTCCCGGACGAGGTCTACGTGTTCACGCCGCAGGGCGACGTGAAGAGCTTGCCCCGCGGCGCGACGCCGGTCGACTTCGCCTACGCCATCCACACCGAGGTCGGCGAGCACTGCTCCGGCGCTCGGGTCAACGGGATGATCGTGCCGCTCCGCCATCGGCTGCGAAACGGCGACGTCGTCGAGATCCTCACGAACAAGACCCAGACCCCCAACAAGGACTGGCTCGACTTCGTGGTCACCGGCCGCGCGCGCTCGCGCATCCGCAGCTACCTGCGCGCCGAGGAGCGCAAGCGCAGCGTGAAGCTCGGCCGCGATCTCGCCGAGAAGGCGATGCACAAGCGGGACCTGAGCTTCGCTCGCTTCATGAAGAACAAGTCCGAGGTCGACCGGGTGGTCGACAGCAGCTCGGTGCAGCACATCGACGAGCTCTTCGCGCAGATCGGCTACGGCAAGCTCGACGCGAAGACCTTCGTGGACCTGGTGGACCAGAAGGATTCGTCCGAGCGCAAGAGCCTCACGCCCTCCTTCCTCGAGAAGACCCTCCGGAAGGTCACCCGCCGCAACGACGACACCATCCGCATCGACGGCATGGACGATCTGCTGGTCCGCTTCGCGAAGTGCTGCAGCCCGGTCAGCGGCGATCCGGTGGTCGGCTGGATCACCCGCGGCCGGGGCGTGACCATCCACCGCCGCGGCTGCCCGCGAGCCATGGAGCTGGATCCGGAGCGCCGCATCGACGTCGAGTGGACCAGCAAGGCCAAGATGTCGCTGCCGGTCTCGCTGCGGGTGGTCACCCAGAACGCCCCCGGCATCCTGGCGAAGGTCTCCGGGGTCTTCACCAAGAACGGGCTGAACATCTCCGAGGCGACCTGCCGCACCTCCGACGACGGCCGGGCCGTGAACCTCTTCCAGTTCACCGTCGACGATCTGACCGCCCTACGAACCGTGATGCGCGGCATCCAGCGCATCGACGGCGTTCAGGACGTCGAACGCATCTGACGGGGGGTTCTTGGATGCGGCCGCGGACCGTCACATGTACCCTCGCCGAGCCGTGGTGACGCCAGTGGAGGACGAGAACGGCGAGGTGCCGCCGATCGACACCCTCGAGGACGCGCCCGACCCGCGACAGCACACCGATCCGGACGCGCACCCGCCCATCGACGAGCTGGAGGCGGAGGCCACCAACGTCGTCGATCCCTTCAGCCCCGGGTCCTTCTTCGCGGACCGCTTCCGTCTGGGCGAGCCCCTCGGCACCGGCGGCATGGGGGCGGTCTTCCGAGCCGAGGACCTGATGGACCAGCGGCCGGTGGCCATCAAGGTCCTCCTCAAGGGCGCGCAGGACGAGCAGGCGCGGCAGCGCTTCGAGCGGGAGAGCCAGATCCTCGCCTCCATCGACCACCCGGGGATCGTCTCCATCCTCCGGCACGGCTACGCGACCCGCCGACGGGTCCCCTGGCTGGCGATGGAGCTGCTCGAAGGGGAGACGCTCCGGCAGCAGATCCAGCGCCGGGGCCCCATGGACCCGCCCCGGGTCGCGGCGATCCTCAGCCACGTGGCCGACGCCCTCGAGGCGGCCCACGCGCAGGGGGTCATCCACCGCGACCTGAAGCCGGCCAACATCTTCCTCACCGAGACCGGCTCGGTGAAGCTGCTCGACTTCGGTCTCTCGCTCTCGCTCTCCGCGAAGAAGCTGACCGCGACCGGCACGGTCATCGGGACTCCCCGCTACATGGCGCCGGAGCAGATCACCGCGGCCCACGACGCGGGCGCGGCGGCGGACATCTACGCGCTGGGCGTGGTGATCTACGAGTGCCTCACCGGCGAGTCCCCTTTCATCGCGTCGGACCAGGGCCAGCTGCTCGGAGCGATCCTCCAGGGTCGACTCGAGCCCCTGCGCTCGCGGCGGCCGGATCTGCCGGAGGCGCTGCAGGCGGTCGTCGAGCGAGCCATGGCGCGAGCGCCGGACGATCGCTTCCCCACGCCCGGAGCGATGGCCGACGCCTTCAACGACGCCATCGGACGCCGCGTCTCCCGCCCCCGGTTCAGCGTGGAGCCGGGGCGAATCGAGCGACGCTCCCGCCCCTCGCAGCCGAAGGCCATGCCCGCCAAGAACGACACCCTGAAGTGGGTCGGCCTCGGCGTGCTCGGACTGATCGCGGCGGCGGCCAGCGCGCTGATCACCTACTCACTGATCGCCGGGGGCTGAGCGATGGCCACCGGCAAGATGACCCTCGAGCAGCTGCTCGAGACGCTCGATCTGGACTCGGTCCCCCAGGACCACGCCCTCGACTCCACCCTGGAGCCGACGCTCGCCCCCCGCTTTCGGGCCGGCAAGAGCGTCGAGCCGCCGAAGTCCCCGGGACCGACCCTACCGCCCCCCGCGGCGGCGGACCGCGCGAGCCACGAGATGCGGATCCGGGGCCAGCTCGCCGAAGGCGGCATGGGCTCGATCTTCCTCGCGGAGCAACCGGCGCTGCGGCGGGACGTCGCGCTCAAGACGCTGAAGGACGAGTTCATGACGCCGGTCTTCGCGTCGCGCCTGCGGCGCGAGGCGCGGGTGCTGGCGTTGGTCGAGCACCCCAACGTGGTGCCGGTGCACGCCCTGGACACCGACGAGCGGAACGCGCCGGTCGTCGTGATGAAGCGCATCGAGGGCACGCCCTGGCGAACGCTGATCCACGATCCGGAGCACCCGGCGCTGCCCTCGGCCACCGACCGGCTCGCCTGGCACCTGCGGGTGCTGATGCGGGTCTGCGAGGCGGTCCACTACGCCCACAGCCGCGGCATCCTCCACCTCGATCTCAAGCCGGACAACGTGATGATCGGGGCCTTCCGCGAGGTCTACCTGGTCGATTGGGGCGTGGCGGTGAGCACCGACGAGGCCCAGCGCGGCTGGCTCCCGATGGCCGACGAGGTCTCGGAGATCCTGGGCACGCCCGCCTATCTGGCGCCGGAGATGGTCGACCTGGCGCGGGCGCCGCTCTCGCCGCGCACCGACGTCTACCTGCTCGGCGGCACGCTCCACGAGATCCTGCTGCAGCGACCTCCCCACGCGGGCGGCTCGCTCCACGACCTGCTCTACGCCGCCTACGGCGCCGAGACCCCCGAGGTGCCGGCGGAGGTGCCCGAGGAGCTCGGGCGGATCCTCCGCAAGGCGATGGCCCCGGACCCGGAGGACCGCTTCGAGAGCGCCGAGGCGCTCCGGACCGCGATCAGCGACTTCCTCGATCACCGCGTCGCCGCCTCGGTCGCCGACGGAGCGCGCGATGCGCTCGTCGAGCTGAAGATGTTGGTGGACGAGTCGGCACGCGAGCCGACCCACCCGAAGCTGCGCATCGCCGAGCGCCAGGACGCCCGCAACGCGCGGGTGCAGCGCGCCTTCGCCCGAGCCCGCTTCGGCTTCGCCGAGGCCCTTCGTCACCACGCGCAGGCGGAGGACGCCCAGGAGGGCCTCACCAGCGCCCTGCTCGCGATGACCGGCTACCACCTGCGGCGGATGGAGACCGCCTCGGCGGAAGGGTTGCTCGAGGAGCTCGCCGGCGAGCCACGGGCCGAGGAGCTCCGCGAGGAGGCAGCCCGGCAGCGGGCCGAAGCGGCGCGCATGGAGAAGCTCGCCGAGTTCGATTCCGTCGACGTCGGCAGCCGCTCGCGCGGGATCCTCACCTTCCTGGTGGCGATGATCGTGTCGATCCCCGGGCTGCTCGGGTACATCGGCACGCGCCTCGGCATCTACCAGTACCAGTGGTGGCACACCCTCGCCTACACCGCGTTCCTGTCGGTCGTGTTGCTCGGCGGCGCCTTCGTCCTGCGACGCTCGCTCATGAGCACCCGCCGCAGCCGGCAGCTGATGTGGTCGATCACCGTCCTCGTCCTGCTCTCGGTGGCCCTGCGGGCGGTCTCCTACTCGCTCGGCGTCCGCGAGGCGGCGAGCCTCGCCCTCGAGCTCTTCTTCTTCGGCTCCGGATCGACGGTGGCCGCCGTGCTCGCCGACCGACGCTTCCACTACGCCGCGGTGGCCTTCTTCGCCGGGACCGCGCTGGTGCTCCTGGCGCCGGACCACATGCTCCTCTGGGTCGCGCTCACCGCCTTCACCGGCCCCGGTGCCCTCGCCTGGGCCTGGATGCGGAGCGATCAGCGAGCGCCCCCCGAGTCGGGGGAATCTGCTACAGGTCCCCCATGACCTCGGAGAAGCTGGACAAGGTCGCGCTCTGTCTCGCGGGCGGAGGCATCACCGGCGCGATGTACGAGGTCGGCGTCCTCGCGGCGCTCGAAGAGCACTTCGACGACTTCCAGGCCAGCGATTTCGGCGTGATCCTCGGCGCTTCCAGCGGTGCGCCGGTCGCGACCGCCCTCGCCGGGGGTATCAGCGCGCAGCGGATGTATCGGGCGCTCCTCGACCCGGCTGACGACTTCTTCCCGATGAAGCGGCAGCACCTGCTGCGGGTGGACCTGCGTGAGCTCCGGCGGGTCTGGTCCTCGACCCTCGGGGCGCTCCGCCGCTTCGCCGGGAGCGTGACCAGCAACCCGCTCCGCCGGAGCAACTGGCAAGAGGTCGACCGGCTCTGGGATTCGCTCCCCGCCGGCGTCTTCACCACCGACGCCTTCGAGGACTTCTTCTTCCAGTTCCTCACCCGGCGAGGTCTTCCGAAGTCCTTCCACGAGTACCCGCGGCGCCTGCTGCTGGTCGCCCACGACCTCGACGGCGGGGAGCGCGTCGTCTTCGGGTTGGGCGGCGACATCGACCACGTCCCGGTCGCCAAGGCCGTCGCCGCCTCGCTCGCGACGCCGATGCTCTTCGCGCCCGTCCGCATCGACGGTCGCGACTTCATCGCCGGCGCCCCCGGAGAGACCGGCCACGTGGACGTGGCCGTCGAGAAGGGCTGCGAGATGGTCGTGGTGATCAACGCCATGGTCCCCGTGCGCACCGACCCGACGACCAAGGCGGTCCCGACCGGCCACGGGCCGAAGGGGCGGGTGCGCGACAAGGGGCTGCTCTGGGTCAACAACCAGAGCTGGCGGCTGATGACCGAAGCGCGCCTGCAGCGGGGCCTCGCCGCCTTCCGCGCCGACCATCCGGAGGTGGAGGTGCACCTGCTCGAGCCCGCGCGGGACGATGCGGTGATGTTCATGCACTCGCCGATGAACTTCGACGCGCGACGGCTCATCCTCGAAGAGGGCTATACCTCGACGATCAAGTCGCTCCGCGAAGAGGACTCCGCCCTCCGCCGGTCCTTCGAGGCCCTCGGGCTGAAGAGCCGCGAGAGCTAGTCACCTGTGCTGAAGAACGAGCCCGAAGGGCGACTTCGGAAGCGTGCTGCTAGCGGGTGCGGCGCTCGAGGAGCGCCAGCGCGACGGTGGCGACGGCCAGCGAGGGGAGGACCAGGGTCAGCGGGATGTGGCCCACGCCCTCGGCCGGCAGGTTGAACCCCTCGATGGGCCAGACCGAGCGCGGCACCAGGAGCGGCACCGCGTTGACACCGATGTGGGCCAGCAGGCAGGGCCAGAGCGAGCCGGTGCGGATGCGGATCGCTCCCAGCACCAGCCCGGCGACGGCGGCGGTCGCGAAGCCGGGCCAGTCGAAGTGAATGGCGCCGAAGAGCAGCGCGCTCCCCAGCAGGGCCCGCGCGGTCCCGTGGCGAGCCTCGAGACCCGGCAGGAGCAGCCCGCGAAAGAGCAGCTCCTCGGTCGCCGGGGCGACGATGGTGAAGGCGAAGAGGGTCACCACGGCCCCGCCGATGCTGGCGGGCTCCATGAGCCGCTGCCGGCGCAGCTCGGTCTCCAGGCTCAGCGGGGCCAGCTCCTGGACCGCGTTGCCGATCTCCGCGAGCGGCAACTGCAGGGCGAGCCCGGCGAGCAGACAGAGCGCGAGCGACGGCAGCGGGGGCGGCGTGCCCAGCCCGAGGGCGACGCCGGGTCGGACGCCTCGCCGGGCCATCCAGCGGGCGCTGATCCGCAGGACCGCCCCGAAGCCGAGCAGCTGGGCCACCGCCAGGCTGAGGGGGTGCATCGAGACCCGGGCCACCGCCTCCGCCAGGTCGGTCCGGCGCACGAGCATGAAGCTCCCGGCCACCAGCAGCTGGAAGCCCTGGGTGGCGAGCACGGCCATGACCGTGATGCCCAGGGCCCGGAGCCCATGGATCGGCGGGACTTTCGGCGGCACGCAGCGCCGAGCCTTCAATGGAATTGGAACGTAGTCCACCCCTCGGGCGTTCGAGCACTGGCCGGGGTGGCAACGCCCGGGACCTTGCTATGCTGAGACCCATCATGTTTCGCCCCACTCGCACGGCCGCGCTCGCCGGCTCGCTGGCCCTCGCGTTGCTGCTGGCCTGCGGCTCCGGTGCCGGCGCCGGCCGGTCCACGACCGCCCTCGGCGTCGACCTCCCGGCGGAGGTCACCACGGAGAACCTGGCCGAGATGCTCCGCCTCTATCACGGCCTCCCGACGGATTCGGAGGCCCGGGACGTCCTCCGGGAGCGGGTGCTGGCCTACTACGGCCAGAGCCACGGCCAGCTCACCGGCCTCGATCTGGACGCGCTGAGCGAGCGCCTGGAGGCGATGACCGACCTCTTCACCCCCAGCGAGCTCGCCGAAGGGCCGATGCCGGACGCCCTGGTGCCGGTGGCGGAGGCGATGGTCGAGAAGGGCAACCCCCGGGGCGACGAGGCCCGGGTGCTCTCCGGGCTGATGATCCTGCAGGTCGAGGGGCGCGAAGAGGCCGAGGCCGAGTACCGGCTCGTGGCCCAGTGGGGTGAGGACGCCCGCCGGGAGCTGCCGACGGCGATGCAGCGCTACACCGAGCTGATCGACGTGTGGGAAGACCACGCGCTGCTGACGCCGGCGCCGACGGTGCTCCAGACCCTGGCGAGCCTGCACGTCGCCCGCCGAGACGCGGTGATGTTGGCGCTGCAGGAGGGGCCGCAGATGGTCTTGCAGCTGGGCTCGCTCCCGGCGCAGGTCCGGCGGGTGGCGCCGCTCGACGTGGCCGCCGTCTACCTCCGTGAGGGTCTGGTCGCGGGCGCCATCGACGGCGTCCGGGCCATGGGCGAGGACGGCGAGACCGAGGCGCGGCTCTTGACGGTCCTCGAGCAGGCCCGGGAGCAGAACGAGGGCGGGGCCGAAGCGCTGGTCGAGCTCTCCGAAGCCTACCGAGAGGTGAAGCCCGGCGTCTCCCGCGGCGTGTGTCGCCTCGGCCTGCAGCGCTTCCCCGAGGATCCGCGCTTCCCGACGTGCCTCGCGCGCATCGCCGCGGCCGTCCGGGACGTGGACGACGCGACCGCTTGGTACGCCAAGGCGATCGACCTCGCCCCGGACCTGCGTGCCCTCTACGACGAGGCGCTGGCCCAGCTCGACGAGCTCCTCGAGCTCGGCACGCTGAAGCAGGACGCCAGCGCGGCGCGGCAGCTGGCCCAGCGAGCCGAGCACCTCCTGGACGAGCGCGAGCGGCGCTGGCCGGACGCCGCCCCGCCGATCGCTCGCAGCCGCATCGAGCTGCTGGTGGGCGCCGCCGAGATGCAGGCGGGCAACGCCTCCGAGGCGCAGCGCCGCCTCGAGGCGTCGGTCGCCGCCGAGGCCACCCCGAACGCGCTGATGCAGCTGGGCACCCTCGAGCTTCGCCGCGGTGACGCGGAGGCCGCGACCCGCCACTACCGGCGCGCGCTGGATCTCGCCGACAACCCGATCGAACGCGCCGAGCTCCTCGAGCGCCTCGGCGACGCCTTCGGCGGCGCGGGCAACGACGAGCAGTCGGAGCGCATGTATCGGCAGGCGTTGCAGGTCTGGGACCGCACCGCCGCCGAGCTCGGCCAACAGCCGGAAGCGCGGCTGGTGATGGCCCGGCTCCAGACCCGCCGGGGCGTGCTCCTCGATTCGCTCGGCGACCGAGACCAAGCGCTGCAGGCGTTCCGGTCGGCGGTCAACGCGGAGCCGCGGCTGCACGAGACCTACGCGACGATCCTCTCCCACCTGGTCACGGCGGAGCCGGACCTCGACTTCGCCCACGAGATCTTCCGCATGTCCCAGCGCCAGCTGAGCCTTGCCCCGGAGTGGAAGGTCTACTTCGCCCTCTGGGTGAAGGCGATCGCCGCCCGCGCCGCGGGCGACGCGGAGGGCGAGGTCGACACCGTCCTGCGCGAGCAGAGCTCGATCAGCGGCTGGAGCGGCCAGCTCGCCCGCTTCGGCGCCGGTGAGCTGCCCTACGAAGAGCTCCTCGAGGCCGCCGACGGCAGCGGCGAGAGCGCCGAGGCCCACTTCTACGAGGGCATCCGCCGCCTGGGCAACGACCGCGAGGCCGCGCGCGCGCTCTTCCAGCGCGTGCTCCAGACCGAGATGGTCAGCTTCTACGAGTACGCCATGGCCCAGGCGCTGCTCCGCCAGATCGGCGACTGACCCGAAACCGGCGCCCGGGCCTCGCGCTCAGCGGCGGTCCACGACGGTCAGGTCGTTCGAGCCCTCGTTGGCGCTCACGAGCTCGAGGACGCCGTCGCCGTCGAGGTCCAGGGCCAGGACCGCCTGCGGCGCGGTGCCCACCGACCGGCGCACGGCCAGCTCGAAGGTCCCGTCGCCGCGGCCGTAGCGGATGGCGATGTCGTTCGCGAGCTCGTTGGCGGTGATCAGATCGAGGTTCCCGTCGCCATCCTCGTCGACCACGAGCACCGACTGCGGCTCGAGGCCCTGCTGGCCGAGCGGCAAGGAGACGGCCGCGGCGAAGGTTCCGTCGCCGTTGGCCCGCAGGACCGAGAGGTCGTCCGAGCCTTCGTTCGCGCTCACCAGATCGAGGTCGCCGTCGCCATCGAGGTCGGCGAGGGCGACGCCCTTGGGCACCGAGCCGACCGCGAGGCTGGTCGCCGCGCCGAAGCTGCCGTCGCCCGCGCCGAGCAACAGTGAGAGCTGGTCGCTCCCCGAGTCGGCGGTGACCACGTCGAGGTCGCCGTCACCGTCCACGTCGGCCAGCAGCACCTCGAAGGGTGCGTCGCCGACGGGCAGGGCGGTCGCCAGGGTGAAGGTCCCGTCGCCCGCGCCGTTCAGCAGGGACACGGTGCCATCGAGCTGGTTGCTGACCACCAGGTCGAGGTCGCCGTCGTCGTCCACGTCGCCGGCCGCGACGGACTGCGGCATGAGCCCGACCGCGAAGGTCGCCTCGGCTCCGAAGGTCCCGTCGCCGGCGCCGAGGAAGACGCTCACGTCGCCGTCGAGCTCGTTGGTCGCGATGGCGTCGAGGTTGCCGTCGCCGTCCACGTCGGCGAGCAGCGCGTCGGTCGGCTGGCGGCCCACGGAGAGCGTGGTGGGGGCGCCGAAGCCGCCGATGCCATCGCCGAGGTGCACGGCGAGGCCCTCGTCGCTCACGGCGGCCACGAGCAAGTCGCTCATGCCGTCACCGTCGAGGTCGCCGCTGGCGAGCGCGCGCGGCCCGACGGCGGAGCCCACGGCCCTGGGCGCGCGCCAGCCGGACATGCCGTTCAAAGCGACCCACGCCTGGTCGCTCTCTTCGGTGGTGGTGACGAGGTCGGGCGCGCCATCGCCGTCGACGTCGGCCGCCGCGAGGCCGATGGGAGACACGGCGAAGGGCACCCGCCAGAAGCCGTCGAAGGTCCCGTCGCCGACGCCTCGCCACACCCGCAGCTCGTCCGGGCTCGAGGCGGAGGTCGCGACGTCGGGGACTCCGTCGCCGTCGAAGTCCGCCACCGCCAGTGACTCCAGGAAACCGGGCACCGGCAAGGAGGTGAGCGCGCCGAAGGTCCCGTCGCCGTTGCCGAGGCGCACCCGCACGGTCTCGTTGCCATCGTCGGCGCCCAGCAGATCCAGGACCCCATCGCCGTCGAGATCGGCGGTCGTCAGGCTGTTCGGGTTGCCGAGGTTCAGGGTCGCCGGATCGGCGAAGGTCCCGTCGCCGTTGCCGAGCAGGACGTTCTCCGGGCTCCCGCTGCCGTTGCTGGTGACCAGGTCGAGCGCGCCGTCGCCGTCGAGGTCCGCCGTGGTGACGGCGTCGGGGGAGCCGCTCAGGGGGATCAGCGCCACGTCCCCGAAGGTCCGGTCACCGTTGCTGAGCCGCAGGGTCAGGTTCCCGCCGGTGACGTTCACCGTCACGAGATCGTCGATGCCGTCGCCGTCGAAGTCGCCGGTCGCGACCTGCCTCGTCCCGGTCGCCATGGGCAGGGTCTGTACGTCGCCGAAGGTCCCGTCGCCGTTGCCGAAGCGCACGGTCGCGTCGCCGGAGCGCCGGTTGGCGGTCACCAGATCGAGCGCGCCGTCGCCGTCGAAGTCCGCCGTGGCGATGTCGTCCGGGAAGTCGCCCATCGGGTAGTTCACGCGATCCCGGAAGGTGCCGTTGCCGTTCCCGATCCCCACGGTCACGTCGTTCGATCCCCGGTTGATCACCGCGAGGTCGACCGCTCCGTCTCCGTCGAAGTCCCCGGTGGCGATGTCGTTCGGGACGTCGCCCGTCGGCAGGCTCAGCGGAGTCCGGAACGCCGACTCGCCGTTGCCCAGGCGGACGTAGGCGCGATCGGCCACGGTGACCAGGTCGAGGGTGCCGTCGAGGTTCAGGTCGCCGGTCACGACCGTCTCCGGGAAGGCGCCCATCGGGACGAGCACCACGTCGCGGAAGGTCCCGTCGCCTTCACCGAGCAGGATGCCCGCGTCGGTGCCGATGAGATCGAGGGCGCCGTCGCCATCGAGGTCGGCCACGGTCATTCCTCGCGGGTTGGCGCCGATCGGGTAGTTGAGGGCGCCGCGGAAGGTCCCGTCGCCGTTGCCGAGACGCACGCTCGCGTTGGTGCTGCGCCAATTGGCGCTGGCGATGTCGATGGCCCCATCGCCGTCGAAGTCCCCCGCCACGACCTCCACCGGCTCGTTGCCCATGGGCAGGTGCGTCACGGCGCCGAAGGTCCCGTCGCCGTTGCCGAGGCGCACGCTCACGTCATCGGTGACTTCGTTCCCGGCCACCAGGTCGAGGTCGCCGTCGCCGTCGAAGTCCGCGGCGGCGACCGAGGTCGGGTTCTCGCCCACCGGGAAGTGGGTCACGGCGCCGAAGGTGCCGTTGCCGTTGCCGAGACGCACGCTCACGTCGTCGGAATTCCGGTTGGCGGTGACCAGGTCCAGGTCGCCGTCGCCGTCGAGGTCCGGCGCGATCACGTAGGCGGGCTGCTGTCCCATGACGACGTCGGTGCGCGCGCCGAAGGTGCGATCGCCGTTGCCCAGCCAGACGCCCACGTAGCCCGGGCTGGCGGGGTTGGCGGTGAGCAGGTCCAGGGCTCCGTCGCCGTTCAGATCCGCGGTGGTCACGTCGAGCGCCCCCACGCCGGAGCCCAGGCGCAGAGGCGTGCCGGCGAAGGTCCCGTCGGCGAAGCCGCGCCGCACGAACACCTCGGGGGTGCCGAAGGTCGTGGTGATGAGCTCCAGGGTGCCGTTCCCATCGAGGTCCGCCAGGGTGACCGAATAGGGCGCGGCGCCCGCGCCGTAGCTGTCGAACGCACCGAAGAGCCCGGCGCAGTCCGGCGTGCCGTCGGTGTCGACGTCGGCGCTGCTCTCCGGGTGCCAGCAGCCGCAGACGCCCGGGACCGCCTTCAGCGGATCGGTGGGGCAGAGGTCGGTGCAGCGGGGCACCCCGTCGCCGTCCCGGTCGTCGGTGGGGCGACCGCAGTCGCAGTCGGTGGCGTCGGTGAGGTTCGGGTCGGTGCCGCAGGTGTCCAGGCAGCCGCGGGTGAGGTCGTCGTCGGCGTCCGCGTCCGGTCCGTCGAGCACTCCGTCGCAGTCGTTGTCCACGCCGTCGCAGATCTCGGTCGCGCCCGGGTTGATGGTGGGGTCGGTGTCGTCGCAGTCGGTGTTCGCGTCGGCCCAGCCGGCGCCCGCCGTGTCGCACCCCTCCGGGTCCCCGACCGGCGCCGCGCAGGCGAGCATCGGGGTCGACCCGGGCGCGCCGAAGTCGTCGCCGTCGCAGTCGGGGTAGAAGCGCTGCTGCACGTCCTCGTCGACGCTGCCATTGCAGTTGTCGTCGATCCGGTTGCACGCCTCGACCTGCCCGGGGTTCACCCCGGAGGTCGCGTCGTTGCAGTCGTCCCCGCAGAGCAGGCTGCCGTCCGTCTGGGTGTTGCAGCACTGGGTCGAGACGTAGCCGTCGGTGTCGATGTCGGGCCCGAGGGTCGTCGGATCGCAATCCTCGTCGCGGCCGGCGAGATCGCAGGTCTCCGGGTTTCCCGGGTAGCGGTTCGGGTCTCCGTCGTCGCAGTCGTCCCCGCCGCAGGCGATCGCATCCGCTCCGTCGCGGTCCGAGTCGGTCTCCACCTCGCAGCTCGGGAGGCAGGTCTCGCTGGCTTCCTCACAGCGCTCCCCCGAGGCACAGACGGCCGTGCCCGCCACGCACCCCGTCGGAGAGCCGCCCGGAGCATCCGGGCGGCAGAGCTCGGCGCCGTTGCAGAAGATGCCGTCGTCGCACATCGAGTCGTCGGTGCAGAGCACCGCGCCGTCGGGGTCGGTGCCGCCGTCGTCACCGCAGCCGAGGGCCAACGAGAGGACCGCCAGCGCGAGCGAGAGGTACGGAGAAGCGAGTCGGGAAGCGGTCATGGAGCGAGCCCTCGAGGATGGGGAGCCCCGCGCACGAAGGCTCTCGATGGTCCGAGGGTCGACCGTAGGAGCCGAAATGTCCATGACTAGCGGATCGCTCTCGCCTATCGGCCTCGGTTCGTGCGGCTTGACCCGACCGTGCCAGCAATGGCGTCATCCGCCGGTGACGATCCACACCGGTCGAGCCGGGCCTTGTGCCTGGTCCGTCATCCAGGGCGACTTGGACGAGGAAACGCTGGAAGGGTTCCTGGCCCATCTCCGCGACGTGGCGGAGCACGTGGTCCCTGGCCAGCTCGTGCTCGACATGTGCCACGACCTCTCCATGCCGACGCCGGTGCAGCGACAGCGCATCGTCGAGGTGTTGAACGGCCTGCCCGTGCTCGACCAGATCGGCGGCCACGCCCTGGTCATCAACTCCACCATCGGCCGAGGTCTGCTGACGGCCATCAACTGGGTGGTGACCCCACGGTGGGAGGAAAAGCTCTTCGGCAGCCCCCAGGAGGCGTTCGGCTGGCTCGAAGAGCAGAACTCCGAGTTCGACGCCGACGCGCTCCTACGAAGCGTGCGGGCGACCCACCCCGACTTCGATCAGCTCCGCTGGTGAGCTCCAGCCGGCCGGCAGCCGGACAGCGAGCTCACCGACATCCGCCCGTGATCACCCCCCCCTCGCCGGGGGTGTGACCGCCGGTGGGGATCTGCTACGCCCTGGCCGAGTCGGCTCGGCCGATTCGGTCCCCTCACCCCCCGACATCATGTTGCCATCGGCCCAGCCCACCGTGCCCCGCTCGATCGTCGGCGGCACGCGCACCGAGCACACGCAGCTCGAGCTCGAGTGCGTGGCAGGGGCCGTCCCTCCGGGGCTCCAGGGCCACTACTTCGTCGTCGCGCCCGCCGGCACGGTGAGTGAGCCGCGACTCCCGGACGACCGCGCCGCTTCACAGATGTGCGGGGACGGGATGGTGTGCCGGGTCGACTTCGGCGGCGGGCGCGCCCGGGCGACCACCCGCCTCGCGCGCACCCCTTGCCTCCTCGCCGACGAGGGGACCTGGGCCGACCGCGGGTTCACCGCGCACCGCTTCCGGAGCGCCGGCCTGGGGCGCGTCTCTCCGGCGCTCGGGGCCCGGAACTTCCTCAACTGCGCCTTCCAGGCCGCCCGCTGGGGCGACGACCCGGCCCGGCTCTTCTTGACCTACGACGCCGGGCGACCTTTCGAGCTCGACCCGTCGACCCTCGAGCTGCGCACACCGCTCGGCCACCTGGACGAGTGGCGCCCGGCCGCGCTCGCCGGCCACCCCCACCCGGTCGTCCTCTCGCCCGCGCACCCGGCCTTCGACGGGCACACCGGCGAGCTCTTCACCGTGAGCTACGGGCGCTCCGCCGCCAGCTGGGCCGGGACCCTTCCCGCGGCCGCGGGACTCTTCGCCCGCGCCGAGCGGGGCCTCGAACGGGTCGCCGGGGCGGTCGCGCGGCACGTCTCCGCCCTCGCGCCCACCTTCACCGAGTTGGTGCGCTTCCGGGGCGCGGGCGCGCTCGAGCGCCATCCGCTCGTGCTGCCCGATGGTCGGCCGCTCGGTGTCCGTCACTGCATCCATCAGGTCGCCGCGAGCGAAGACTGGGTCGTGCTGCTCGACACCGGGTTCAAGCTCGGCTTCCAACAGCTCCTGCATCGCACGAGCTGGCCCCGCCGCCTCGTCACTCGCCCGCAGATGGCCCAGACGATCCTCTACCTCGTCTCCCGGCGCGCGCTGGACCAGGCCGAGCCCGGCGCGCCGCTCGTCGCTCGGCCGGTCGCGCTCCCCATGGAGTCGGACCACTTCCTGGTGGACTACCGGAACCCGGATGGGCGGCTGACCGTTCACTTGGCGCACTGCCCGGCGACCGACCTCGCCGAGTGGGTGCGCCCCGGTGACGTCTCCCCCTTCTCCGGGCGCCGCGCTCCGGCGGAGCTCGCGGGGATGATGGCCGTCGGCGGCATGGACGTGAACCGCCTCGGTCGCTACGTCATCGACGCCGCGACCGGCGCCGTGTGCTCTTCGCGAGTCGTGAGCGATGACCGCCTCACTTGGGCCCTCGCGCTCTATGCCGGGCGCGACGTGGACACCCACGGGCCGGCGCCGGACGCCATCGAGAAGCTCTACTGGTGCAGCGAAGGGTTCTTCCCGGAGCTCCTCACCCGCTTCGTCCACGACCTCTACCGCGACCACCCCGGCCGGCTCACGTCTCTCGACCAGATCCGCGAGATGGCCGAGCGCGGTGGACGCCCGGCCTCCATCTTCCGCGCCGACGCCCGGAGCCTCGACATCGAGGACGCCTGGGTGCTGCCGAGCGACACCATGCCCAGCTCGATCCAGTTCGTCCCCCGCCATCCCGAGGGCTCGGCCACCGACGGCTGGCTCGTGGCGTTCCTCTTCACGCCCGAGGCCGCCGAGGTCGCGATCCTGGACGCCGATGCGCTCGAGGCGGGACCGGTCGCGCGCCTGCGTCACCCGGAGCTCCGCCTCGGCTTCTCCTTCCACACCGCGTGGCTACCGGAGCTCGAGCGACGGCCCGCGCGCTACCGGATCGACCTGCGTGAGGAGCTGGATGCGCGGCTGGGTCGCGGCCACACCCGCACCCTCTACGAGACGCACGTCTTCCCACAGCTGGCCGGCTGACCCGACGCCTCCGCCCGTGCGAGGGCCCGAGGGCACTGGGAAGAATACACGAAGCCCACTGAAGGATTCGCCGCCCGGACGGCATCAAGGGTCATGCCGCCGTGCGACACCGGCGACGACGCGATCTGCGTCGATGGAGACTCGATGTGCCCCCCATTCGTTTGAAGCCAGCCATCCTGATCGTCTTCCTGGGGCTCTTCGGCTGCGGCAGCAGCGGAGTCGGCACCGACGGCGACCTCGTGGGCGGTCCCTGCAGCGCCAACGGCGACTGCGTCGACCGTTGCATCAACGACCCGGATTTCCCTTCCGGCACGTGCACCTTGAGCTGCGTCGACGACGGCGACTGCCCGGACGGAACGCTCTGCGTGGACGAGGCGGGAGGGACCTGCCTGCTGCAGTGTGACCTCGCGTCCGATTGCCGCATCGGCTACCGCTGCGACACCAAGGATCGGCGCGCGCTGCCGGGAGAGGTGCTCGTGTGCGCCGACTAGAGCACATCTCAAAAACCCTCGCCGCCGCTTCGCGGCCTCAGCACACCACTCGCAGCCATCCCCTCACGCTCGAAAATGCTTCGGCATTTCCTCGGTTCGCGGACGCTCCGCCTGGCGCACCGAGACCACGGATCGACAGGCGACGCTTTTTGAGATGTGCTCTAGCGCTCGCCGTGCTCTTGCTCGCGCTCGGCCCCTCCGTGCTCCGAGCGCAGTCGGACGACGAGGCCTCGGCAGCGGCGCCCGCTCCGTCGAGCTCGCGCCCCTTCCAGCTCGAGGCCCACGGTGGTCTCGGCTGGTACGGGCTCGGCCCCGTGGCCGGCGTGCGTTTCGGCATCCCGATCCTGAAGGATGGGCTCGCGCGGAGTCTCGACGACGCGCTCTACCTGAACGGCGGGGCCGATCTCTACTACGTGGCCCGCTACTGCGTGCGGGATGGCTGCCAAAATTACGGGCTCGGCGTCGGCTTCCCGATCGCGGCCCATTGGGAGATCTACCTGAGCTCGTCGCTCTCCGTCTTCGCCGAGCTCGGCGTGAACGTCTACCTCACTCCGTCCCAGCTCGACGGACGCCCCTCGGCGTTCGGCGCCGCCCCGTGGTTCCTCGCGGCGGTCGGAGGGACGTGGCGGCTCTCCGACACCTTCTCCCTCGTCCTGCGAGTCGGAAACCCGGCCCTCACGATGGGGATCCAGCTCGAGCTCTGACAGGATCATCGGCTGGCTCGTTCGACTCGAATGCTCAGCCGAGCTCCGCCCGCGGCGTTTGCTGCAGCCGAGGGTCCGGCTGGCTCGTCATGGCGCGCAGGCCTCGGAGGACCCGGACCAGCTTGAGCCAGTTGCGCGGGTCCTCGAGGCGCAGCCCGCCGATGAGCTGCTTCAGCATCGTGAGCGTATCGAAGTANNCCCCGGTGGGTCCCCATGAGCCAGAACTCCACGATGACGGCGTCGGCGCTGTGCCGGAGCGCGATGATCTCGTGGTGCTGGTCGGGGAAGGCTACGCGGGTGTCGTGGTAGTAGGCCCGCACGTCGGCGTCCCCGTCGTGCACCGTCATCGTCGCGATGAGCTCGTAGTGCGGATGAGGAAAGGTGGACAGGACGTCGTCCCATCGTTGGGCGACTTCATCCCGGAAGTGGTCCAGGACCAGCTTCTCTCGGGCGCGAAGGGTCTCGGCGTTGGGCAGCTCGAATCGACTCATGGTCCGC
>JABAOG010002359.1_pt1 | contig 17134 bp, 16 predicted proteins | sample 7062131 | NCBI WGS metagenome assembly JABAOG01 (sample SAMN14538629, study PRJNA623070) | marine sediment metagenome | biome: marine biome [ENVO:00000428]; feature: marine pelagic biome [ENVO:01000023]; material: deep marine sediment [ENVO:00002113] | place: India: Arabian Sea | collected...
CAGCAGGCGGTGCGCAAGTCGCGCCAGGGCGTGCGCTATCACGCGTTGGAAGGGCTCGAGGTCATGGATCCGGAGAGCATGACGCCCGTGCCCCGTGACGGCCAGACCATGGGCGAGGTGATGTTTCGCGGTAACGTCGTCATGAAGGGTTATCTCAAGAACCCAGCCACCACCGAGGCGTCACTCGCAGGCGGCTGGTTTCACTCCGGCGACCTGGGCGTCATGCATCCCGACGGCTACATCCAGCTCAAGGACCGCTCCAAGGACATCATCATCTCGGGCGGCGAGAACATCTCCTCGATCGAGGTCGAGGACGCGCTCTACCGTCACCCGGCGGTGCTCGAGGCCGCGGTGGTCGCGCGCAGCGACGAGAAGTGGGGCGAAACGCCCTGCGCTTTCGTGACACTCAAGGGCGAGGCCGAGGCAATGACGGCTGAGGACATTATCGCCTTTTGCCGGGAAAACATGGCGCATTTCAAGGCGCCCAAGACGGTCGTGTTCGGGCCGCTGCCGAAGACCTCGACCGGCAAGATTCAGAAATTCAAGCTGAGGGAACGAGCCGAGCAACTCGACTGATCGATGAGCCGTTACCAGGACCAGCGCGGAATAAGCTACACCGCAGCCAGCCAGAACGCGGTGAACAAGTTCGACGCAACCATCAACGAGTACGTGCACTTCAGCACCGAGACGGGCGAGCGGCTCAAGCACACCCTCGCATCGGACCCGGAATTCGCCATGGCCCACGTGCTGCGCGGCGCCTTCATGCAGCTTTTCTGCGTTCCGGCGCTCACCGAGAAGGCCCGTCAATCGCTCGCCAAGGCACGCGAGGTCGGTGCCGGCGCCGAGCTCGACGCGCGTGAGCGGCACCACATCGAGGCGCTCGACGCGTGGATTACCGGGGATCTGGAGTCGGCGCTCACCCATTGGGAATCGATTCTCCTCGAGCACCCGCTGGACATGCTGGCGGTCAAGCTGTCGCAGTTCATTCACTTCTATCTCGGCGACAGCCGCCGGCTGCGCGATTCCATCGCGCGCGTCCTTCCCGCCTGGCAAGCGGACATTCCCGGTCATGCCAACGTGCTCGGCATGTATGCCTTCGGGCTGGAGGAATCCGGCGACTACGCCGCCGCCGAGCGCATCGGCCGCCGCGCCGTGGAGCTCGATCCAGGCGACGCGTGGGCGGTGCACGCCGTCGCCCACGTGATGGAGATGCAGGATCGGCGCCGCGACGGCATCGCGTGGCTGCGCGAGCTCGAAGCTCATTGGGACCGGGTCAATAACTTTCGCTTTCACCTGTGGTGGCATCTCGCGCTTTTTCATCTCGAGCTTGCCGAGTACGACCAGGTGCTGGCGCTCTACGACACCGCGTTTCGCGCCGAGCCGACCGAGGAGTATCTCGATATCTGCAACGCCACATCCATCCTGTGGCGGCTCGAGGAGCGTGGCGTCAACGTGGCCGGGCGCTGGAAGGAGCTTGCCGAAATCAGTGCGAACCGGATCGATGGACACGCACTGATTTTTCCCGACATGCACTTCATGATGGCGGTCGCGGCGGTCGGCGACACCGACAGCACCGAGGGCATGCTGCGCTCGCTGGCGCAGGCCGCGGGTGAAGCCGGTGTCACCGAGGCCGGGGTCATCGAGGCGGTGGGTCTCGAGCTCGCACGGGCCATTGCCGCCTGGTACGCGGGCGACTACGAAAGCGTCGTCGATCGCCTGCTGCCGATTCGTTATTCGTTTCAGGCCATCGGCGGCAGTCACGCGCAGCGGGATCTGTTTCATCAAATTCTGATCGCCGCGGCGTTGCGCGCTCCGCGCCCGGCACTCGCCCGCGCTCTGCTCGCCGAGCGCGCGCACCTCAAGCCCGACAACGCCTGGACCTGGAAACGATATGCCGAGGCGCTCGACGCGGCAGGCGACCGTGCGGCGGCCGGTGAAGCCGCCGAGCGCGCACGCGTGGCACTGAGCGCCTGACGAGCCGCGCACCGGCTCATCGTCCGGCATCTCTCATGAACGACCCGCTGCCCTCACACACCGGGGCCGTCGTCATCGGTGGCGGCATCATGGGCTGCAGCACGCTCTATCACCTGACGAAGCTGGGTGTGCGCGAGGCCATCCTGCTCGAGCGAAAGCAGCTCACCTGCGGCACCACCTGGCATTCGGCGGCCCAGGTGCGGCAGCTGCGCTCGACCAACAATCTCACCCAGCTGATACGCTACAGCACCGAGCTTTACGCGACGCTCGAGCAGGAGACCGGTCAGTCGACCGGCTGGGTCCGGACCGGCAGCCTCAGCATCGCCACCAACGCCGAGCGCCTCACTCACATTCGCAGACAGGCCTCGCTCGCGAAAGTCTTCGGTGTCGAGACCCACGAGCTCTCGCCGGCGCAGGCCGCCGAGCTGTGGCCGATGATGCGCAGCGACGACGTCGTCGGCGCCGTGTACTCCCCCGACGACGGCCGCGTGAACCCGAGCGATCTGTGCGCGGCCCTGATCAAGGGCGCGAAGTCGCACGGTGCGCGCGTCTTCGAGGACACCCCTGTGACCGGATTCCGGATTCGAGACGACAGGGTGTGCGGCGTCGATACCGCGCGTGGCCACGTCGCCTGCGAGATCGTCGTCAACTGCGCCGGCCTCTGGGGCCGACAGGTGGCGGCCATGGCCGGCGTGTCGGTGCCGCTCTTCGCGTGCGAGCACTTCTATCTGCTCACCAAACCGATGCAGGGAATCGGACGCCATCTTCCGACGCTCAGCGATCACGACGGCTATCTCTATATTCGCGACGAGGTCGACGGCATCCTCGCGGGCTGCTTCGAGCCGCACGCGCGTGCGCTGCCGCTGGAGAATCTGCCAAGAGACTTCGCCTTCGAGCTCCTCGACGAGGACTGGGAACACTTCGAGCCGATGATGGTGAACGCCATGCATCGCATACCGGCGCTGGAGCACGCCGAGGTGAAGATGCTCGTCAACGGTCCCGAGAGCTTCACGCCCGACGGCGCTTTCCTGCTCGGCGAAGCGCCGGAGCTCGCGGGCTTCTTCGTCGGCTGCGGCATGAACTCGGTCGGCGTCGCCAGCGGCGGCGGCGCGGGCAGGGCGCTGGCGGAGTGGATCGTCGAGGGCGCACCGACGAGCGATCTGTGGTCGGTGGACATCCGCCGCTTCGCGCCCTTCCACGCCAATGAGCGATTTCTTCGCGCGCGCATTCCGGAGGCGCTCGCCCTGCACTACGCCATCGCCTACCCGGGACGAGAGCCGCACACGGCGCGCGGGCTGCGCAAGAGTGCGCTGCACGATCGTCTCGCCGAGGCCGGCGCCCAGTTCGGCACCCGCATGGGCTGGGAGCGGGCCGCGTGGTTCGCCGAAGACGGTGATGCGCTGCCCGCGGCGCTGAAATTCGGCCGGCCCGCCTGGTTCGATGCCGAGGCGCGCGAGTCGCGCGCGGCTCGCGAACGCGTCGCGCTGTTCGATCAGTCCTCCTTTGCAAAGCTGCTGGTCGATGGCAGGGATGCGCAAAGTCTCCTGCAACGACTGTGTGCCAACGATGTCGACGTGATGCCGGGCCGCATCGTGTACACCGCCATGCTCAACGAGCGTGGCGGCTTCGAGAGCGACCTCACCGTGTTTCGTATCTCGCGGGATCGCTACCTGCTCGTCACGGGCACCGCCCAGGCCGTACGCGACCGGCACTGGATCGAGACCCACCTCTCACCGCGCGAGCGTGTCTGCATCGTCGACGTCACCGGCAGCCTCGCGGTGCTGAGCGTCATGGGGCCGCTTTCGCGGCGCCTGCTGCAGGAGCTCACCAGCGAGGATCTCGGCAACGGTGCGTTTGCGCTCTTCACCAGCCGCGAGATTGCGCTCGCAACCGCGAGTGTGACGGCGGCGCCTGTCGTACGCGGGCGAGCTCGGCTGGGAGCTCTACGTTCCGGTGGAGATGGCGGTCGCTGTCTACGACGCACTCATGGAGATCGGGTCCGCGTTCGGACTGCGCAACGCGGGCACGCACGCCCTGACCTCACTGCGCATCGAGAAGGGCTTGCGGGCGTGGGGACACGAGGTCACCCCCGACGACACGCCGCTCGAGGCCGGTCTCGCGTTCGCGACCAAGCTCGCCAGCGACGTGCCCTTCATCGGGCGCGATGCGTTGCTCGAGCAGCGCGCCCGCGGCCTGCGCCGGCGCCTCGTTCACTTCAGGCTTGCCGACCCGCAGGTCTTCATCCTCGGTGACGAGCCCATCGTCTGCGACGGTGAGCTCGTCGGTCAGGTCACCTCGGCCGCCTTCGGCCACACCCTCGGCACCGGCGTCGGCATGGGTTACGTGCGTCACGGCGATCGGCCGCTTCGGGCGATGGTCGAATGCGGCCGCTTCGAGGTCGAGCTCGCCGGCCATATGCACGCCATCGACGTTTCCCTGTCGCCGCTTTTCGATCCATCGGGGGCGCGCATGCGCGTGCAGACGTGAACCCGGCAACCGGCCTCGAGCTGCGCAACGTGAGCCTGCTGGCGATCTGCCAGGCGCTGATGATGACCGCCAGCACCCTCAACATCACCACCTCGGCGCTGGTGGGACTGATGCTCGCCGACAACCCGGCTCTCGCCACCCTGCCCTTCGGCCTCACGTGGCTGGCGACCACCGTGACGACCGTGCCCGCCGCGCTGTGGATGCGCCGCGTCGGGCGCCGCACGGGTCTCATGACCGGCGTGATGGTGGGTATCTTCGGCGGCGCGCTGTGCACGCTGGCGATCTTCGAGCGCCGCTTCGAGCTCTTTTGCGCAGGCTCTGTGCTGGTGGGCGCGTTCAACGCATTCGGTCAGCAGTATCGGTTCGCTGCCGCCGACGCCGCCGGCGAGGCGTTTCGCGCGCGTGCCATTTCGCTGGTGATCGCCGGCGGACTGATCGCCGCCTTCGCAGGGCCCAACCTGGCGCGTCTGACCCGCGACGCCTATCCCGCGGATGTGTTCGCCGGCAGCTACGCGGCGATGATCGCCATCTACGTGGTTTCCCTGGCGGTTCTGATCTTCATTCGCATGCCGCGCTCGAACGTCGCCGCCGCGCGCATCACCCTGGCCGGATTCGCGCGACTCGCCGGGAGAGCGCGCTTCCTGGTAGCGGCTTCGAGCGCCATGCTCGGCTACGGCGTCATGAATCTGCTCATGACCTCGACGCCGCTTGCCATGCGCGCGTGCGGCCTCAGCTTCGACCAGACGGCCAGCGTTATTCAATGGCACGTGCTGGCGATGTTCGTGCCATCGTTGTTCACGGGACACCTGATCGATCGTTTCGGCGCGCTCAGGATCATGATGGCCGGGGCGCTCCTGCAGCTCGCGTGCGTGCTCGTCAACCTGCAGGGTCAGGCGGAATGGAATTTCATCGTAGCGCTGGCGCTGCTGGGATTCGGCTGGAACTTCCTCTTCGTCGGCGCCACCACGCTGCTCACCGCGAGCTACCAGGGCGCCGAGAAGGCGACCGCTCAGGGGCTCAACGATTTCATGGTGTTCGGCACCGTGACCCTGACGGCGCTCGGCTCCGGTGCCCTCCAGCACGCGTTTGGCTGGACCGCCGTCAACCTTTTCATCGCACCCTTCATCGCCACCGCTTTCTGTCTCGGCTTGTGGCTCGAACGCCGCGCCCGGCAGCGCGCCGACGCGCGGCCGGCGTGAACGCAGCGCACCCCTAGCCCGGCAGCGGGCGGGTGGCGCCGCGGCCCACGGGGCTCGCCGCGGCGGCGGAAAATCTCGCCGGCGTGAACGGACGCAGATCGACGCGAGTGGATTCCCCGGCCGTGATGAGCTCCGCGATGGCGGCGCCGCTCGCCGGCGCGTTGAGAATGCCCCAGCAGTTGTGGCCGCTGGCGACGAAGGCCCCGGCGACGCCGGGGACCTGACCCATTATCGGCAGCGCATCGGCGCAGATGGGCCGGTAGCAGGCGTTACGCTTGAGCACGCGGCCAGCGCCCATGGCCGAGGAAAGATGTCCGGCAATGCGCGCCAGCATCGCGGTCGCGTCGGCGTCCACCGACACGCCGGCGGGAATCGTCGGGCAGCGGCTGGTCGTCGGACAATCCACACAGATACACCTGGCCGTCGGGTCGCGCGAAAATCTCGGGCGACAGCCGCTCGCCGTGCGCGTCGACGTAGTCGACGAACAGCGCCTGCGCCGGAACGGGCGCGGTCGGCTCGAGGGTGACGCTGAAGCCCTTGAGCCCGTCGACGCGGGGAAGCGGCAGCCAGGCGCAAGCGCTGTCGGTCCACGGCCCCATGGCGATGACCACCGCATCGGCCGGCATCTCGGCGCCGTCGACGCGCACGCCACGCACGCTGGGCGGCGCGCCGGTGACTTCCACGCCCTCCACGCAACCGGTGACCAGGGTCGCACCGAGACGCTGCGCCTCATCCATGAGCGCCCGGGTGAAACGTCGCGGATGCACCTGCGCCGTGGTGTCGGTGCCGCCGAGCCTCGCGTATACCGTGCACGCGCCGTCCAGCCAGGCGGCACCGGCGTCACCGTTGTCAGCGCCGATACCGCCGGCGGCGCGTGCGGCAACACCGAAGGTCGTCACTTGCCGGTAGCCGTAATCGATGTCGATGCGACGCGCGAGCTCGGCGTGCATCGCGTAGCTCGCGCGCGCCAGCGGCCCGAGCGGCGAGCCATCGCACCAGTCGAGGGCGAGAAATCCGCCCGATTTTCCCGAGGCGGCGCAGGCGACCTCGCTGCGCTCGACAACCGTCGAGGCGACGCCACGCAGCGCCAGATGGTAAGCGATGGATGCGCCGATGACACCGGCGCCGCAGACGACGACGCGGGGGGCTTCGCTGCTCACCCGCGCAGAGCGATCACGCGGGATTGCGCGCGCGCACCTTCCACGAGCTCGACTGCATGACCACGCCTTCGTCGGTGACATACTTCGCGAGCTCGTTGGCGAGGGCGGCGACGATCTCGTCGTGCTTCGATTCGGCCTCCGCGCCCGCCTCCCGGTACACCTCACCGGCAGGCCCCAGGGCGAGCTGAAAGCCGATGGCGTCCTCGACGGTGTTGCCCACCATCAGAGGGGCGTCGATGCGCTCGAATTCGATCTCGTCGTAGCCGGCGATCTCGAGCTGTTTGGTGACCATCTGCTCATCGGCCATGGAGAAAGGCCCCGGGCCGCAGGTTCGGGCATCCTCGCCGGGCGGCGGCAGGTGGCGGAGAATGATCTCTCTCGGCATACCGAGCCAGGGATTGTCGTCGATGGTGCGCCAGACGATCATGGTCATGATGCCGCCGGGCTTGAGCGAGGTGCGCATGCTCCTCAGTCCCGCCACCGGGTTCTCGAAGAACTGGGTGCCGAAACGGGAGAAGCAGAAATCGTACGTCGAATCGAAGGGGTAGCCCTGCACGTCGCCCTCGACGAAGGTGACGTTCGTGACGCCTGCCGCGGCGGCGTCGGCGCGCGCAAACTCGAGAAACGCTTCACAGCAGTCGATGCCGAGCACCGAGCCGCTGGGACCGACGCGCTTGGCGAGCAGAATCGCGGTATCGCCGAAACCGCAGCCGACGTCGACGACCTTGTCGCCTTCGCGGACCTCGAGCCTGGGAAAGACCCGCTCGCTGTGATGGGTCAGCCCGCCGACCAGAATGTGGCGGTACTTGACGAACTTGGGAACGAGAATATCGTTCCAGAAATCGACGAACTCGCTACTGCTCGCCGCTGCGGGGGCTGTGCTCATCGCTTGTCTTCCTCATCACCCGGGACAGTCGCAGGCAGATACTACGCGGTGATTGTGTCAGTACGACTTCTGCCTGCAGGACGAGTGTTTCAATTATTTCCGCTGGCCGTTATCGCGGTTGGCGGCCAGGAAAGCGCGCATGTGAAAGCTCATTTGCGCCGGAACGTACTGATAGGTTACCCCCACCGGACAGGCGCGTCGAGCGAGGCAACCGCCGTCGAGGCACTCGCCTCCCGCGGGGCCGCCGATGTGATCGATACAGGCCGGCACGTCGTAGCCGCGGGGCGAGAACGCGCTCACCGGGCAGGTCGCGAGACAGGGCTTGTCGACACAGGTATCGCAGGGACAGGGTCGCGTGTCCATCGGCGGCAGCTCGATGCTCTCGGCGAAGGCGAGCGCGCCACGGTAGGCGTGCCAGAGCCCGTAGTCGGGATGAATGAGCGGCCCGATGGGGGACGGGTGCACGGCCTCGGCGCGCCGTGCCCAGCGGGTGAAAGGCAGGAACGGCGCTCCGCCGAAAGGGAACAGGGCCTCGGCGCCCAGCGCCGCGGCCAGCTCGCCGACGACCCGGCGGCTCCAGCGGTCCAGCGGATCGCGCTTCTCGCGCGCCTCCTCGGACCCCTGGAAGGCATCCCAGCTGCCGCCACCGACCACGCCCACCAGCACGAGCGTGCCCGCGGCACGGCCGTCGGCCATGGCCGGCACGCCGTCCCCGGGGCCGGGGTGCAACGCGCCGCGTGGCGCCAGGTGTCTCGCTTCGATGGCACGGCAGATGGACGCGTAGTCCACGGGATCGATTCCGCGAAAGCCTACTCGTAGGTCCGGACGTCGTCGATGACCTTGCCGTCGTTGGCAAGGCTGCCGGGTGCTGCGAACACGATCTCGGCGCGCAGCTTGCACACCTCGCGCACCGAGCCGGCCATGGCCTCGGCGAGCGCCTCCGGTGGCGATCCCGCAACTTCGCAGTGCAGCGTCATGATGTCCCGGTTGTCGCGGCTGTCGACGACGAGCCGTCCTTTCAACGCCTCCGGGTGTCGCTCGAGCACCGCGGCTACCTGGGACGGGTGCACGAACATGCCGCGCACCTTGGTGGTCTGGTCGGCGCGCCCCATCCAGCCCTTGATGCGCACATTGGTGCGTCCGCAGGGGCTGGTACCCTCCATGACGGCGGACATGTCGCCGGTGGCGAAGCGAATCAGCGGATAGTCCCGGTTCAGCACCGTGACGACCACCTCGCCGACCTCGCCGGCCGCGACCGGATCGCCGGTGCCCGGGCGCACGATCTCGAGGATCACGCCCTCGTCGACGATCATGCCCTCCATCGCCTCGGACTCGTAGGCGATCAGACCCAGGTCCGCGGTCGCGTAGCACTGACGTACGGCGACTCCCCGGCTGGCGAGATGCTCGCGCAGGCTCGGCGGCAATGCCTCGCCCGAGACCAGCCCCCGTGCCAGCGACGAGACGTCGGCGCCGAGCTCGACGGCCTTGTCGAGGATGATGTCGAGAAACGACGGCGTGCCGACGTAGAAGGACGGTCTCAGCCGCGCAATGGCCTCGACCTGCAGCTCGCTCTGACCGACACCGGCTGCAAACACCGGGCAACCGAGGGCGCGCGCGCCGGACTCCAGCATCATCCCCGCCGGCGTGAAATGATAGGAGAAGGTGTTGTGCACCAGCTCGCCGCGGCGCAGGCCCGCGGCGAACAGTGCCCGCGCGGTGCGCCAGTAGTCCTCGCGGGCCGCCTCGGGCTCGAAGATGGGACCGGGCGATGCGAATACGCGCGAGAGCTCCGCCGTGGCCGTGGCAGCGAAGCCGCCGAAAGGAGGATCGTTCGCCTGACGATCGGCGAGATCGGACTTGCGCGTCAGCGGCAGCGCGGCGAGCGCCTCGCGCGTGGTCACGGCACCCGCATCGATGCCCTCCAGCAATGCACCATAGGCCGGCGCCCGGCGTCTCGCATGCTCGATGTGCGCGGGCAGAGCCTCGAGCAACGCGCGCTCGCGCGCCTGCGGTGCTCGCCTCTCGAGATCGTCAAAGTGGTCGGACATGAAGTCCTCGACGTTGTCGTCGATTACGCCAGCCAGCGCTTGCGCCGACGGTAGTGCTTCACGTCGCGAAAGCTCTTGCGGTGCTCGCCGCTGACGCCGAGATAGAACTCCTTGACGTCCTCGTTCTGCGAAAGCATCGCGGCCTCGCCGTCCATGACGACGCGGCCGTTCTCGAGGATGTAGCCGTACTTGGCGAAGCGCAGCGCCACGTTGGTGTTCTGCTCGGCGAGAAGAAAGGTCACCCCTTCCTGCTCGTTCAGNNCTCGACGAGCTGCGGCGCGAGGCCCATGGAGGGCTCGTCGAGCAGGATCACCGAGGGCCGCGCCATCAGCGCGCGGCCGATGGCGGTCATCTGCTGCTCGCCGCCGGAGGTGTAGCCCGACTGGGCGCTGCGGCGCTCGCGCAATCGGGGAAAGTAGTGATAGACCTTTTCCAGGTCTTCAGCGACAGCCGCGCGGCCGTCGCTGCGCGTGTAGCTGCCGGTGAGAAGATTCTCCTCCACCGTCAGGTGCTCGAAGCAGCGACGGCCCTCCATGACCTGAATGACGCCGCGTCTGACGAGCTCCGTGGCGCTCAGCCTGTCGGTGCGCTTGCCCTTGAACTCGATGGATCCCTTGGTGACGTCGCCGCGCTCGGACTTGAGCAGGTTGGAGATGGCCTTGAGCGTGGTGGTCTTGCCGGCGCCGTTGGCCCCGAGGAGGGCAACGATGCCCCCCTCGGGAACCTCCAGCGATACGCCTTTCAACACCAGGATGACGTGATCGTAGATCACCTCGATGTTGTTGACGGCGAGCAGCGGCGTTGAGTTGTTTTTATTTTCCACTGCCATTCGACGTCAAGTCAGGTCCCGGCTCAGCCGCAGGTGCGTGGAGTGATATTGTTCTCCTTCGCGTACTCTGCGGCCGCTTTCTCGATCATCGGCCGCACCACGTCGCGCATGGTCGGGATCCAGTCGCTGACGATGTTCCACTTCTGGCCGTCCCACTGCTGGATGAGGATCGGGCCGCCGCTCTCGTGGTCGGAGCAGGAGATCTTCACCGGACGGGTGAATCCATTCATGCCGAGCTCATCGAGCCGCTGCTCGGTGAGATTGAGGTTCTCGAGTCCCCAGCGCACCTGCTCACCGGTCATGGCCTTCTTGCCGAACTTCGCCTGGGCCGTACGCACGGCTTCCGACCCGAACATCGCGTTCAGGACCGCACGATTGTAGAGCACCTCGCCGAAGTTGTTCTTCTTGGCCTCTTCGGTGTCGCCGTTGTAGACGTACTGCAGGATGTCGTCGTGCACCCGGAACTTGGTACCGGGATGGTGGAGCGCCGCGGACTTGTAGCCCTTGGAAGCCTTGCCGGCCGGAATGACGTCCGCGTCGCTGCCGGACCACCAGTTGCCGACGAAACGATCCATCGGATAGTTGACCGCCGCGGCTTCCTTGACGGCGACCTGGTTCATCACGCCCCAGCCGGACATGAACACCCAGTCGGGCCGCAGCTTGCGGATCTGCAGCCAGGTGGCCTTCTGCTCCTGGCCCGGATGGTCGACGGCGAGCAGCGTCAGCTCGTAGCCGTACTTCTCGGCCAGCACGCCGAGCGTCGGGTTCGCTTCCTTGCCATAGGCGCTGTTGTGGTAGACGTGGGCGATCTTCTTGCCGCGCAGCTTGTCGAGACCGCCTTCCTGCTGCGCCACGTAGTTGATGAACGCGGAGGCCTGGCTCCAATAGGTGGTCGGGAAGTTGTAGATCCACTGGAAGACGCTCCCGTCGGCGGCCGCGGTGCGCCCGTATCCCATGGAAAGAATCGGCACCTTGTCGACCGGCGCCTTCGGGATCAGCTGGTAGGTGATGCCGGTGCTGAACGGGTTGACCAGCGTCGCGCCGTGGGTGCCCTTGCCCTTGAGCTTCTCGTAGCACTCGACGCCGAGCTTGGTGTTGTACTGGGTCTCGCACTCCTCGAAGGTGACCTTGACACCGTTGATACCGCCGTCGCGCTTGTTGAGCATCGTGTAGTAGTCGCGGAAGCCGTTGGCTACGGGAATGCCGCTGGGCGCGTAGGGTCCGGTGCGGTAGACGAGCATGGGAAAGAACTGCTCTTCCGCGGCCATGGCCGGGGCGGCGAAGATGCCGCTGGCCGCTACCGTTGCGCCCAGGAGAGAAAGCACTAACTTCTTGATTTTCATGTATTTCTCCTGCCTGATTATGCTTGTTTTACGGGTAATGACACCGTGCTCCGCGACTCTAGCATGCAGCGGGAACACGGCAAAGTGTTCGCGATCCGGGCCGCCCTTGTTAATAAGGAAACGGCCAGATTCTCAGCTTCTCCTTCGCGATCTGCCACAGGCGCGCGAGTCCGTGGGGCTCGACGATGAGGAAGTAGACGATCAGTCCTCCGAAGATCATGACCTCCAGATGCTTCTGCATGTCGGTCGCCATGGCGATGCCGAACATCTGCGGCGCATTGGTCAGAACGACCGGCACCAGAGTGATGAACGCCGCCCCCAGGAACGACCCCAGGATGCTGCCGAGGCCGCCGATGATGACCATGAACAGGACGTTGAACGAGATATTGATACCGAATGCCTCGGCGCCTTCGGCGGCATCGAGATCCAGGCACAGCAGCATGGCGCCGGCGACACCGCAGTAAAACGACGACACAGCGAAGGCCATCAGCTTGGTCTGCATGGGCCGGAAGCCGATGATCTCCGCCGCGATGTCCATGTCGCGGATGGCCATCCAGGAGCGCCCGATGCGACTTCTGACGATGTTCTTGGCTGCCAGCGCGAACACCGCTACCAGCGTGAGCGCCACCAGGTACTTGACGGCCGGGTCGGCCTTCGGACTGGTGATTAAAACGCCGAACATCTCGCGCGGCGGCGTCAGAATGGTTCCCGACGGATTGTAGTTGTAGAACCACTCCACCTTGGTGAACATCCAGCCCAGTAAGAACTGTGCCGCCAGGGTCGAGACGGCGAGATAAAAGCCCTTGATACGCAGACTCGGGATGCCGAACAGCAGGCCCACGACGGCCGTCGCCAGGCCGGCAAGCAGGAAGGCGACGATGAGATTGAGATCCGGAAACGTCGTCAGCAGCTTGTAGCTCATGAAGGCGCCGAGGCCCATGAATGCGCCGGTGCCGAGGCTGAGCTGCCCGGCGTAGCCGAGCAGCAGGTTCAGCCCGATGGCCGCCATGCTGAACACCAGGAACGGAATCAGCACGACCTCGAAGAAATACTCGTTGGCGACGAAGGGAACGACCAGGTAGGCAACCAGAAGCACCGCCAGCACGAACCACCGATCCTGGATGATGGGAAATATCGCCTGATCGCCGGCGTAGCTCGTCTTGAATTGACCCGCCTCACGGTAGAGCATTTTTCTTCAAACCCTCTCGATGATTCTCTCGCCGAACAGTCCCTGCGGGCGGAAAAACAGGAACACCAGCGCCAGCACGTAGGCGAACCAGTTCTCGATGGCGCCGCCCACCAGCGGTCCCCAGTAGATCTCGGCGACCTTCTCGCCGACGCCGATGATGAGCCCGCCGATGATGGCGCCCGGCACCGAGGTGAAGCCGCCGAGGATCAGCACCGGCAGCGCCTTGAGCGCGATCAGCGACAGCGAGAACTGCACGCCGCTCTTCGCGCCCCACATGATGCCGGCGACCAGCGCGACGATGCCGGCCACCGACCAGACGATGATCCAGATGGTCTTCAGCGGGATGCCGACCGACAGCGCCGCCTGATGGTCGTCGGCGACCGCGCGCAGCGCGCGGCCCACCGGCGTCTTGTGGAAGAAGATGGCCAGTCCCGCCACCAGCGCCGCGCCGATACCCGCGGCGAAAAGGTCGAACTCGTTGAGCAGCAAGCCGTGAAAGTCGAATGAAGCGCTGGGTATTCCCACGTCGAGCGGCTTCACGTTGCTTCCCCAGAGCGTCTCGCCGAATCCCTCGAGAAAGTACGTGAGTCCGATGGTGGCCATGAAAAGGATGATGTGCTCCTGATTCACCAGCGGCCGCAGCATGAAGCGCTCGACGGCGAACGCGAGTGCGACCATCACCACCATGGTGAGAATCAACGCGAGCCACACCGGAACGCCCTTCTCCATCAGCCCCACCAGGGTCAGCGCCGCGAACAGCACCATCACGCCCTGGGCGAAGTTGAACACGCCCGAGGCCTTGAAGATGAGCACGAAGCCGAGCGCGACGAGCGAGTACATGACACCGGTCAGGAGTCCGTTGATGACGACCTCGGCGAGAAATAGGGGGAACTCCCACATTTCCTGGAAAGGGGCGACGAAGAAGGCATGAAGCATTTCCATGGTTATTACTTCTTCTCTCTGTCAGTCATGGGCAACGCCGAGGTAGGCGTCGATCACCTCCTGGTTCGTGCGCACCTCGTCGGGCGTGCCGTCGGCGATCTTGCGGCCGTAGTCGAGCACCACGACCCGGTCGGAGATGTCCATGACCACGCCCATGTCGTGCTCGATCAGCACGATGGTGGTGCCGAACTCGTCGTTCACGTCGAGGATGAAGCGGCACATGTCCTCCTTCTCCTCGACGTTCATGCCCGCCATGGGCTCGTCGAGCAGCAGCAGGTCGGGCTCCGCCGCCAGCGCGCGGCCGAGCTCGACGCGCTTCTGCAGCCCGTAGGGCAGCCGGCCCACCGGGGTCTTGCGGATCGCCTGGATCTCCAGGAAATCGATGATGCGCTCGACGAAGGCGCGATGCTCCATCTCCTCGCGCCGTGCCGGTCCGAAGTACAGCGCCTGCAGAAGCAGATTCACCTTCATCTTCAGGTTGCGCCCGGTCATGATGTTGTCGAGCGTCGTCATGCCCTTGAACAGCGCGATGTTCTGGAAGGTGCGCGCGATGCCCTGGGCCGCGGCATCGTGGGTGCGCATCTGCTTGCGCGTCCGCCCCTTGTAGGTGATCTCGCCTTCCTGGGGGTGGTAGAAGCCGTTGATGACGTTCAGCATCGAGGTCTTGCCGGCGCCGTTCGGGCCGATGATGGCGCGGATCTCGCCCTCGCGGATGTCGAAGCTGACGTCCTCGAGCGCCCTGACGCCGCCGAAGGCAAGGCTTACGTTGTTGACCTCGAGCAGCGTCTCTCCGTTCGAGCGGTCCCTGCCGGGCACGGACGTGTTCCCCCTCAGCTCGCCTTGGCGACCGGCGCCACACCGGGAACGTTGCGCAGCTCCACGTCGGCCTTGATGGTGCCGGTGCGGCCGTCCTCGAAGGTCACCTGGGTCTGCATGGCGACCCGGCGCTGGTCCGAGTAGAGCGCTTCGATGAGCGGCGCGTAGCGCTCGGCGATGATGCGGCGACGCACCTTGAGCGTGCGGGTGAGCTCGCCGTCATCGGCGTCGAGCTCCTTGGGAAGGATGAGAAAGCGTCGAATCTGTGATCCCGAGAGGTGGGCATCGGCCGCCAGATCGATGTTGACCTTGCGCAGATTCTCCTGAATGAGCTCGATGACCTCGGGCCGCGCGGCGAGCTCCTGATAGCTGGCGTAGGGAATGTTGCGCTTCTCCGCCCAGTTGCCGACCGCATCCAGGTCGATATTGATGAACAGCGTGACGTAATCGCGCTCGTTGCCGAAGGCGACGGCTTCCTTGATCTGGGGAAAGAACTTGATCTTGTTCTCGATGTACTTGGGGGCGAACATCGAGCCGTCGTTGAGCTTACCGACGTCCTTCGCGCGGTCGATGATTTTGAGATGCCCATCCTCGTCGATGTATCCGGCATCGCCGGTGTGAACCCACCCGTCCTCGGTCTTGGTCTCGGCCGTCGCTTCGGGGTTCTTGTAATAGCACTGGAAGACGCCGGGGCTGCGGTACATGACCTCGCCGTTGTCCGCGATCCTGATCTCCACCTGCGGCGCCGGCGTACCGACCGTGTCGGGTTTGATCTCGCCGTCGGGCTGCATGGTCACGAAGACGGCGGCCTCGGTCTGGCCGTAGAGCTGCTTGATGTTGATGCCGAGCGAGCGGTAGAAATCGAAGATATCCGGTCCGATGGCCTCGCCGGCGGTGTAGGCGATGCGCACGCGCGAGAGACCGAGGGTGTTCTTGAGCGGACCGTAGACGAGGATTCCACCGAGCCAGTAAAGGAGCCGGTCTTTCGTCGACACCGCTTCGCCGTCGAGAATCTGAGTGCCGACGCGCTTGGCGACAGCCATGAAGTATCCGAACATCTTCTGCTTGATGCCGGCGGCGTCCTCCATGCGGATCATGACGTTGGTCAGAAGGTTCTCGTAGATGGGCGGCGGCGCGAAGAAGTACGTGGGACCGACCTCGCGCAGATCCTGCATGACCGTGGCGCCGCTCTCCGGGCAGTTGACACAGAATCCCGCCACGTAGGCCTGGCCGAAGGAGAAGAGGTTGTCCCCCACCCACGCCATCGGCAGGTAAGCGAGCACCTCGTCTTCCTGTCGAAGTCCGTCACGCTCCACCGAGTTTCTCGCGGTGATGATGATGTTGTCGTGACTGAGCATGACACCCTTGGGATTTCCCGTGGTGCCGGAGGTGTAGAGGATGATGGCGGTATCGGAGCCGCTGCCCTTTGCGACCTCAGCGGTGAAAAAGCCCGGGTCCTTCTCGCGACGGCCGCGTCCCATCTCCTGCACCTGCTTGTAGGAGAACAGGTAGGACTGCTCGTACTTTCTCAGTCCGCGGGGATCGTCGTAGATGATGGTCTCCAAGCGCGGGCAGGCGTCCTTGATCTCGAGCAGCTTGTCGACCTGCTCCTGATCCTCGCCGATGGCGAAACGCACCTCGGCGTGATCGACCACGAACTGCAGCTCCTTGGCGACCCCGTCCTGGTACATGGGTACCGGCACCCCGCCGAGCGCCTGGGCGGCGCACATGGAGGCGTAAAGACGCGGACGGTTGTCACCGATGATGGCTATCTTGTCGCCGCGCTGAAATCCGAGCTCGGCGAGCCCGCAGGCGAGATCCTGAATGCCTTCGGCGAGCTCGTGCCAGGTCCATGACTGCCAGATGCCGAACTCTTTCTCGCGCGCGGCGTGAGCGTCACGGTAACGCTCGGCGCGATCGAGCAGCAGCTTCGGGAAGGTATCGAGGGCGGCGCTGTGGGCACCACCGCCTGGCGTTGTCTCAACCATCTCCTCACTCCACTTAGCCCGGCACCCGCCGGCCACGCCATGCGCGGCAACGCGCGGCGCGCGCCAGCCGGACTGTGTCTGCCTAGATGAGAGCTCCTGACGACGTTCTAGTTGTTCGGATCCGCTCGTCGTTTCATGCCGCCGGGGCGCCAGGAGTCCACCGCCCGCGGCTCAGACAAGTGCACATGCTAACCGCAACTCGGGCCCGGATGCCATCACTTCGGCTGCATGCGGATAGCGCCATCGAGGCGGATGACCTCGCCGTTGAGCATC
>JABAOG010000595.1_pt1 | contig 17108 bp, 20 predicted proteins | sample 7062131 | NCBI WGS metagenome assembly JABAOG01 (sample SAMN14538629, study PRJNA623070) | marine sediment metagenome | biome: marine biome [ENVO:00000428]; feature: marine pelagic biome [ENVO:01000023]; material: deep marine sediment [ENVO:00002113] | place: India: Arabian Sea | collected...
ACCACCAGCGACGACAACTGCTCTGCCGCCCGCGGATCGTTGACCCGCGAGGAGATCATGATCGACAGGCTGACCCCGGCGACCGACAGCAATGCGCTGATCCCGAAGATCGAGATCAACCAGATCGGGGAGAGGATCGCTTTGACCAAAGCCTTGTCGACAGCCATGAAATATGTCCCGGCTGTAAAGATACCATACGCCAGCCAGGTAATCGAAAGCGCCGGGATCACACCTGCCAGGGCTTTGCCCATCAACAGTTCCAGGGTGGTGATCGGGGTGGCCAGCACCGGTTCCAGCGTGCGGGTGTTCTTCTCGCCAACGATACTGTAAGAGGCGNNGATCGGGGTGGCCAGCACCGGCTCCAGAGTGCGGGTGTTCTTCTCGCCGACAATGCTGTACGAGGCGATCGTGACCGGGATGATCGTGGGCATCAGCAGGAACAGGCTCAAGAACTGCAGCAGGATAAAGAACTGGCCGCAAGCCATCGCAGACAGCCCTTCACACAGCACGCCAAATTGCTCCGGCATGTCAGAGGCCATCCCGGCAGCCTCAAGATCACCGGAACCCTGCATGCCGTTCAAAATCACCAGCGGCATGATCACAAAGATCAGCGGCATGATGACCACCGATCCCAGCACCAGCCGGTTTTTAAAAACTTCGGACCATTCTTTTCGAACAATCTCCCAGACTTTTTCCATGTCAGCTCTCCTTCTGGGTATTAACCAGCGTCAGATAAACGTCTTCCAATGAGCGGCGCAGTTCGCCAACAAACCGGATCTCGGCGCCATTTTCCACCAGGGTTTTCACCAGGGCAGGATTCTGGTTGTCGGGGTCATCCAGGGTGACAACCAACTTTTCTTCAACGATCTCGGCATTCTGCACGAAATCGTGCCGGCGGACTGCTTCCGCCAAACCCGGGCTGGCCTCGACCAGATGGAAAACCACCATCCGGCCGAACAACTGCTGGCGCAGATTGGTGGGCGTATCCAGCGCAAGCAGCCGTGAGCGGAACACAGCCACCCGGTCACACAAGCGGTCGGCTTCGTTGAGGTTGTGGGTGCAGATGATGATCGTGCGGCCTTCCTGGCGCAGTTCGGCAATGAAATCGCGCACCACCCGGGCAGCTTCAGGATCGAGGCCGCTGGTGGGTTCATCCAGATACAGGATCTTAGGCTCGTGGAGGAGCGCCCGGGCGATCGCCAGTTTCTGGCGCATGCCCTTGGAAAAGGTCCCAACCTCTTCGTGACGGCGGTCCCACAGGCCGAGCATGCGCAGGTAGCGTTCGACCTGTCCGGGAATATCCTCGACTTCATACAGCTTGGCAAAGAACGACAGGTTACGTGCAGCGCTGAGCTGGTTGTACATCCCTGGGCTTTCCGTGAGGATCCCGATCGATTTGCGGATCATGTAGTCCTGCTTACCGACCTGATAGCCTGCCACGCGGGCCTCGCCGCTGGACGGAGCGATCAGTGAGGACAACATCCGAATCGTGGTGGTCTTGCCGGCGCCGTTCGGCCCGAGGAACCCGAACACCTCGCCCGGTTCCACGGAGAACGAGACGCCGTCCACGGCCACGAAATCGCCGAAACGCCGCGTGAGACCGTCCACCTCGATGGCCGCTCCGCGGTCGGCCGCCGGGACGGCAGGGAAGGACGGCGTGCGGGTGCCTGACGTGCTGCCGGCGAGGATCGAAACGAACACGTCCTCGAGGCCGGGCTCCACGCAGCGGGCGGTGTCGACCTCGATCCCGCTCGAAAGCAGGCGACGCTCCACCGCCCGGAACGCATCCCGACTGTCCAGGAGCGCGTGGATCGAGCGGCCGAACACCTGTGCATCCCGGACCTCCGGATCCTCGCGAAGAAGGTCCAGTGCGCCCAGCTGGTCGGCCGTCCGTATGTCCGCCATGCTCCCACCCAGACTGGCCTTGAGGCCATCCGGTGTATCTACATCCAGCAGGCGACCCTCATGCATGAGAGCTACCCGCGCGCAGCGCTCGGCTTCGTCCAGGTACGGAGTAGCGACCACGACCGTCGTACCGCCACCAGCAAAGTCGAAGACGATCTCCCAGAAGTCGCGCCGGGACAGGGGATCGACGCCGGTGGTGGGCTCGTCGAGGAACAGGACGTCCGGGGTATGAATGAGCATGGTGGCCAGGGCGAGCTTCTTCTTCATTCCTCCGGAGAGGTTCCGCGCGAGCCGGTCCTGGAACGGCGACAGCCGGCTGAAGCGCAGAAGCCGGTCGGCCCGGTCCTGCCTTGCGGCGCGGGGCACACCGTGAATGTCGGCGAAGAACTCGATATTCTCTGCCACCGTGAGCCCACCGTAGAGAGAGAACTCCTGTGACATGTATCCCACGCGCTCCGCGATACGGTCCGCCTCGCGGACGGTGTCGAAACCCAGGACGGAGGCGCTGCCGGCTGAGGGTGTGAGGATCCCACACAGCATCTGGATCAGCGTCGTCTTGCCCGCGCCGTCGGGGCCGACGATGCCGAAGATCTCGCCGCGCGAAATCTCGAGCGAGAGATCCTGGACTGCGGTCAGTTCGCCGTACCGCCGGCTGAGGTCCCGGATCCGGATCGTCGGATCCGCTGACCCGCTCTCCGGCGGGCCTTCCGGTGATGCTGATCCCGTCGTCACCATGGCGCCGATTCCGGCCACGCCGTCCCGGGATCCCAGCGAATCCAGGCATCCGCCGGGAACCCGTCCTTGAGCATCCCGGACGGGTCCTCGACTCGAATGGCCACCTCGTAGACGAGGGTGGCTCGCTCGTCGGGCATGTGGACGTCCCGGGGAGTGAACTCGGCCTCACTGGCGACGGTTTCGACCGTCCCCGGGAACGACCGGTCGGGATACGCATCCACGAACACACGGGCCGAGTCTCCCGTCTGCACTCGCTCGGCGCTGTCGAGAGGCAGGTATACCTGCAACCGCGCGTTACCGGATTCGCGGATCGCCATGATCGGGTACCCGGGCGCGGCGATTTCGCCCTGGCGCAAGAGAAGCTCCGATACGACGCCGTCGACTGGCGCGATGATCACCGTCTCGTCCAGCTCGATCTCCGCCACCCGTACCCTGGCGGCTTCCGCGTCCGCCCTCCTGCGGGCCAGATCTTCCGCAGCCCGCGCCGCCCGCAGCTGGCTCTCGAGCTGTTCCACCGCGGTTTCGGCCTGCTCAGCCAACTGGCGGGAAACGGCTTCCCGCTCGAGCAACCGCCTGTAGCGCTCGGCTTCCCGTCTGGCCTGCTCGAGGCGAGTGCTCACCGCGTCGGCCTGACGGGCCGCGGAGACCACCGCCTCCTGCGCAGCGGCCGCGGCCGCGCGGGCAGCCGTCAACCGGGTCGTCTGAGCCCGGCTGTCGAGGACGGCCAGGGTGTCCCCACTCCGGATCCGCTGTCCTTCCCGGACTGAAAGCCCCACGATCCGGCCACCGGTACCACTGGAAGGCCGGACCGCTCGGAGTTCCAGCCGGCCGCTGGCGGAGAACATCCCGGGAGCGCCCTCCCTGTCGGTCGAGCTGTCGTACGCCCAGACGCCGGCCGCGCCCAGCACCGACACGGCCAGGAATCCCGTGACCAGCTTCCCCCAGTGGCGATTCATGCTCCATCTCCTCTCGGCTCCGAAAGCGTGGCGTCGGCGGGCAGGCCGAGGACCCGCTTCAGCTCGATCAGGGTCGTGCGATAGGCGTGGATGGCCCGGAGCCGATCGATCCGGGCCCGGGTCAGCTGGGCCTCGGCCTCGAGGACGTCGAGCTGGATGCCTACGCCGTTGGCATAGCGATCCGCCGCAATGGCCAGTGCCTCTTCGGCCCTGACTGCGTTCGCCGTTCTCTCGTCGACTTCATCCAGGGCGGTGACCAGCTCCCGTTGATGGGCACGGACCTCCACGAGAGCGGTGAGCACTGTCTGCTCCGCTTCCGCCCGCGCTTGGGCGGCGGCGGCTTCGGCGCTGCCTGCCGCTCCCTCTGCCCGGCCCCCGTCGAACACCGGCCATGACACGGAGACCCCGCCCATGAGCTCCAGGCCCCAACCGTTCTCCGTGGCCAGCAGTTCCGGATTCACCGCGTAGCCACTCAGGAACAGCCCGATGGCCGGGCGCCCTTCGGCTCGGGCCACGCGTCCCTTCGCTTCGGCCGCCTCCGCCCCACTCGATAGCCCCTGCAGATCGGGCCGATCCCGGCGAAGTCGCTCGGCAAGGTGGGACGACTCCCACCCGGTGATGGGCGGCTGCGAGTCCGGGCTCAACTCGCCCGCCACGGCGGGAGCTTGCTCCGGGGTGAGGCCGATGGTGGCGGCGAGCCGCTCGCGGGCGCTCGTTGCCGCGATCTCGGCGGAGCGGATGCCGATCTCCGCTTCGCTGACTCGGGTCTCCGCTCTGAGGACATCGAGTCGGGCCACCGTGCCCTCTTCATAGTGGGCCCGGGCCACCTCCAGGGCCCGCTGGAGTACGGCGGCGCCCTGTTCGGCCACCGTCACCAGCGACCGGGCCAGGAGCGCGTCGTAGTAGGCGCGGGCGATGGCCGCGGTCAGCTCCACCTCCGCCTGGGACCGGCCCCACCGCGCCGCCTCCGCGGCCGATTCGGCCGCGTCCCTGGCGGCCTTCAGCCGCCCGGAGGTGTACAGGGGCTGCTCCGCCCGCAGGCCGGCGAAATAGGTGTTGGCATCGAGGAGCGCGAATCCGCCGAGGCCGCCGAGTTCAACGGCCGGAGGGTCCTCGTACCGCAGGTAGCCGACCTGGGACGTCACGGCGGGCATTGCCGCCGAGCGGGCAATGTCCACTCGACCGCGCGCGGCTCGAATCCGTGCGTCAGCCGCGGTGAGGGAGGGGCTCCGTTCACGCCCGATTCTCAGTGCCCCGGTCAGGTCCAACGAGTCCTGCTGTGCGGCCACACCGGAAGAGCTGCTGCCCATCAGGACGATCACCGTCCACAAAGCGCGCCACCAGAATCGCCAGCGCCGCCCCCGGAATGGGGCTGGGTGTGCGGGTGCGGGTCCGACGCGATGAACTGTCTTCGATGGTATCATCGGGGTGCTGCACTGGTCTTCTGTGTAGATGCCTGTCCTTTTCGGACACCTGCCGAAGAATGGGAGGACCGGGATGAAGCGGGGGTGAGGACGTGATTAACGTCCCTTAACGGCGTCACAGGCGCTCGAGCAGGAACTCCGGCGTGTACCGGGTCAGTGCGCCGGCCAGGACCGTGAACTTGCCGGTGACCAGCAGAACCCCCATGACGATGAGGACGGCCCCGCCGATACGGTTCACCCACGGAATCCAGCGCCGGAAGTTCTGGAAGAACACGAAGAACAGGCCCAGCGCCGCGGAGGCGAGCAGGAAGGGGACAGCCAGGCCAGCCGAGTAGGCCGCCAGCAGGCCCACGGCCTGCGCGGTCGTCCCATCCATGGCGGCAAGGGTGAGGATCCCTCCCAGGATCGGGCCCACGCACGGCGTCCAGCCCGCGCCGAACGCGACGCCGACCCCTACGCTTCCCGCGTACCCGGTGGGCTTCTCGGCCAGGTGGACCCGCCAGTCGCGGCTCATGCCCGGGATCCGGAGCAGGCCGAGCATCTGCACGCCGAAGATCAGCAGCACCACGCCCCCGATTCGCTGGAGCCACACCCCCTGTGTCCGGAGCAGGCCGCCCAGCAGGCTCGCGGAGGCGCCCAGCCCGATGAAGACCAGGCTGAAGCCGAGGACGAACAGCGACCCGTGAAGCAGAACGGACCGACGGACTCGTGCCTGCTCGGTCATCTCGTCGAGCCCCATCCCCGTGAGGAACGACGCGTAACTGGGAACCAGGGGCAGTACGCATGGAGAAAGGAAGCTGAGCAGCCCCGCACCGAACGCCATGGCGAGGCCGATTGCCTGAGGGTCCATCGTCACGTCCCTTCGACCGTAGTGCCCACGTTCGTCGTCCTGCGGATTCGGCATTCAGGTGCCGGATAATGGGCAGGCGGGCATGAACCCGGCCTTAAATCCGCATGAAGCGTCGTTCACCACCCGTGGCCCCGGGCCGCGTGAATCCGCCTTCATGGCCGGTTCACCACCATTTCAGGCGGCGGCCACCATCCTTGAGGCACGACAGACAGGCTCTTTGCGAAACCAACACTGGAGGAACGGTCATGAAAGCAACGGACCCGGTATGCGGGATGAAGGTGGATCCGAAGACGGCCGCCGCCGACGTGGAGTACGAAGGGAAGACCTACTACTTCTGCTCCGAAGGGTGCCGGAAGTCGTTCGAGGAGGATCCGGAGAGGTACCTGTCATGAAGCGCATCGCATTGCTGTCTCTCGTCATGGTGACGACGGCAGCCCTCGCCGCGTGCGGCGCGGGCGAGACCGAGGCAGTCGAAACGGCACAGAGGACGTCGCTGTCGAATCTGCCGCCGGTCGAGCAGGAGCTGCCCCCGACGCCTCTGGAGGCCGAGGTGGCGTCCCGTGACCTGGGCACGGTGGGTATCGGCGACGGCCTGGTGGAAACCGAGTTCCTGGTCACCAACTCGGCCCATGAACCCACGAAGATCGCGGCGGCCTACACCTCGTGCATGTGCACCGAGGTCACCCTCGAGTTCCAGGACGGCTCCGTGGAAGGACCCTTCGGGATGCCCGGGCACGAGCTGCCGGTCACTCTGACCCGGACATTGGCACCGGGGGAGACGTTCACCGCCCGGGCGACGTTCGACCCCATGGCCCACGGGCCGGATGCGGTGGGCCCGGTGCAGCGGGCGATCGCGCTCCACTCGGACAACGGGGGAATGCTCCAGCTGGACTTCTCCGTCAACGTGGTGAAGGAGGTGAGCGAGTGAGGTGAGCGAACGCTGGACCACCCTCCTGAGCGACTTGGACCATACGGGTAGTCGTCGGCCGAGCGGCCGACGGTCAGAGAATGACCGTCGGCCGCCGTTGTTTGTCGCAAGGCCGATCGATGATCACATCGTGGCCAGGACCGAGAGCCCCATGATCACGACGCCAGCTCCCAGCACCAACCGCACACGGTGTCGGTGGTGCACGTTCCAGCGCGCCAGGCGCCTCAGGAGCGAGGGCACTGTCGCCGCCACGATGATGCCCAGGAGCGGGAGCACGAAGATCACGTTGTAGAGGACCAGGTAGCCGTAGCCGACCCATCGGCTGGGCTGCGCCGCCAGCAGTGAGAGTACCGCCAGGTAGACGGCTCCACTGCACGGGACGGTGCAGAGTCCGATGAGGAATCCGCCGGCGAGCAGCGCGGGCACGGTGCCCTTCCTTGCCGCCGTGCGGGCCATCCCGGCCACAGCGGGCGGTGCGTGGAGTTGCCATCGGGAGTCCGGAAGGAAATAGTCCTTCAGCATCCACAGACCCATGAGGATGGCGGCGAGGGCCGCCACCCGGGCCGGCCAGTGGCCGTCCGCCAGCGACTCGAGCCCGCCGAGGATGCCGGCCCCGAGGGCCAGGTAGGTCAGAAAGATGGCCGCGACGAAGACCGAGCCCCGGAACACGATGCGCCGGCGTAGCGTGCGCACGTTGGACTGGTCGGGGCGCAATGAGGCCAGCAGGGCCGTGATCAGCAGCAGGAGAACGGTGAACGCGCACGGATTGATGGCGTCCACCGCGCCCCCTACGAGAACCGTCCCGAGGGTGAGCTCCGGCAGGTACCCCTGAACGGAGACCGGGGGCGCTGCCGGATGCCAGAACCCCGCGACTCCGGCGGCACCAGCCGCGACCACGCCGAGCCCCGTCCAGATCAGGAGCCGCCGGAACGGAGTCGTCCGCTCCATGTCAGGCCTCCTCGACGACCAGGGTCCCGATCATCGTCGGGTTCGCCCGCCCGCCGCAGCAGATGTCGCAGTAGAACTCGTAGGTGCCGGGTTTCGTGGCTACGAACGTTGCGGACGCAGTGTCCCGGGCGGGCGCGATGATGTTCACGCCGAGCTCATCGATGGCGAGCTGGTGCTTCCCGCCGCCATCCAGGTGGAAGGGCCCGTCAAGGCTCGTGAGACGGATCCTCACGGGCTCGCCGGCGCGGACTCGTATTTCGGGTGTGTCGAACCCCTTCATATCGATGGCAACGTCGATGATGTCGGGATCGGCGTCCGGCAACTCCACCGCCGACCACGGACCCACGAAGTAGGCCGTCAGGCCCCCAATGACAGCCAGCAGGAGGACAAAGATTGCGGGCTTCAGACTCGGGATCTTGCGCGTCGTATCGGGTGTCATTCGCTCCTCCCATGTATGCGTTGCTCGGTGTGGCAGCATCCGCCCGCCGCCGTTCGGGTTGCGGAGGCGGTTCGGTCCTGACCGCAGCCGCAGTGCGATCCGCCGCGGATCCGACTGACAAGGATCTGGACCACGATGAAGAGGGCCAGGAACGCGATCAGGCCGAAGAAGGATGCCATGGTTTCGTCACCCGTTTCGCTGCTGGCCGTCGGATCGCTCGACCCGCGCGGGTTGCGGGTCGAGCCAGCGACTGGCCTCGGCGACCTCTCGCGCCATGGCACTCTGGAGCCGGTCGATCTCCGCCCCGCACAGCCCCGCCTCCCGACCCGCAGCCGCAACCGCGTACGGCAGGGCCACTAGCTGCCCGAGGACGGCAGCAACATCGTCGCATTGACTGCGGAGAATCGATACCTCGGCCGCAATGCGGACACTGATCCGGTGGGGCTCCGCCCACCAACCGAGTATGCGGCACAGCAGGGCACGACCGAGAACCCGGCACTCCTCGCCGGATCTCCCGGGCCCGACCCAGGCCTGGTGGACCCGGTCCTCGAATGCGTCGATACCCAGGGCACCGACGCGAGGCAGACAGTCCAGCGGCACGGAAGAGGGAATCCCGTGGGACAGGATCGGACGTCGTCTCGGCGTCGGGGGGCAGTCCACATCCCGCCGAGGGTTTGCGCCGGGCTCGAGATAGCGGTCGGGGTCTTCGTCGAACCGGGTCGCGCACCCCAGGCAGCAGAAATACACGACGGCGTCCCCGACCCGCTGGAACGCCCGGGCCTCCTCCCACTCGAGGCACATGCCGCAGACCGGATCCCGGACCGTCACGTCGCCACCTCCCGTCCGACGCGCTAGTCCGGCGTGGGCCGGTCGAGGGCCACGGCCTCGCCGGTCCCTTCGTTGGACCCGGAAGATCGGAGCCAGCCCGCGAAGACTTTCGCGAGGACCGCCGTCCCGCCTATGAGCAGGACCAGCGGAGCCAGCCAGACGACCAGGTTGAATCCCTCCTTCGGCGGATCCAGCAGTACCCACTGGCCGTACTTGCTGACGAAGTATGCGAGGACCTCCTCCTCCGAGTCGCCGGCTTCCAGGCGTTCCCGCACGACGGCCCGCATCTCTACGGCGAGGTCGGCGGGCGAGTCCAGGATCGACAGCTGCTGACACACGGGGCAGCGGAGCTGTTTGGCCACACGGACGTACGACCGCTCCAGGACCTCATCTCTCCCGTCCACCCGGGCTTCGGGTGCCGGGGACGTTTCGGCGGACTGGGCGACGACGGGGTACAAGGCCCCGGTGGCCGGTACGCCGTGCAGGGCCAGGAGCCCCACGAGCAGCCAGCGGATCATGATGTCGCCTCCTCCGTGTCGGCGGGCACATCCGCCCGGAGCATCGCATCGACCTGGGCCGCGATCAGTTGGTCGTTCACCGGGCCGATGTGCTTGTGCACCACCACCCCGGAGGGGTCAATGAAGAACGTTTCCGGGATCCCGTACACGCCGAAGTCGATGGCCGTCCGGGACCGGGGATCCATGAGCTGGATCCACCCACCTCCATGTTCCTCCAGGTAGGCGGCCGCGTTGGACCGGGTGTCCTGGTATATGATTCCCACCATATCCACGTTCTCATCCCGGTATCGCTCGTAGGCCCGGACCAGCGCGGGGTGCTCCTGCTTGCACGCCAGGCACCACGACGCCCAGAAGTTCACGATCACGGCGGTCCCCCGGAGGTCGCTGAGCGCCACGGAGTCGGGCGCCTCGAGGCGAGGCAGCCGGAACTCGGGCGCCGGCTCGCCCACCAGCGGGCTCGGGATCAGCGATGCGTCCCGCGTAAGCCCGTATCCGAACAGGCCCACGAGCGCCACCACCACCGCCATGCCTGCCACCTTCAGCCAGACCATGCTTCCACCTCCTCCCGCTCCGGATCACCGGCCCGCGCGAACGCAGGCAGCCGGATGCGGCGCGGCCAGAGTGCCACGGCCGTCCCGAAGGCCATGATGGAGGTACCGATCCAGAGCCAGACCATCAGCGGCGTGACCACCACGTGGAGCGTGGCGCTGGACCCATCGTTCTCGAAGGCCAGCAGGTTCACGAACAGGTCCCGGGCGGCCGAGCTGCGGACCGCCGGAGTCGGGACCGGGTCCTCACGCGTGGGATAGTAATTCTGCCGTGGGGCCAGCTCGGCCACCGGGCGGCCCTGGCTCAGCACCGTGAGCGTGGTTCCGACGCCGAACCGGTGGGCTTCCTCCTCCGCCCAGACATCATCCAACCGGACCTGGTAGGGCCCGGCGTTTAGGGTTTCCCCGGGCCGCAGCGTTGCCTCCAGCTCCGTCTTCGAGTTCCACGAAGCCGTCACCGCCACGGCCAGGACGACCACGCCGCTGTGGACGATGTAGCCGCCGTAGCGTCGGCGGTTCGCTCCGACCAGACGGATCAGGGCCCGGAGGGGGCTCGCCCCCTTCCGGACCAGCACTGCCGTCCCGCGTCCGACCTCCACGAGCATGGCGGTGAGGGCGAAGGCGGCGAGGCCGTACGTCACCAGCGCCCAGAGCCCCCGGGCGCCCAGCAGCGCCGCTGCTGCTGCTGCGATCACGCCTGCCGCAGCCGGCCACCGGATTCGCAGCAGGACCCCCCGCCCGCTCTCGCTCTTCCAGGGCAGCATCGGTCCCACGCCCATCAGGAACAGCAGGACGGCGAACAGGGGCACGGTCATGGCATTGAAGTACGGCGGACCCACGCTGACCTTGTCGCCCCGCGTGGCTTCCACCACGAGAGGGAAGATGGTGCCGAGAAGGACGGTGAACGTCAGTGCCACGAACACCAGGTTGCCCACCAGGAACGCCGCTTCCCTGGAGAACAGGCTGTTCAGCGACCCCGGTCGCTTCAACGCTGGTGCCCGCCAGAGCAGCAACGCGGTCGAGACGATCAGCACCACGCCCAGGAAGCTCAGGAACAGGGGACCGATCAGCGAATCCGTGAACGCGTGAACACTCCCGACCACGCCGGACCGCGTCAGGAACGTCCCGAGGATGGTGAGGGCGAAGGTGGCGGTGATCAGGGTCACGTTCCAGCCCCGGAGCATGTCGCGCCGTTCCTGGACCATCACCGAGTGGAGGAACGCCGTGCCGGTGAGCCACGGCATCAGCGACGCGTTCTCGACCGGGTCCCACGCCCAGTACCCGCCCCAGCCCAGGACCTCGTAGGCCCACCAGCCGCCGGCCACGATGGCGATGGTCAGGAACGCCCACGCCACGAGCGTCCAGCGCCGGACGGCCCGCGTCCACCAGTCGTCCGTCCGTCCGGAGATCAGTGCCGCGATGGCGAAGGCGAATGGAACCGAGAAGCCCACGTACCCGATGTACTGGGCCGGTGGGTGGATCGCCATCAGGGGGTGGTTCTGCAGCAGCGGATTGGGCCCCGGGCCGTCCGACGGAACGGGCCACACCTCGGCGAACGGATTGCTGGGGCCGATCAGCATGACCAGGAAGAAGATGCCGATCCCCAGCAGCGTCGCGTTCACGTACGGCATCTGGTCGGCCCAGCGGTCCCGGTACAGCCAGGCGACCAGGGCGGTGAAGAGGGCCAGCAGCCACATCCAGAACAGGATCGACCCCTCCAGGGCGGACCAGAGGGAGATGATGGTGACCAGGAGCGGCGTGCTCCGGCTCCCTACCTGGGCCACATAATGGATGCTGAAGTCGTGGGTGAGGAGCGCGTATTCCATCAGGACCACGGCCAGCGTCACCAGCCCGGCCACCGCGTACGCGGCCCGCGTCCCGCTCCGGATCAAGCCCTCGTGTCGAGTCCGGGCCCCCCAGATGGATGCCCCGGTGCCGTACAGTGCAGCCCCGAGGCCCAGTGCCAGAGCCGCGTAGGCGATCGTTCCCGTCAAAGCCCCCTCCTCGTTGGTGTCTCCCAAGGGACGGCTCGAAGATGACGGCTGGCCCATGAATCGGGCGTGAATCCGCCATGAAGCGGGATTCATCTGGAGCCGTGGCGGTGATGAACCGGCGTTCATGCCCATCTCATCCCGCGTTCAGACAGGGACCCCCATGTTGAGGGACAACGCACTGCCGATCGCCCACTGGAGGTCTGATGGAAGGGCAGCGTGAATGGTCACCGGCTGGCGGGAAGGGGCGGGACGATGCCCGTGCCGCACTGGCTCGACTCCACACCGACGTAGCCTGGCTGGCCGCCCACTGGGAACAACTGGGCCTGGACGAATGCCTCGATCACCTGGCCGGGGCTCGACGCCGGCTTTCGGCGGCGGGTGCGGCCCTGCTGCGCGATCATTTCTTCGAGGTTCTCGCCGGTGGCTCCGCCGAACCCGGGGACCTCGAGCGGGTTCTCGATCTCATGTACCGGATTCCGGGTGGCCGTCCGTATGCGTGACGTGGGGCGGGGGAGTCGCTTCACGGACGCGATTGAACGCAACGCGGGCCGCCCACCGGATCGGCGAGCGGCCGGCGCCGCGCCCGCGTCCTTCGTGGGCCGGCTAGTTCAGCTGGCTGCGAAGGGGGTGAATCTGCCTCGAGATGACCTCAGCCCGGTATCGGTGTCCGGATGTTCCACCTGCGAACGCGATCCGAGCGATGATCCTGTCCGCGCTGAGGCGGTCCGGGTTGTAGAAGACTGCGCCCTGGCCCGTCCGATGGTCGATATGGGCCTGTCCTACCCCTTCCATCGTGATCAACGCATTGTGGATCCGGTTCGCGCAGTTGACGCAGCCCATCCCGCTGATGGCCAGGCGGAGTCCTCCCCGCAGCGACTCATCGGCGGGAGCTTCATCGGGCTCCAGTCGCGGGACGTTGCATCCGTGTGTGCGCTCGTTTTCCATCAATCCTCCTTCGACAGCTCCGGTTGCGGGAGTTCCGATCCGGGTAGCCGCGCCGCGTGCAGCGCGCGCATCCGCTCGAGGAGCTCTTCCTCATCGATTTCTCCTCTGGCGAACCGCTGGCGGAGGATCTCCTCCGCCTCCACCATCCGGCGGGCGCCCGCCCTGGCTTCCCTGCGCTCCGCGACGAGCCGCCAGAACGCCCAGCCGAGCACGAGGAAGGTGGCGATCCAGAAGAGCCACCACGCCCAGTGCATCCCCATGTACAGGCCCTGGCGGTGCCAGACCTCGCCTTGCTGCACGAACAGATACGACAGTGTCATCCCCACCTCCTTCAGACCAGAGCAAGGGCGCCCTCGTCGCCCGTTCGGACCCTGGTGACGCGCACCACCTCCGATACGATGATGATCCCATCGCCCGGTTGGCCGGTGCGAGCGGCTTCGGCGATAACGTCCACGACGTCGTCCGCAGCGTCATCCTCGCAGACCACTTCGACCTTGCACTTCTCGGTGTACGTGGTCCCCTCCTCGAACGACACGCGGAAATCCTCGGGGTCCACGCCGGCCCCGAGGGAGTGGACGTGACAGATCAGGAGCCGGGCTACCCCTGCCTGGTCCAGTGCCTTCACGACCGCCTGCACCCGGTCGGTTCTCACGATCGCCTTGACCTCTTTCACGGGCCGCCTCGCGGTTCGGGTGATCCTCTTGCCACTGCCGGAAGATGGCAGCCAGCCCGTGAAACGGGCGTGAAGTGGAAATGAAGGCTGGTTTAGATCGGGCCCGGCGAAGTCCGCGGTCTGGTGATCAGGGGGATCGGGGTAGGGTGACGACGAACTCCGCGCCGCCTGCCTCTCGGTTGCGCGCCGCGGCGTTGCCTCCGTGGACCTCCGTGATGGCCCGCACGATCGAGAGGCCGAGTCCGGTGCCGGAGGTTTCGGCATGGTGGGTCCGGGACAGGTCGGCACGGTAGAAGCGCTCGAAGATGCGGTCCAGGTCCTCCGGGGGAAGTCCCGGACCCGTGTCGGCCACGCGGATCGCCAGGTCATCCCGATCGCCTTCAACGGTGACGTCCACGCGACCGTCCGACGGCGTGAACTTCACGGCGTTGTCCACGAGGTTCCAGAGGAGCTGGTCCAGAAGCCCCGGATCGAAGATGCCTTCGGTGTCGCCATGGCTCTCCAGGACGAGCTCGACTTGCTTGTCCTTCGCCTTCCGGCCGAGGCGCTCCACCACCCGCTCCGCGCGGCGGGTCACGTCAGTGCGCTGCAGTCGCGGCTGCCTGACCCCGGCATCGGAGCGAGCCAGGGTCAGGAGGTCTTCGGCCAGCTGCGATAGCCGCTCGACTTCCTGGAGATTGCTCGCGAGCACCCGTCGATACTCCTCCTCGCCGCGGCGCCGGCGCAAGGCCAGCTCGATCTCGCCGCGCAGGGCCGTGAGGGGACCGCGGAGCTCGTGGCTCGCGCCCGCGGTGAACCGGCGCTGGGCCTCAAACGCCCGGTCCAGCCGCCCCAGCATGGTGTTCAGCACGCCGACGAGCCGCTCGTACTCGCGAATGTCGGCGTGTGCGTCGATGCGCTGGTGCAGGGTCCGAGCTTCCATGGACTCGGCCTGATGTTCACGGCTAACATAAGGAGGTTCACGATTCCCGCGAGAACTATGAACGGACCTTAATGGTGCTTTCACCGGTTCCTCACGGGATAGGGCTTACCATCTCGGCAAGCGGGCGAGGCAACGCCCACCGAACGGACGGAAACAGACCTGGAGGAGACGATGGCCAGACGAGACCGGAGGCGGGCGGGACGAAAGGGGAAGCGTGGGAAGAGTTGGAAGGACTCGGGTTGGTCTGGCTCGCCGGCGGCGCGCTGCTCCTCGCCCTGGCCGTGCTGCCGGCGGTGAACTTCTCTCCGGCCGACCATCATCCCGAGCCGAGGGCGGACGCACACGAGCGGCATGTGGTAGACGGCGCCCAGTACGCGTCCTACCCGCGGGTGGCCGCGATCTACGATCGGGTCGCAGAGGTGCCGCAGGTCATCGACGGGATCTACTGCTACTGCGCGTGCTCCGAGCATTCCGGGCACTACTCGCTCCTGGACTGTTACAAGGACGCGCACGCGGCTCGCTGCGATGTCTGTCTCTCCGAGGCCGACATGGCGTACGAGATGTACAGGGGCGGCAAGTCCCTCGACAACATCCGGATGGCCATCGATCGACTCTACGAAACCTGATCGGGAACCCACGTGAAACGCGTCATCCCGCTCGTCCTCCTCGCCCTGATTGGCGCCGGGCTCCTGGCCTGGCGCCAGGGCGTTGTGGAGGAGAACCGGCGAGAAGAGGCGGTCGAGATCAGCAAGACCCGGGCGTGGGCCCGGGCCAATACCTCGGCCGGGGTAAGCGTGCTGCCCAAACGGGTTCCGGCGGCCGACGAGGACGAGCTCGCTGACCTGGAGGACGTGCCCGGGTTCCACGAGTACGCCATGCGCTGCTCCTCCTGCCACGTGCTCCCCGACCCGGCCGCCTACCCGGCCAAACGGTGGATCGGGAAGGTGGCCGAGATGCGCGAGCATATCGAGAAAGCCGGCGTCATCCCTCCGGACCGCGCAGAGCTCGAGGCGGCCACGGGATTCCTGGGCGCGGCTTCGGACTCGCTACGCGGCCGATGAACGGCCCTTAATGCGCGATTCACCATGAGTTCATAGTCGGCCAGCTAATATAACTGTATAGTGTTGTAGCAATTCATACGGACAGAACGGAAAGAGAGCACAACCATGAGAGCACGAACGCTGGGATTTGTCGCGCTGATCGGCGCGGTCGGCCTGGGCGCCACAGCGTGCGAGGACAGCACGACGTCGGTGGAGCCGGAGACGGCGCTGCTGAGCGTTTCGCCCGAAGGCGGCGCGCAGGACGTGAACGGCGACTCTACCTCGATCGAGGTGACCTTCGATCACGCCATGCACGATCACGCCACCGACTACATGGCCGTGCACGAAGGCGATGTCACGGGGCCGGAGGTCATGGGTTCGTGGACGATGGAAGAGAACGGCACGCACATGCGGTTCGTCCCCGACGCGGCGCTCGAAGGAGGAACGCAGTACACAGTCCACCTGGGGGGTGGGATGGAGGATCATGAAGGTCGGCCGGTCGACCTGGAGACCCACGGCATGGGCATGGGCGGCATGTGGGCCACCGACTCCATGATGACGGGAGGCATGATGGGCGGCCAGCACGCTCACATGGGCGAGGGGTGGCAGCACCCCGATAACGGCAGCTACGGGATGGTCTTTACGTTCACGACGGCCGGCACGGCTCCTTCCGAGCTGGTCTCCGTGGACCCCCAGGGCGGGGCAGTGGAGGTCGACCCCACGGAGCCGGTCACGGTCACGTTCAACCACGCCATCGACTCCACGATGGTGGACTACGCGGCTCTCCACGAGGGGGACATCAACGGGCCGGAGGTGGCCGGTACCTGGTCGCTCTCGGAGGATGCGACACAGCTCGTTTTCACGCCGGACGAGGCGTTGAAGCCCGCGACGCAGTACACGATCCACATCGGCGGCAACATGATGGATGAAGATGGCAGCCATGTGGACCTCGAGACCCACGGGACGCATATGGGCGGCGAGTGGGCCGATGGCTCCATGATGCACGGCGGCATGATGGGCGGCGACCACCCGCATATGGGCGAGGACTGGCAGCACCCCGACAACGGCAGCTACGGGATGGTGTTCACGTTCACGACCGCAGCCTGATCGACGCGCGGATGCACGGGGCGGGGCTCGCCCCCGCTCCGTGTACTCCTCCTTCTGAATACGATCCGGGCCCGCTGATACGGTCCCCTCGGCGAGGGTCTGATCGTCGAGGACCGCCTCCAGATACTGAGGAACCCCCCGCGGTTTTGCACGGTCGGACAACGCTGAACCCGTGCGCTGGACCTGCTGTCACCGAATGCCGGCTCTGGAGCAGCGTCGGGTTTGCCCGGTCGGACCAACCCGGCCCCACCCGGGTAAGAGGCTTGTCAGATCAGGCACGCTGGCATACTATTCGCGCCTCCCTGGGGGCCGTAGCTCAGCTGGGAGAGCATCGCCTTTGCAAGGCGG
>JABAOG010003854.1_pt1 | contig 17090 bp, 17 predicted proteins | sample 7062131 | NCBI WGS metagenome assembly JABAOG01 (sample SAMN14538629, study PRJNA623070) | marine sediment metagenome | biome: marine biome [ENVO:00000428]; feature: marine pelagic biome [ENVO:01000023]; material: deep marine sediment [ENVO:00002113] | place: India: Arabian Sea | collected...
ATCGACGGCACGGGCTGGCATGGCGCGCGTTGGAGCGTGATGGTCATCTCGCTGGATCGGGGGGACACGCTCTTCGCGTATCATCCGGACGAGGCGCTGGCGCCGGCGTCGAACATGAAGCTGTTCACGTCGGCGGCGGCGCTTTACTACTTGGGCGCGGACTTCCGGTACGGCACGTACCTGATGACGGACGGCGTGGTGCGGGACAGCGTGCTGCATGGCGACCTGATGCTGTACGGCACGGGAGACCCGACGCTGTCGGACCGATTCTTCGAGAGCAAGACGACGGTGTGGCAGGCGTTCGCGGATTCGCTCGAGGCGCAGGGGGTTCGCGAGGTCCGCGGCGACGTGGTCGGCGATGCCTCGTACTTCAACGGCGACGGCACGGGGCTGGGGTGGCAGGAAAACTACATGAACGCGTGGTACGCGGCGCCGGCCAGCGCGCTGTCGTTCAACGAGAACATCGTCACGCTTCACATCGAGCCGGGCGAGCAGGCGGGGTGGCGTCCGACGATCCAGATGATCCCGGGTGGGGACGGGATCTCGATCGTGAACCAGGCCACGACGGTGCGGGGCGGCCGGACGTGGATCGACGTGAACCGCGCCGCGTACGACGGCCCCATCGTGATCCGCGGACGGATCGGTGCCGGCAGCCCGGGGGTCTGGCGGGCCGTGCCGGTCGCGGACCCCGCGCGCTACGCGGCGGCCGTGCTGCGTGAGGTACTGGCGAGTCGGGGGATCACGGTGCACGGCGGCATCCGGTCGGTGCACTCGCCGGAGGCCTCGCCGTTGACGGGGCGCTCCGCGTTCGCGCCGGCGTTCGACGGCCGCCCGCCGCTGCGGGTACTGGCCGTCCACTACTCGCCGTCCATGCAGGAGATCCTCGAGGTCGTCAACAAGAAGAGCCACAACCTCTACGCCGAGGCGGTGCTCCGCACGGTGGGCCGGGTCGCGGTCGGCGAGGGCAGCGTCGAAGGCGGCGCTCGCGCCGTGCGGCACCTGCTGGAGTGCGAGGTGGGTGAGGACTCGCTGGCGCTGCGCATCTTCGACGGCTCCGGCCTCTCGGTCCTGAACCGCGCGAGCGCGCGCACGGTGACGCACCTCCTGTCCTACATGGCGCGCTCGCCGGTGTGGCCCAGCTACTGGGCCACACTGCCCGAGGCCGGCGACCCACGCGGGCTGCGACGGATGCACCAGACGCTGGCGGCGGGGAACCTGCGCGCCAAGACGGGGACGATCGACCACGTGTCGGCGCTCTCCGGCTACGTCCGCGCGGCCAACGGCGAGCGGCTCGCGTTCAGCATCCTCAGCAACGAAGTGCCGTCCACCTGGCGGGCGAAGCGGGTCGAGGACGCGATCGGCGCCCGGCTCGCGCGCTTCGATCGGCCGTACGTGGCGCCGTCGTCCGGGCCGCCGCCCGCGCCGGGCGCGGGTGCGCCGGCCGGGTCCGGCGCGATTCCGACGGCGCCGGATTCCGCGGCCGTGCGGCCGGCGGTCGAGATGTCGCCGGTCGCATGGCCGGCCGAGCCGCCGCGGGACGGGCCGAGCTACCACGTGATCCGGAAGGGCGACAACCTGGAGACGATCGCGAAGCGGTACGGCACGACGGTGCGTGCGCTGCGGGAGGCCAACCCGGGGGTCGAGGCGAGGCGGCTGCTCCCCGGCAAGCGGCTCCGGCTGCCGTGATCAGTCCGGCAGGACCCGCCGCGCGCCGGTGAAGAGCGGCAGCAGCAGCCGTTCGGCCTCCAGCTCGCCGAGCAGGTCGTTCTCGGCCACCCCGCCGTTCGAGAGGGCGGAGTGGATGATGCGGCTGCCGCCGAGCGAGATCGCGACGTGCGTGATGCGCGCCGGCCGCTCCGAGAAGTAGAGCAGGTCCCCGGCGCGCAGCGTGCCGAAGTCGGCGCCGGGATCGGCCTCCGACCCCACCCTGGCCTGCTGGTCCGAGTCCCTCGGCAGCGCGACCCCGTGCATCCAGAGCACCGACTGCACGAAGCCGGAGCAGTCGGCGCCCGCGGGCGTGACGCCGCCCCAGATGTACGGCGTCCCCGTCCAGCGGCGCGCCGTACGGACGACGCTCTCGCCGCGTGGAGGGAACCGGTCCGCGAGGCGGTCCGCCTCGACCAGCTCGCCCGTGCCCAGCTCGCCGTGCCGGCCGTCCGGCAGGCGGAACCGCCGCGGCGCGTCCCGGATCACGCGGGCGCCCCACGGCAATCGGATGAGGCCGTGGCCGCCCTCGTCGACCAGCTCGGCGCCGAGCGAGACCATCGGCTCGCCGTCGGTGGCGCGCTCCCACGCCCGGGCCCACTCCATCTCCCCGACCTGAAGGTAGCCGTGGTGCATCCAGCCGATGTAGCCGTCCTCGCCACGGACCCGCCACCACGCGTCGTGCCGCGACAGCAGCTCGAGACGGTGGCCGAGCACGTACTGCGACACCTGCGGCGAGGACACGCGCGCCTCGCCGTGGACGGGCGCGACCGCCACGCCCACGACCGCGTGGGCCGCCGCGCCGAGCGACGCGTCCGGCAGGCGCACGACCTCGTCGACGACCGGGCCGTCCCGCGCCTCCGCCACGCGCGCCGCCAGCTCGGCGACCGCATCGTCGAGCGTGGCTTCGCCGACCAGCGCCACGGCGTCCTCCCGTTCCTCGATGCGCACGTCGAACACGGCCACGCGCGGATCGAGCGCCCGCGCCTCCGCGACCGCGCGCACGAGCCGCTGGAGCCCGCTCACGGCCGCAGCGCTCCGTCCGCTCCGGGCGGCTCCGCCCTCGGGCCGGCCGCGGGGCCGGCCACCATCGTCGTCGTCATCACGGTCGAGCTCTTCGATCGGGGAACGGCCTCGCGGCCGCCGGTGCCGCGGCGCGCCGTACGGGACCCGGCAATTTACCGAAAGTCGCCGCGTCCGGCAATGGAGACGGCGTGAGTCAGGCGCGCAGCACGGCGGCGGCGAGCCGGCGCAGCCGCAGGAAGTAGAGGGACTCGGGCGAATGCCGGACCTGCGGGTGGAACCTGCGGCAGGCGCGGCAGTCGAGGTCGAAGCCGGTCGCGCCCGGCGGGAGTACGGCGGTCAAGCGGGTCGTCGGCTGGGCCTCGAGGGGGCCGTCGCAGTGCGGACAGTGCAGGCGCAGGCCGCGGGTGAGCTGGTGGTGAATGGCGTGCCGGCCACGGCGGCCGAACTGCCGCCACGTCCGTGAACGCATGCCCGATCGCATGCCAGGTCCTCCTGCCGAGAGTACCGAACCGGGAGCCAACGGGTGCAAGGTGCGTTCCCGTCATCCGACTCTGCGCTCTGCGTCGGGCGCCGGCGCCCTGCCGCGTGCGGCGTGGAGCCGGCGCCGGAGCTCGGTGATGGACATCGACCGGATCGTGCGCTCCGCCGTGGCGCGCGACTGCCAGCGCACGTCCGGCAGCGGGAAGATACGCTCCGCCTGGTCGGCGGGGTGGAAGACGAGGAACCACCGGCCGTGGTGGCGAGGGGTGCGCTCCTCGTGGGCCGTCGCGACCCACGCGTGTCCGGATGCGTCGTGAAACGTCCGCATGGTTCTATCCGCTCACGGTGTCCTGGGTGTCGAACGATCGAAGAGTGCGGCGAGCGCGCGGTCGTCGAGCCGCTCGAGCTCGAGCCCGGCCGCGTCGGTGGCCTCCGCGTCGAGGCGCGCCTGGCGCACGGGCGCGTCCGTCGGCGCGCGGGGCACGAAGAGCGCGTAGAACGCGCCCCACGATTCCCGTCCGACGACGACGTCCCACTCCCGTCCGTCCGGATCCCGAAAGCGCCGCATCAGGGAAAGGTGGGGGGAGGAACCGCTCTTGCGCAACCGGCCGTGCGGCCCTCAGCATGATCGTGACATCGGAGGGGAGGCCACCATGCCCGAGGGACTCGAGCAGCGGCTCGAAGAAGCCATTACCGAGATCTTCGCATTCGTGCCCCAGCTTCTCGCCGCGCTGGGGATCCTGCTCGCCGGCTTCGCGATCGCGAAGATGATCGAGCGCGGCACGNNGCGCGGCACGGACTCGGCGCTGCACCGGATCGGGTTCGACCGCTGGATGAGCGAGGGCGGCGTGACCGAGGCGCTGGCGCGGGCCGGCACCACGCTCGATCCGTCGAGCGTGATCGCCAAGCTCGTCTTCTGGACCGCGATGGTCCTGGTGATCCTGCTCGCCGCGAACGCGCTGGGGCTGGCGGTCGTGAGCGCGCTGTTCTACGAGCTGCTCGCCTACGTCCCGAACGTGATCGCGGCGGTCATCATCCTGGTGCTCGGGATCGTGCTCGGCGAGTTCACCAAGGACCTGATCCTGGCCTCGGCCGGCGGCCTGCCGGGCGGCGTCACGCTGGCGCGCGCCGCCAAGGCCGCGGTCGTCGTGCTCGCCGTGTTCATGGGGCTGGAGCAGCTCGACATCGCGGAGGACATCGTGCTCGTCGCGTTCATCGCGGTGGTCGGCGCGGGCGCGCTGGCCGCCGGGATCGCCTTCGGCCTGGGCGGCCGCGACGTGGCGGCGGAGATCACCCGCGCGTGGTACGAGCGCAGCCGGGAGCTGGAGCGGCGCACGCGGCGCGGCCGGGCACGGCCCTCCGGAGCCACGGCTTCGCCGCCGGCGGACGAGGACGGCGACGAGCCGCCTGCGGCCGGGGCGTAGCGGCGCTCAGCCTCCGGCCTGCTGCCGCTCGGTGCCCCAGCGGGCGCGGACCGCTTCCGACTGCTCGAGCGCGGTCCGGAGCTCTTCGGGCCCGGCGCCGGCCAGCCACCCGGCCGGCCGATAGGCCAGACGCTGACCCGTCCCGCCGCTCATCGCCTCGAAGAGGACGGCCTCCCACCCCACACCGGCCGCCTGGATCCGGTCGTCCTGCGGACCGTCGTAGACCCGGGCGCTCCAGCCACGTCCATCGGCAGACGCAAACACTCGCATGGCAGCCCCCCTTGATCGGGTGACACCCGAAAGATAGAGGCTGCGCCGGGGGAAAGCCAGGGAGAAGGCGGGGGCTCGGGCGGGGCGGGGAGCCTACCCTCAGTACCTCGTATCCAGCCCCATCACCAGCCGTGCGGTGTCCCGGGCGATGAGCAGCTCCTCGTCGGTGGGGATGACCCAGGCGGCAAGGCGGGCGCCATCGCGGCTGATGCGAGTCTCGCGGCCGCCGGTCGCGGCCTCGTTGGCGCGCTCATCGAGCTCGAGTCCGACCCATTCCAGGCCCCGGCAGATGAGGGCGCGAACCGGGGCGGCGTTCTCGCCGATGCCGCCGGTGAAGACGACGGCGTCCGCGCCGCCGAGCGCCGCCAGGTAGGCGCCGATGTACTTGCGGGCGCGGTAGGCGAAGACCTCGATCGCGAGGCGGGCGCGCCGGTCGTCGTGCTCGCGGGCCTCGGCCAGCAGCTCGCGCATGTCGTGGGTCAGGCCGGAGATGCCGAGCAGCCCGGACTGCTTGTTGAGCAGCATCTCGACCTCGCCGAGCCCGAGCCCCTCCTTGGCGGCGACGTAGTCGACGATCGCCGGATCCAGATCGCCCGAGCGGGTTCCCATGACCAGCCCCTCGAGCGGGGTGAAGCCCATCGAGGTGTCCACGGAGTCGCCGTCGGCGATGGCGCAGGCGGAGCAGCCGTTGCCCAGGTGCAGCGTGACGAGCCGCGTGGCCTCGCGCGCGGTCCCCGTCAGGCGCCGGTAGCGGTACGCGACGTAGCGGTGCGACGTGCCGTGGAAGCCGTACCGGCGGACCCGGTGCCGGCGGTAGAGCGAGTACGGGATCGCGTACAGGTAGGCGTGGTCCGGGAGCGTGTGGTGGAACGACGTGTCGAAGACGGCGGCCTGGGGCACCGCGGGGCCGAGCGCGTCCCGGGCCGCCAGGATCCCCTTCAGGTTGTGCGGGTTGTGCAGCGGCGCCAGCTCGATGTTGTCCTCGATGCCGTCGATCACCTCCGCGTCGATCAGGATGGAGTGCTGGAAGCGCTCGCCGCCGTGAACGACGCGGTGCCCGACGGCGTCGATCTCGCGCACGCCGCCGATCGGCACGCCCGACGTCTCGCTCGCGAGCCAGTCGAGCACGCGCGCGACCGCCGTGCGGTGGTCGCGGACCGGCGCGGCCTCGCGGACCGCCGCCCGGCCGGCCGCCTCGAAGCGGACGAGCGCGTGGCCGCCGATCCGCTCGACCTCGCCGCCGGCCAGCCGCTCGTCCTCGTCCCGGGCCATGCGCTCGGCGTCCGTCCGGATCAGCTCGAACTTGAGCGACGAGGACCCCGCGTTCAGCACCAGCACGTTCATCGGCGTTCTGTCAGCGGGCGACGGCGAGGACGAGGAACGCCAGCACGGCCAGCGAGACGCCGCCGTACTCCATGCCCGTGAGCCGCTCCTGGAGCAGGAGCAGCCCCGCGGCGTTGGAGAGGACGATCGCCATCGCACCGAACATCGCCATGGACTTTCCCAGCTCGACGTTCGCGAAGATGTAGAGCTGGCCGAGCGTGGCCAGGCTTCGCGTCGTGACGTAGACGATGAACCACCGGGACCAGAACGCGGCCGCCGTGAAGCCGTCCGCCCGGAGGTTGGCGCGCGCGATCAGGTCCCCGGTCGTGAAGAGGACCTGGACCGCGACGATCGCGAGCCGGAGCAGGATCGGGCTTCCCATACCACGGTTCCGCTCCTGCATCCGCCGCGCCAGCGCGGGCTCCCGGCCGTCGCGACCCCGTGCCACCCCGGGCGCCGCACTTCCCCGCTCCACCGCCCCGGGCTCTCCGCGTCAGCCCCGCGTCACCCCAGGCTCCCCCGCCCCCGCGCCCGCCTGGGGATGTGAGCGGCGGAGCGCTCACATCCCCATGATGTTGTACCCCGCGTCCACGTACAGCACCTCGCCGGTCACGCCGGCGCCGAGGTCGCTGCACAGGAAGAGCGCCGCCCTGCCGACGTCCTGCTGGGTCACGCTGCGGCGGAGCGGCGCGCGCTCGGACATCTCGCCGATCATGCCGCGCAGCCCCTTGACGCCGGCGGCGGCGAGCGTCTTGATCGGGCCGGCGCTGATGGCGTTGACCCGGATGCCGTCCTGGCCGAGATCCCCGGCGAGGTAGCGCACGCTGGCCTCGAGCGCGGCCTTGGCGACGCCCATGACGTTGTAGTTGGGCACGACCTTCTCGGCGCCGTAGTAGGTCATGGTGACGATGCTGCCGCCGCCGGCCTCGCGCATGAGCGGCGCGGCCTCGCGGGCGAGGGCGACGAGCGTGTAGGCGCTGACCTCCATGGCGGTGAGGAAGCCCTCGCGCGAGGTGTCGACGAAGCGGCCTTCGAGGTCTTCGCGGTTCGCGAAGGCGATGGAGTGGACGAGGACGTCGAGGCCGCCCCACGCGTCGCGGACCTTGCCGAAAACGTCGCGGAGCTGTGCCTCGTTCGTGGCGTCGCACTCGAGGACCAGGTCGGCGCCGATGCCTTCGGCGAGCGGCCGCACGCGGCGCTCGAGCGCCTCGTTCTGGTAGGTGAAGGCGAGCCGTGCGCCCTGCCCGTGCATGGCCTGGCTGATCCCCCAGGCGATGCTGCGCTCGTTGGCCACGCCGAACACGAGCACGCGCTTGCCGGCGAGGAGTCCCTGTCCATCGGTCATGTTCTCGATCTCCGTGGTGGAGTCCAGGTAGTCGTCACGATCTGCGAGCCGCCACGGCGCCGCGCCGGGTGCCCGTGTCCCGGGAAGGGGTCGTCCCGGCGCGAAGGTAGCGCGCGCCGCGCGTCCGGCGCAACCGGCGCGGGAGGCCTTGCGGTGCGCGGGCCGCGGCCGGATCTTACGCGCCCCATGGAGCGCACCCCGCCCGTCCCCCCGGCCACCACGGCCGAAGCCGCGGCCCCCGTGCCGGCGCCCGTCCGCACGAACCTCGGGCTGCTGGCGATGGTGGTCATCTGGGCGTTCAACTTCTCCGTGATCAAGGTCGCGCTCGAGCGGATCCCGCCGCTCGGCTTCAACGCGCTGAGGTTTCCGCTCGCCTCGCTCACCGTCTGGGTGGTGCTGCGCAGCCGCGGGCCGATCCCGCTGCCGCGCCGCGGCGACGTCGGCCGGGTGCTCGCGCTCGGCATCCTCGGCAACGTGGTCTACCAGCTCCTCTTCATCTCCGGCATCGACCGCACGCGGGCCGGGAACGCCGCGCTCCTGCTGGCCGGCACGCCGATCCTGACGGCGCTCTTCTCCTCCCTCCTCGGCCACGAGCGCGTCCGCCCGCGGGTGTGGGCCGGCGTCGCCGCGACCGTCGTCGGCATGGCGTTCGTGGTCGTGGGCGGCGCCGGCGGCGTCGAGCTGGGCGTCGAAACCATCGCCGGCGACCTGACCATGATCGGCGCCTCGCTGGCCTGGTCGATCTACACCGTCGGCGCGCGCGGCCCGATCGCGCGCTACGGCTCGGTTCCCGTCACCGCCTGGACGCTCTGGATCGGGACGGCCGGGATCGTGCTCCTCGGGCTGCCCGACCTGGCCGCCGTGGATCTGGCCGCGCTGCCGTCCGCGACCTGGGCGGCCGTGGCCTACACCGGCGTCTTCGGCATCGGCCTCGCCTACCTGCTCTGGTACCAGGGCGTGCGCTACATCGGCAACACCCGCACGGCCACCTACTCGAACCTGGTGCCGGTGCTGGCGCTGGCCGTCGCGTGGCTCTGGCTGGGCGAGGTGCCGAGCGTGTGGCAGCTCGTCGGCGCCGCGGTCATCATCGGCGGGGTGAGCGCGACGCAGCGGTGAGCGGGCGGGCGCCGGCCCACCTCTTGCGCGCCTGTATCCACGGCCGAGGGCGCGCCCCACCCTCGGGGCGTACGCGTACCTGCGTGGAGGCACCCCCATGGACATGCTCTGGCACGGCACGCTCAGCTTCGAGCTCGTCAACGTCCCGATCAAGCTGTACGAAGCCGCCCGCAAGCGTCGCGTCGAGTTCCGTCTGCTCCACGAGAAGGACCTCGCCCCGATCCAGTACCTGAAGGTGTGCAGCGCGGAGCAGGAGCCGGTGCCGGACGAGGAGATCGTGCGCGGCATCCGGATAGACGGCGAGTGGGTGACGGTGATCGACGAGGAGCTGGCCCGGCTCGCACCGCGCCCCACGCGGACGATCGAGGTGCGCGACTTCGTGGACCCGCACGAGATCGATCCCGTGTTCTACCGCAAGCCTTACTTCCTGGCGCCGGACGAGGGCGGCGAGGAGGCGTACGTGATGCTGCGGGAGGCGCTGCGCCGCAGCGGCAAGGTCGGGATCGCGGAGTTCGTGCTGATGCACCGGGAGCATCTGGCGGTGGTCCGGCCGGGCGAGGAGGCGCTGCTGCTGGAGACGCTGTACTACCCCGAGGAGCTGATCGACGAGCGCGAGCTGGGGCTGCCGACGGCGACGCGGCTGCGCGAGGGCGAGATCCGGATGGCGACCGAGCTGATCCGCAGCCTGTCGCGCCCGTTTGACGCATCGCGCTACAGGAACGATTATCGGGCGCGGGTCCTCGACCTGCTGCGTGGCAAGGCGGAGGGCCGGCTGCCGCCGCGGCTCGAGGCGCCGCCGGCGCCGAAGCCGACGCCGGTCGTGGATCTGACGCGGCGGCTGCGGGAGAGCCTCGAGCGCGTCCGGGGCGAGGGGCGTCGAGCCGCCTGACCAGGGCCGATTCCGGGAACGGGACCAACGCGTGATCGCGGGCCGCGGCCGCAGCATCCGGGAGTACGGGATCACCGCCGGGACGCTCGGCTCGACGGCCGGGCAGACGGTGATGGTCGTGCTGCTGCCGATCCTTCTGGCGGAGTACGCGCCGTCCGCCATCTGGATCGGCTTCGCGATCGGCGGCGAAGGGCTGTTCGCGCTGGTGGTGCCGTACTGGATCGGCGCGTTGAGCGACCATCTCCCCCGTCGCCTCGCCCGGCGCTGGGGGCGTCGCACGTTGTTCCTGGGCGCGACCGCGCCCATCATGGCCGCGGCGATGGCGGCCGCTCCGTTCGTCTCCGGGTACTGGCTGCTGGCTGGGCTGGCGTTCATCTTCTTCGCCGCGTTCCACGGATACCTCACGCCGCTGTGGGCGCTGATGGTGGATGCGGTGCCGGAGTACCGGCTCGGCCGGGTGCACGGCGTGCGCGGCGCGCTGCACGCGGCGGGGCTGGGGTACGGCCTCGTCGTCGGCGGGCTGCTCTTCGCGCTGTGGCCGCCGCTCCCGTTCCTGCTCGGCGCGGCGCTGATCCTCGCGACCACGGCCGTGACGCTGCGGGCGGCGCCCACGCCGCCGGAGCCCGGCAACTCGGCCCACGACCCGCCGACCGGGCAGGCGCGGGCGGTCTGGCGCGAGCTCGGCGCGCGTCCGGAGGTGCGCGGCTTCCTCGTCGCCAACGCGCTCTGGACCGGCGCCGTGGACGGCATCCGGCCTTATGTCTTCCTCTTCGCGGTGGCGGTGCTGGGGATCGACACGGCGGAGACCTCGGCCGTGCTGCTGCTGCTCGTCGGCGGGATCGGGATCGGCTCGGTCCTGCTCGGCCACCTCGGCGACCGCTACGGCCGCGCGCGGCTCCTCGCCGCGGGCGCGTTGCTTACGGGGGTGGCGATGCTGCTCGGCGTGATGGTCCGGGAGCTGGGCGGCGCGGTGCTGCTGCTGCTCGCGTCCGGGCTCGGCGCCGCGGCGCTGATCGCGCTGCCCTACCCGCTCTTCGCGGCGCTGGTCGGCGGCCGGGCGATCGGGCGCTACACCGGGCTCTACGTCCTCTCGCTCGGCCTGGCCCGCGTGGTCGCGCCGGTGCTGGTCGGCGCGGCGATCGACCTCGGCACGTCGATCTTTCCCGAGTACCGGGGGTACCCGCTCATGTGGCCGGTGGCCGGGCTCATGGCGCTCCTCGGCGTCCTCGTGCTGCGGCGGTCGCTCGCCCGCTCGCCGGCCGCATGATTGCGCCCCGTCGGGCGCGTACGTAAGCTACGGCCGGACCGCGACCCGTTCCATGACGAACCGATGACCGACGCCGTGCGCACCGGAGCCACGGTGCCCCCGACCCCGCCGCCGCCGCTCCGACCCGGCCGGCGGCTCGATCCCGCCATCTTCCAGCTCCCCGTCGAGAAGATGCGGAGCGGGTACTACTCCGACAAGTACTTCGTGCGCGCGCGCGAAGCGATCCAGGCCGGCGGACACGACCCCGTGGTGACGATGCAGGTGTTCCAGAAGAAGCGCGCCTGGCTCGGCGGGATCGACGAGGCGATCGCGATCCTGAAGCAGTGCCTGACCGAAGGGTACCACTGGGACGACCTCGAGGTGCTCGCCCTGTGGGACGGCGACCGCATCGAGCCGTGGGAGACGGTCCTGACGGTCACCGGCCCCTACGCCGCGTTCGCGCACCTCGAGACGCTGTACCTCGGCGTGCTCGCGCGGCGCACCAAGGTCGCGACCAACACGCGGCGCGTGGTCGAGGCCGCCTGGCCGAGGTCGATCATGTTCTTCCCCGCGCGCCACGACCACTGGCTGGTCCAGACCGGCGACGGCTACGCGGCGCACATCGCCGGCGCGATCGGCGTCTCGACCGACGCGCAGGCGTCGTGGTGGGGCTCGGAGGGGATCGGCACGGTGCCGCACGCGCTCATCGCCGCCTACGGCGGCGACACCGTACGAGCGAGCGTCGCACTCGCCGAGCACATGCCGGAGGACGTGAAGGTGGTCAGCCTGGTCGACTACGACAACGACTGCGTGGGCACGGCGCTCGCCGTGGCGCGCGCGCTCGGCCCGCGTCTGCACGGCGTCCGCCTGGACACCTCGGAGACGCTGGTCGACCGGTCGATCATCCCGCAGATGGGCCGGTTCGATCCGCGGGGCGTCAACCCCCAGCTCGTGTGGAACGTCCGTGCCGCGCTCGACGACGCCGGGTTCGAGGAGGTGCAGATCGTCGTTTCCGGCGGCTTCGATGCCGAGAAGATCCGACGCTTCGAGGAGCTGGGCGTACCCGTCGACTCGTACGGCGTCGGCTCCTCGCTCTTCAAGGACCGCTACGACTTCACCGCCGACGTGGTGCTGGTCGAGGGGAAGCCGGCCGCGAAGGCGGGGCGCGATGTGCGGCCCAGCCCGCGGCTGGAGCGCGTGGAGTGAGCCACCTCCGGCCGGCGCGACCCGCCCGAGGCCCGCCGCGACCCGTGCCGTCGGCGGCCCGGGCGGGGGTGGTCCGCGCCCCGACGGGGTGACCCCTCGACGGCTTCGGGGGTAGCGCCACCCGACAATCGTACGTGCCCGCGGACCCGATCGACCCGATGATGCACCGGATCCGCGGCGGCGCGCGTTCACTTCGTAACACCTGAAACAGGCGTCGGATGCTAGAGAGAATCAACGGAAGCTTCCGGGCCGGGTTCGCGGCGCTCGGGCTGTTCGCGCTCTTCTCGGGCGGGCTCCCGGAGACGGAGCTGGCGCCGCCGCGCGGCGCGGCCACCGACCACGTGGTCGTCATCTCGATCGACGGGCTGCGGCCGGACGCGATCGACAAGTACGACGCGGAGACGATCCAGCGGCTGATGCGGGAAGGGACGTACTCCCTCGAGGCACAGACGATCTTCCCGAGCAAGACGCTCCCCTCGCACACCTCGATGCTGACGGGCGTGCCGCCGGAGGTGCACGGCATCACGTTCAACAGCCGGCAGAGCGATGAGCACGGGGTGGTCGAGGTCCCGACGGTCTTCGCGGTCGCGAAGGAGCGCGGCTTCCACACCGCGGCGTTCTTCAGCAAGGCGAAGTTCCACCACCTGGCGCAGCCGGGCTCGCTCGACTACTGGCAGGGCCCCGGCTCCAACATCTCGCACTGGATGGCCACCAAGACGGTGCCGGACGCCGTGCGCTACCTGAAGCACGAGCGTCCCAACCTGATGTTCGTGCACATCGGCGAGCCGGACTACGCCGGCCACGCCATCGGGTGGATGAGCTTCGCGTACGGCTGGGCGGTCAAACGTGCCGACGGCGCGGTGGCCACCGTCCTCGAGGCGGCGGACGAGGCGTACGGCCGGGGCAACTACACGGTCATCCTCACCGCCGACCACGGCGGGCACGACCGCGACCACGGCAGCGACGACCCGCGCGACATGACGATCCCCTGGATCGCGTGGGGGAAGGGCGCGCAGACGGGCGTACCGCTGAGCGTGCCGATCCGGACCATGGACACGGCCGCGACCGCGCTGTGGCTGCTCGGCGTGGACCGGCCGCCCGGCTGGGTGGGCCGGCCCGTGGCGGCCGCGTTCACCCCGGCCACGCGTCTCGCCGTCCGGAACGCGCTCGGCGGCGGACCGGCGCCGGTGCACTGAACGCGGCGGTGCGGCGGGCCCGCCGCACCGCCGNNTCGCGACCGGCAGCGTCGCGGCGAGCCGGAAGTCCGCGAAGCCCGGCGCCTGTGGCTGCAGCGGGTACCCGTTCCGGTTCAGCTCGGCGCGCAGGTCGATGTCCGGGAAGGTGTAGATCGAGTCGACCGGCACGCCGGAGTCGTCGGCCCACAGCGCGACGGACCAGCGGCCGAAGATCTCCTCCCACGCCGCGCCCGTGGCGGCCTCCACGTTCGCGACCCCGCTCGCCGTACCCTGCGTCAGCGATCTCAGGAACGCGGTGCCGCCGAAGTGGCCGGCCAGGTACTTGACCATGAGCCACTGCGCGCCGCGCTCCTCGAGCGTACCCGGCTCCTCCACGTCGATGAGGCTGACCGCGTCCGGTTCCAGCAGGTAGCGGAAGGCGCGCGTGTAGTTGGTCTCCCTGAAGCCCACGGCCCTGTCGAGCTCGCCGCGCCGTTCGAACGCGTCGGCCACGAGGTCCTCGGCCATGTGCGCCAGCCCCTCCGAGAGCCAGAGCGCCTCCTGGCCCGCGTCCCGGCTCCGTCGCTGGTGGAAGTGGATCATGTGCTGGAGCTCGTGCGCCAGCACGGGCGGCACGGTCTTCAGGATCACGTCGCGGGACCGCGCATCGCCGTGCTCGCCGTCCGGGTCCGGCACGAGGCTGTAGAACACCTCGGCCTCGTTGCTGTTGGCGTACGTCGACGTGGGATACAGGTCGATGCCGTAGAAGAAGCCGGCGATGAACCCGGTGGCGCCCGCGGGCGTGAGCTCGTTCACCACCGGGGTGAACAGGATGATGATCCGGCCGTTGCCGTCGATGTCCGACGGCTGGCCGAAGGCCACCGTGTCGGTCGGGAAGATCGGGTCGTCGAACAGCGCGGCGAAGTCCTGGAAGTCGACGGCGGTGAAGCCGCCCGCCGGCGCGTTCACGTCCTGGTAGATCACCGCGTGGTCGCTGACGTGCTTCACCTCCGCGGTGACCTCNNGCCTGCGCGGGCGCGGTCGGCTCGGGCGCACGCGGCAGCGGTTCCGCCGTCAGCAGCGCGCGCTCGTGCGTGCGCAGGCGCGCCTCCCAGGCGGTCGGCCACGGGCCGAACGCGGCGTTCTCCAGCGGCAGCGCCTTCTCCGGCCCGCGCGGGGCGAGGGACGCGACCAGGCCCGTCCGACCGGTGACGCCGACGAGCTGGTAGGGCAGCGTCCCGCCGGCGAGCGGTTTCGCATTCTGCTGCACGGCGAGGAACGCGACCCCGTTCTGTCCACCCGGCAGGCGCACGCAGGCCATGTCGCCGGGGTCGGAAAGGGAGAGCACCTGGCCGACCGGGAGGTCGATCGGCGCGGCGCCGTCGCCGGTGACGCCGAGCGACGAGTCCGGCAGGCTCTCGACCACGCCGATCCGGACCGTGACGGCCGTGGTGCGCGTGGGCAGGCACCGGGGCACCGTCGCCCGGAGCTGCGTGCCCGACGCCTCGACGACCGTGCCGCGGATGCCGTCGAAGAGCACCACGTCGTCCGCGGCGTTCGGGCTGAAGGACTCGCCGGTGATCGTGACCGTCTCGCCCGCGGCCACCTGTGCGGGGCTCACCGACGAGATCACCGGCTTCACGATCGCGCGGGCCGTGAAGGCCGGCGGCGCGCCGGCCATGCCGGCGAATCTCGCCCGCACCTCGTAGCGGCCGGTGTCGGCGCCCAGCCGCAGGTGGGTGCTCGCGAGCCCGGCGGAGTCCGTGCTCGACGACGTCGCCGTGAGGCTCGCGCCTCCGCCGGCGACGATCTCCCAGGAGATCGAAACTCCGGGCACCGGGTCGCCGCCGTCGGTGACCTCGACGAGGAACGCCTCGGCGAGCAGCGAGCCGACCTCGCCGAACTGCCCGTCGCCGCCGTACTTCCTGAGGATGTAGCCGCTGGTGTCCGGACCGGTCCCGTCGCCGCAGCCCGCGATCGCGAGAAGCAGCGCCGCCGCCGGTCCCGTCAGGCGAGAACGCATGGCGCTTCCATCCGTGGTTGCCTTCGCCGACCGGCACACGGCCGCACGGCGGTCGTACCGATCGGAGAAGAGTACACGCGGGAAGCCGATCGCGAAACTCCACGCCTCCACGACGAAGCGGCGGGGCGCCGGGTCACGCGTGATCCGGCGCCCCGCCGCCACCGGACCGCTGCCGTCACCAGCGGGCGCGGCGGCCCCGCGCATCGATGTGGATGAACGGGCCGTGTGCGCCGTTGTCCCGGTAGATCCCGGCGCCGCCGAGCAGATCCGGGTGCTTCGACTCGACCCGCTCGACCGCCCGGAGCATGACCCGCGCATCCCTCGTGTCGCGCCGGCCGTCGCCGTCGAGGTCGTCCATGTACCAGTCGCCGTCGTTGTCGACCCAGACGTCGGCCGCATCGCCGTACTGGTGGCGGCTGAGCGACGCCCGGCCCTGGTTCAGACCCTTGCGGTTGTACTGCGGCGTCCGGAACCCGCTCATGACGATCATCCGGTCCGCGCGGATGCCCTGTGCGTTCAGCTCCTGCATGACCAGCTCGAGCTTGTCGAGGAGCCGGGTATCCACCACCACGTACTTCGGCCACACGTTGCGCTGGTCCTTCGTCAGGAACTCGCCGAGCGTGAAGTGCTCGGAGACCCGGAGCGACCGGTTCTGCGGCGTGACCTCGATGAAGCCCTCGGGCGGCGCGTACCGGTCGCGGCGGCTCTGGCGCTCGGTCGGGTACATGCCGATGAGGTACCCCTTCAGGTACCCGCCCTCCTTGTACCGGAACGGGACCTGGACGACCAGGTCCAGGTCATCCAGGCGCCGGGACTGGCCCGCCACGCTCAGCACCAGCCGGTAGACGCCCGGCGCGGCGGGCGCGACCGCCGCATCGTCGGTGCCCAGCGGCATCGGGGCGTCGGTCCCGGCGAGGTGGGCATCGCCGTCCGCGACCGGACCGACCGCGACCCAGCGGTACGCCACGCCGGCGGGCCGCGACTCGAGCCACTCGAGCGGCAGCTCCAGCCTCTCCCCGGGAAGCGCCTGCCGGATGCGCACCGCGCCGCTCCTGCCCCGCGCGGCCGAGTGGTATCGAACCTCCAGGCGAACCGGCGGCCTCGTCGCGACGGGCGGCGGATCCGGCACCCGGGCGGGCACCGGCGGACCGGCCGCCGGCACGAACCAACTCAGGGCCACCACTCCGACGGCGACGACGCTACCCAGGTGGGATTCCATGGTACTGCCTGCTCCGGTGCTGCGTGGACTGTGCGGTGATCGTCCGGTATACGGCGCGGCGGCCCGAAAAGTTCACGGCCCGCGGAACGCCGTGGGCCCGGTCCGCGAGTCAACGGAAGCCGAGCAGGTCCAGGACCGGCGCGCCCATCAGCGGCGAACTGGCCGTCCGCACGCGCGCCAGCACGGTCACGCGCTGGAGCGGCGTGAGCCGTTCGACCTGTTCGAGCCGGTCGGGCGGCACGGCAATGTAGACGAAGCTGGCCTGGTCGCCCGGCCCGCGGGCGAGGATGAACGGCTCGCCCTCGTAGAAGTCGGTCCGGATCCGCTCGGCCCGCTCCAGCGCGATGAACTGGATCGTCCACTCGACGAGCCGGCCCTGGAACGCCTGGGGGTTCGCCGCGAGGAGCTGCGGCGAGGCGTCCTTGAGGATCGCGCCCGTGTCCGCCGCCGCGGCGAGCGCCGGGACCCAGACCCAGCCCTCGAGACGAACGTGCGCCCAGTTGCCCTCCCGCGCGAGGACCTCGACCGGCGTGAGCGGCCGCACGCTCGCGATCGTGTCCCTGTCCGGCGCGCCGAGCAGCGCCGCGCCGCCCTGACCCATCCGCGCCCACCCCGCCGATGGGCCGGCCGCGGCGCTGGCCCGC
>JABAOG010018683.1_pt2 | contig 17088 bp, 21 predicted proteins | sample 7062131 | NCBI WGS metagenome assembly JABAOG01 (sample SAMN14538629, study PRJNA623070) | marine sediment metagenome | biome: marine biome [ENVO:00000428]; feature: marine pelagic biome [ENVO:01000023]; material: deep marine sediment [ENVO:00002113] | place: India: Arabian Sea | collected...
GATGTCGGTCTGGGCGAACTTCTTGGGCTTGATCTTGTGCTCCTGGGTGGCGCCGAGCAGGTCGTAGAGGAAGGCCACGTCGAGCTTGAGCACCTCGATGAACTCGATCATGCCGCGGTTGGCGATGTTGAACTCGCCGTCGAAGTTGAACGCGCGCGGATCGGAGTCGCTGCCGTACTCGGCGATCTTGCGATAGTTGATGTCNNTTGCTCCAGTCGCCGTCGTACAGGTTGGTCAGCTCGCGATAGATGTAGCGGCAGCTGGGGCAGAGGTCGCCCTCGATATAGATCTTGTGATCCTCGGAGAGCTTCTTGTTGAGCTCGCCCAGGACCTTGTCGCGAAGCTCTATGGGGATGAGGTGCAGCGGCTCCTCGTGCATCGGACAGGGTATCGTCGCCGCCGACCCGAAGATGTTGGTTTCGTCCTTCAAGTTCCCCTTCACCCACGAATAGGTATAGAGGGCGCCCTCCGGCATCCGCGAATAGCGCTCCATACCCTTCTTGAGCATGCGCACGATTGTCGACTTCGCGCCGCCTACCGGCCCGTGGAGCAGCAGTATGCGCTTCTCGGTGCCGTAGCGGTGCGCCGCGGACTGGAAGACGTTGACCAGCTTCATGAGGGGCAGATCCAACCCGAACAGGGCGTCCTTGCCGTTGTCCAACGGATCCTCGAAGAATTTGTAGTGCACGATCTTCTTCTTGTACTCATTGTACTCGTCGAAACCGTACATGAGTATCATGTCGTAGATGCGCTGATAGGCCGTGCGCGCAACCGCGGGGTTGTTTTCCACGAGGTGAAGATAATCGGAAAAGGAGCCCTCCCAATTGAGCTCCTGATATCCCTTCACGTCATGCAGGCTGGTCACGAGATCCATCAGATCGTGCTTTGGCTGAGCCATAACTCCTCCATAAAATTATGATTCTCTATATATCATATGATACCACAGCGGGCGCACCCGCTTCAACATATGCTTCAACGTCATTCCATGACCTGCCGGTCGTTCTCGCGCAGTGTGGAACGCACAACCGCCTTCATGAGCTTTGAACGGTTAGCCTTGCCGAGCAACGCCCTCAATTCGTTGTAGAGTTCGGGATCGCGCACCAACTTGCCTATGGTGCCCTCGCCGCGCCTGATGCCGCCGAGGATCTCCTCGAGATCAGCCGATGCCTTGCGCAGATTCGCGATGAGGCCCTTGGTCTGTTTCTTCTCGGGGCCGCTGATATCCTNNCACCACCTGTTTGCCCTTCGGATCGTAGATCAGGGAGTGCACGAGGCCCGGCCCCTTCTGAACCTTCTCCATCGTCACGCGTAGCGACTTGAGCGTCTGGCGCAGGTCGCCGCCCTTCTCGCCCTCGACCGACGTCAGCATCTGGCGGATCGACTTCGTGACATCACCGATGTCGTCCATGATCTTGCCCGCCTTCTCGGCCAGCGCAAAGATCGGCGTCGTCTCCGCGCTCGTGAGATAGCTGCCCGGTTCCAGCACCGGCTCATCCGGAGAACCGACGCTGACGAAGACGAACTTGTCGCCAAGCAAGCCCTGCGTGATGATCGTCGCGACCGAATCAGCGCGGATGCGCTCCTGGAAGTTCTTGTTCAAGCCAAGGACGATCATGATATCCTTCTCCTGGAGATCTTTGGAGAAGTGAATCTCGTCGACCATGCCAATGCGCAGTCCGGCCAGCTGAACGGGCGCGCCGACGCGCAATCCGCTGATGTCCTTGAACTTCGTGTACAGCTCGTAATGGCGCTCGAATAGCTTGCCCTCGCTGCCGAGCATGAAGATGAGGGTCATCACGACGACCAGCGAAATCAGCAGAAATAGGCCAACGCGAATCTCGGTGAAAAACTCTTTCTTCATCGGTACACTCCTTTAGCCGTCGCCCGTCTCCATCTCACCTTGAATGAAGTTTTGCACGATCGGATCATGCGACGCGCGCACCTCATCTTTCGTCCCGACGAAATAAAAACGCCGATCGTGCAACAGGGCGACGCGATCGGTAACCCTGAACGCCGCTTCCATATCGTGCGTCACCACGATCGACGTCACCTTGAATTTCTCCTGCAGCTCCAGGATCAGCCTGCAAATGCGCTTCGTATTCGCGGGATCCAGGCCCGTCGTCGGCTCATCGTAGAGGATGACGTCGGGATCGGTTGCGATGGCCCGCGCCAGCCCAACGCGCTTCTTCATGCCGCCCGACAAATCCGCGGGCATCATGTCCTCGGTTCCCGGCAGGCCGACCACGTCGAGCTTGCTCGCCACGATCTCCGCGATCCGATCGTCGTCATAATCGAAATGCTCGCGGATGNNAGCGCCGCCCCCTGGAACAGCATGCCGATGTGTTTGCGCATGGATACGACTTCACTCTCCTCCATCTCGCCCAGGCTATGGCCGCGAAAGAGTACGCGGCCGCTGTCGGGCCTCAAGACACCGAGCAGGAGCTTGAGGTAGACCGTCTTTCCCTTCCCGCTCCCGCCGATGATCGTGATCGTCTCGCCCTTGTAGACGGTCAGGTCGGAGTTCACGAGGACCTTGTTCTCCCCGAACGCCTTGTTGACCTTTTTGAACTCGATGATCGGAATCATGATTAAAAGTACAAAAATAGCTTCGTTAAAAAGAAATCCGATACGAATATCATGATCGACGATTGCACCACCGCCTTCGTCGTCGCCTTGCCCACGCCCTCGGTCCCGCCGCTCGTCTGCAGACCCTGGTAACACGCTATGATTGCGATGAAGTACCCGAAGAACAGCGTCTTAAAGATGCCGCTCAAATAATCCCGGAGCAGCACCGTGTTCGTGATCTGATTGATATAGAAATCGGTCGTCACACCTGCCTCCGCGACCGTGATGATCATGCCGCCGATCGTGCCCACGGCATCGGCGATCGTCGCGAGGAGCGGGCACGCGATGACCGTCGCGATCATGCGCGGGACCACCAACTTGTGGATGGGATTTGCGCCCATCGCCTCGATGGCGAGCACCTGTTCGGTCACCACCATCGAACCCATCTCGGCCGCGATGCCGGAGCCGACCCGCGCCGCGATCATGAGGCAGGTGAGCACCGGGCCCAATTCACGGAAGANNGGAAGATGGCCAGGCCGACGATCTGCCCGATATAGAGCTTGAGGCCGAAGCGGCCGAGGCCCACCGCAAGCTGCAGCGCGATCACCATGCCGGTAAAGATCGCGATGAGGAATACGATCGTAAAGGAGCGGTTGCCGATCATCGCAAACTGGCGCACGATCTCGCGAAACTGCGGCCGGTATCGGAAGATGCAGCTGATGCTCTGCATCGAGAGTTTCGCCAGTCCGCCGAGCACCTCGACGAACCTGAGGAACCGCAAACCCAATGAGCCGAGAAAGGCTATGGGGCTGAGCAATGACGGTACGAGGTGGTTATAATCCATGATTAAAATTCATAATGGAAGCCATGTACAAACTCGTCGAAGATGGGCCTCACGTTGGGCATCTCCTCGGGAGGCGCTATGACCGCCATATTGAACGAGCAATTATTCTTCTTGAGCACGACGGCCTCCATCATGAGCGGCACGCCGTCGACGCTGCCGCTCACGGTCTCCCGCAACGCGCCGCGGCCGTCGAGCGAGAACTCCTGAGAATCCGTCACCGTCCGATCGTCGATAGCTGCAACGATATCCCCCGCCACCGATTCGAGCGGGCGATCGCCCGTCGACATCTCGCATAGGACATCGGTCGAGATCGTGGAGAGGAATTCGGGATTGTACCACGAAGCCGTCCGCGCACCCGTCTTGAGGTCCTGCCACCCTTCGGGCAGCTTGCCCACGTAGTACCAGCGATCGTGAGTGATGAAGACGCGGTTGGCGCGATGGGACATCACACCGTAGTAGCGATTTGGCCCAAAGATGCAATTCGCCTGCGTAAACGCAGCCGTCAGCATCACGATCGAGATCAGTGCCCCCAGAAATCGCACGTACATATGGATACTATAACGGGAATACCCACTGATGACAAGAAGTTACACAGACGTTGACCGATCTTCCCGGCAGCATTATAACCACGGCACGTGTCAGGTATAGCCCACAATCTCATCGACGTCCGCAAGCGCTTGATAGCTGCCGCCGAACGGGCGAAGCGCGATCCGGCAGGCATCAAGCTCGTCGCCGTCTCAAAGACCAAACCGGCATCGCTGATCCGCGAAGCGCATGAGGCCGGCCAGCGCATCTTTGGAGAAAACTACGCGCAGGAGCTGGCCCACAAGGCCGCCGAACTGGCGGATCTCGACATCCAGTGGCACTTCATCGGGCACCTCCAGCGCAACAAAGCGAAGCTCGTCGCGCCCGCGGCCCGCTGTGTGGAAACGGTCGATTCACTCAAGCTCGCGGAAACGCTGAACAGCCGCGCACAAGGACCTCTCGACGTCCTTATCGAGGTGAACATCGGCGGGGAGGAGAGCAAGGCGGGGGTGGCGGAAAACGACATCCCCGCTCTGGCGCGCGATATCGCCCGGCTGGACAGGCTCAACCTCACGGGCCTCATGATCATTCCGCCGTATGTGCCCGACCCGGAGGCGTCGCGCCCCTATTTCAGGAAACTGCGCCAGATTATGACGAGACTCAATGACTCAAATGGTGTAGGATATCCCCTTACGGAACTCTCGATGGGCATGAGCCACGATTTCGAGGCAGCCATCGAGGAAGGCGCGACTATCGTGCGCGTGGGAACGGCGATCTTCGGCGAAAGGGATTACCCATGAAGGACAACTACATCATCGGCATCATCGGTGCGGGAAACATGGGCGAGGCATTGATCAAAGGCCTGCTCAACGCGCAGCTGGTGCGCCCCTACGAAGTTATCGCCTCCGGCCGCACCAAGAAGAAGCTCAACCGCCTGGAGAAGACCTACGGAGTCCACACGACGATGGACAACCTCCAGGTCGTCAACTCCACCGACACCGTGATCCTGGCCATCAAGCCGCAGAATATGGACGAGGTGCTCCCCCAGATAAGGCCGCACGTATCGCAACGGCACCTGATCATATCGATCGCCGCCGGCATCGATATGACTCGCCTGCGCCGCGGCTTAGGCACCAAGCCGAAGCTCGTCCGCACGATGCCGAACCTCCCCGCGCTCGTGGACCGGGGCATCACCGCGATCTACACGAACCACCGCCTGCCCGAGCGCTACCGCCGCTTTGCACACCAAATCTTCCAGGCGGTCGGCACCACGGTCGATCTCAGGGACGAAAAACTCATGGATGCCATTACCGCGTTCTCGGGAACGGGCCCGGCATATTTCTTCGCCATGATGGAGGGGCTGCGCGATGCGGGCGTCAAACTGGGCCTGCCGCGGAAGCTCGCCGACGCCCTGATGAAGCAGACGGTGACGGGCGCTGCAGCCATCGTCGATCAGACGAACAGGAGCCCCGAGGATCTTCGCGCCGCGGTCACCTCCAAGCGGGGAACGACGTGGGCAGCGATGAGCGTCTTCGAAAAGCACGGCTTCTGGAAGATCATGGAGGACGCAGTCAAAGCTGCAGCCAAACGATCACATGCGCTACGAACTGCAAAAGAATAAAGGAAACCGCTGGCGCGCCAGCGGAACACTAGTATGAGTGCATTAGGATATATAGTTATAGCGTTGGCCAAGATACTTGGGCTCGTCATCAACCTCTACACCCTCATCATCGTCGTGGCGGTGTTGATCTCATGGGTGAACGCCGATCCCTATAACCCGATCGTGCGCATCCTCAGGCAGCTCACCGATCCGGCGTTCATGCTCGCCAGGCGCATACTGCCGCGACAGCTGCGCTACGCCCGGATCGACATCTCCCCCCTCATCATCCTTATCGCGCTGGTCCTCATCGATACGGTCATCGGCGGCCTGCTCTACGACCTCGGGAGATATCTGCTGTACGGCAACGCAATGCCTGTCATCAAGCCATGACCGCTCTTCCCGCCATAGAAACCAAAGATGGCGTCACGGTCGATGTGCTGATTCAGCCTCGATCGTCGCGCGATGAGATCGCCGGCGTTCACGGCGACCGCCTCAAGATCAAGCTCACCGCCGCGCCGGTCGACGGCAAGGCTAACGCCTCCCTCATAGCCTTCCTGGCGAGGAAGCTGGACATCGCCAAGTCATCGATAACGATCGTGCGCGGCGAAACGGGTCGCCGAAAAACCATCGCCATGGCCGGACTGACGAAAGCTCAATTCGAGCTTCGCATAACAACCGGCTGACGCGTGCGGCTTCCACAAATTCCCTTTACTTCATAATGGGATGCGCTAGAATGGGGACTCCAGTTCCCAGCTCAATGGAGGGGTTTGTTCACCATGCCCATTTACGAATATCGATGCCGATCGTGCCTGCACGAGTTTGAACGTTTCCAGAAGATCACGGACGCCCCCGCGAGCGAATGCCCCGAGTGCGGCGGAGNNCCAGCTTCAGCCTCAAGGGCGGCGGATGGTACAAGGACGGCTACGCCTCGAGCTCATCCGGTTCGAAGAAGAGCGGAACAAAGGAAGCGCCGAAGAAGGCGGACAAAAAAACGGATAATAAATAATGGTCGATAAAGTCGACAGACCTGAGGCACCGGCGCCGTGGAGAATCAAGGAACCCGGCCGGACCAAGGACGACCGCCACTCCCAGCAGCAGGAGGAGTCCAAGGAGCAGAAGAAGGAGAAGTTTGAAAAGCGCTCCGCCGAGGGCAGATGGCAGAAGTTCGACGGCCATGCGATGGTGATCAAGCATATCCGCGTACCCTTGAGCGATCTGCGCGAGCTTCGGTTTCGCAACGCAACGATGCACAGCGGCGTCGCCACGCTCGAGGGAGATCTCCTCTGGATGAACGGACGCGTGAGCGAAGGAGCGATGATCCGCATCGGAGGGTTCGAGGATTACATGAAGGTCAAGCGATTGCGGATCGGCGATGTCGTCCCGCGAGAGTTCTGGGCAAAGGCCGACCCGCTGGAGGTGGGCATCCGCCAGGAGCGCACGCCNNCCTCCGCGGAGACTCGGCCGAGCGCAAGCTCCGTGCTGAGCATGCTAGGTTTGCGGGACAAGACGACCGGCCAGTTCCAATGGGCGGTGTTGGTGCTGTACATTTTGATTGCAACGGGGATCGCGCTAGCGATTCACGCAATGCTCACCATGACGAGGGTATAAGATGGCTGACTTCGAAGCAAAACAGTTTGGAAAATACTTCCTCATCGACAAGCTCGCGGTGGGCGGCATGGCGGAGATCTACAAGGCCAAGACCTACGGCGTCGATGGATTCGAAAAGCTTCTCGCGATCAAGCGCATCCTTCCTCACGCCGCAGCCGATCGCGACTTCATCACGATGCTCATCGACGAAGCGAAGCTCTCGGTCGTCCTTTCGCACGCGAACATCGTGCAGGTGTATGATCTCGGGAAGGTGGGCGACGACTNNTTCATCAACGGCGTCAATCTCCGCGACATCATGTACGCGTGTCGCGAGATGAACCGCACGATTCCGACCGACATCGCGGCCTACATCGTCAGCGAAGTCTGCAAGGGCCTCGATTACGCGCATCGCAAGACCGATTCAAACAACAAACCGCTCAACATCGTCCATCGAGACATCAGCCCGCAGAACATCCTCATCTCGTATGAGGGAGAAGTGAAGATCGTGGATTTCGGCATCGCGAAGGCTGCGATGAACATCTCGCACACGATGGCGGGAATCCTCAAGGGCAAGATCGCCTACATGTCGCCCGAACAGGCGCGGGGCAAGGCCGTCGACCGGCGCACCGACATCTTTTCGACCGGCACCCTCCTCTACGAGACGCNNATGGCTAAATCGCTCGCGGCGGATCTCGAAGAGCGCTATCAGAACGCCGGCGACTTTCAGATCGACCTGACGAAGTATCTCTACTCGACCTACGTCGACTTCTCGCCGCGCAAACTCGCCTCCTTCATCCACGAGCTGTTTGAGGAGAGCATCGTCCAGGAGCAGGAATCGAAGGCGCGCGCGGCGGCTCACGAGGCCCAGACGACCAGCATGAACATCGAGGAGGGGGCCAAGCAGGTCGACATCGTTCATCGCGAGGACACCGAACCGCGCGGCGACATAACCGCGGCGGTCGAAGGACCCAAGGAGGAACTCGTCGAGACCGCAGTGAGGCGCATCGCGCCAAAGCAGCCCATCGCCGAGGCAACCATCGCGGGGCCGGCCGACGAGGAGCCGCCCGCCGCGGCGGCACCGGCTCGCGCTCCCGCCGCGGCAACCCCGCCACCCAGTAAAGGGCTTCCCGGGTGGCTGAAAGCGGTTGCCGCCATCCTGGTGATCGTAGGCGGCCTGTGGGCCCTGCAACAGTTCGTGCCTCAGGTCCGCTTCTGGGAAAAGGGTCCCGCGGCACCGGTCGCCACGGTGACCACGGCGTCGATAAACTCCGAACCGACAGGCGCGCAGGTGTTCGTCGACGGCCGCGCCACGGGGCTGACGACGCCGGCAGTCGTGCCGTCGCTCGAGGTCGGCAAGTCCTACCGGATAAAGCTTGAACTCGAGGGACACGTGCCGGTCGACCAGATGCTCACGATATCATCGGCTCAGCCGATCACCGTAACCATTCCGCTCGCGATGGAGTCGGGTGTTGCGAACATCACCTCGACGCCGCCGGGCGCCCGCATCTTCCTGGGCAGCGACGACTTGAACAAGCTCACGCCATCCACGATCGACAAGATACCGCTCAACGTCGACCAGCGGATCACGCTCAAGAAGGAAGGCTACGAGGACGCCGAACAGATCATCAAGCTCACGAGCAAGACGCCTCAGTCATTTGCGTTGACGCTCAAGGAGGTCAAGGCTGACACGGGCAGCATCACCATCACCTCGACGCCCGCCGGTGCAAAAATTGAAATCGACGGAAAGGATGTCGGGCGCGTGACGCCGGCAACGGTTCCGAACCTCGAACTGAACAAGGAACACACGGTCACGCTCACGGTAAAGGATCTTGAACCGTTCACGAAGAAGTTTACGCTCAAGGACACCGAACCGGTCGAGATTGCCGGCGAGTTGACCCCCCCAACGCCGCCCGAACCCGAAAAACCCGCGGTGACGGCAAAGGGTTCGATCCACGTCACATCCTCCCCGTCCGGCGGGCTCATCTATCTCGACCGCCGGTCGACTGGGAAACGCACGCCCGCGACGCTCTCGGGTCTTGAGACGGGCAAGAAATACCGCGTCGGCGTAGCGCTGAATGGCTACCGGGATTACAGTACGAGGATCACGGTATCAAAACCACAACAGTACTCGGTGACCGCATCGCTCGCCAAGAAACCGGCGCCGACTCCTACACCGACGCCGACCCCTACACCGACGCCGACTCCTACGCCAACGCCGACACCCACGCCAACACCGACGCCAACGCAGCCTGCGGAGCTGTACGGCGAACTCGCGTTGAGCAGCACGCCACCGCGCGCAACGGTGACGATCGACGGCCAGACGATCCCGGCAAAAACGCCGGTGACCATACGCCGCGTGCGGACGGATCGTTCGCATACGGTGACCATCTCGATGCCCGGCTACAGGAGCTGGACGCGCTCGTTCAGCATGGGCGGTACGCGCAAATCATTTCACGCCAATCTTCAGCCGCAGTAGGAAGAAGGGGTACAACGGATGACGGATCAACACTTTGAAAGCAAGACCGAACTCCTGAAGGTCGAGGAGGCTCCCGATGTTGTGTCGCTGAGAAAATGTCAGCTGGTCGTCGCCGACGGCAGCGATCGGGGCAAGAAAGTCACCTTGAGCCGCAACGTAACCAAGCTCGGCAAGCGCGACACGAACGACCTGATCTTGAGCGACAAAGCGGTTTCCCGTCTCCACTGCGAAATCGAATACACGGCGGACAGCTTCCTGCTGCGCGATATGGGATCGACGAACGGCACGTTTCTGAACGGCTCGAAGGTCAAGGAGGCCTATCTCGCTCCGGGCGATCTGATCAAGATCGGCAACACGTCGATCGAGTTCGTCGCCTTCGATGAAAAGGTTAAAATCGAGCCGTCGGCGCACAACTCGTTCGGCGCGATGGTGGGCAAGAGCCTCAAGATGCGCCAGATCTTCGCTATCCTGGAAAAGATTTCCCCGAGCCAGGCGACCGTCATCATCGGCGGCGAGACGGGAACCGGCAAGGATCTCGTCGCGCAGGCCATCCACGAGCACAGTCAGCGCAAGGACAAGCCGTTCGTCGTGTTCGACTGTTCGGCGGTCGCACCGAACCTCATCGAATCCGAGCTGTTCGGACATGAGCGCGGCGCATTCACCGGCGCGGTCAAGGCGCGCCGCGGGGCCTTCGAGGCGGCTCACACCGGCACGCTCTTCCTCGACGAGATCGGCGAGCTGCCGCTCGACCTGCAGCCGAAGCTCCTGCGCGCGCTCGAGCAGCGCGAAGTCAAGCGCGTGGGCAGCAACGTTCCCGTCAAGACCGACGTGCGCGTCGTCTGCGCATCGAACAAGAACCTCAAGGAGGAGATCTCCGAGGGGCGCTTTCGCGAAGACCTCTATTACCGCCTCTCGGTAGTCAAGATCACCCTGCCGCCCCTGCGCGAGCGCTCCGAGGATATCGAGCCGATCGTCGAGGCGCTGCTTGCGCGCGGCGCCTTCAACCAGCAGGCCGACGGCAGCCTCAAGGTCACGAAGGTCGACGACGAGGCGATCAAGGTGCTACAGCGCTATTCGTGGCCCGGCAACGTACGAGAACTCGCGAACGTCATCGAGCGAGCTTCGTCATTCGTCGAGGGCGACACGATCACGCGCGCGCACCTCGACTTCATCTTCGCCGAGATGGAGCACGGCGAGGAGATGACCGAGCGCATGCAGATCGATGCCAGCGTGCCCTTCAAGGATGCGAAGCAGCAGATCGTCGAGGAGTTTGAGAAGAAATACCTCGTGGATCTGCTCGAGCAGCACGGCCACAACCTCTCCAAGGCCTCGCGCGAGGCCAAGATCGACCGCAAGCACCTGCGCAACCTCTGCAAAAAATACGGGATAGCGACGAAAGAATAGCTCCGAACTTACAATCAATCCTTCCCATTTCGCAGTTTGAAGCCGATGGGTCTGCGCTTGGGTTTTTCAATCTGCATCAAGTTTTTGATGGCACTGAACAATGAGCGAATCGCCGAATCGTGGGTCGTAAGTCGACGCTCCAATTCATCCAGCTTGTCCAATAGCAAACCTTGATTCTTGAGCGATCCTTTTAGATTGATGAATGCACGAACCACATACACGCTCATGGCTATCGCACGTTCAGAATTCAGAACATTGGCGGCCATAATCGCCCCATGCTCCGTAAAGACGTGCGGTAACTGTCTAGAATACTTCACCATTCTGAGGTGGTCACAATTTGTGACCACCTCGTTCTTCTCTTCCGGAGTGAGCTGGAACACAAAATCTTCGGGAAACCGATCTCTGTTGCGCCTTATCGCTTGATTCAGAGCTTTTGTGGTCACGCCATAGAGTCTTGCCAGGTCAGCATCGACGATGACTTTTTGATCTCGAATAATGTGTATGAGCGTTTCAATTGGCTCAACTGAAATGACGGCATCATTCATAATGTTCACCTCCTAGCGAGAGATGAAATGCAAGACTGATGCCAGGATGTAACTAGCTGTTTTTCCGTGAACACGATGTGCATGAACTGACCAATTGTCAAACAGTGTGCTCAAAAATTGGTCAGTTGCGAGGCGCAAGCCGAGCGCTAAGACGATGCGCGATGCCATGGCGAACAGCAGTGCGGCGCGCTGGCCGAAATTGGGTCGAGGGGAGATTATTTTCACAGGGAGTCCGGCATGACGTGGCTGACTAGGTTTTGCTGTTCAGAGGACGAGCGAGAAAATGATCTTCCCGAGCAACCCAATTTCGGCCTGTCGAAGCATTTTCCGTGACGCGCTGTGCTTTTGGCATCGCGCCACCTTCTTACCGTCGGCGCGGTGGAGGACGTCGCGGAGGGCGGCGGCGGATGGGACCGCGGCGGTCCACGTCCATCGAGCGCTTGATCGCAATCACCAGGCTCCTTGCGCGGTTCGCCCACATGTTGGTTCCTACAGCGTCGATGAGGATGGCCGCGCGGAAATCCTCGGCAGCCTTGCGATAGTTCTTCGCGCGCAGGTAGATCTCGCCGCGGTTGACGTAGGACGCTATATCGCGCCGATTGAGGCGCAACGCCTGGCTGTACTCGACGATCGCCTCGACGGTGCGCTGGCGCTTCTGGTGGATCGCGCCCATCACCGCATGAAAATAGGCGTTGCGATGATCCAGGACGATGAGACCCTGAAAGATCTTCTCCGCCTCTTGAAAGCGGCCGTGCTTGAACTTGATGTGCCCCGCCTCGGCAACCTGGTAGAGCTGCTCCCGCGTGACGCCGCGCAGCTCGGCAAGGCTCGCCTTGTCCTCGAGGAAGCGATAGAGCAGATCGATAAGGTGTCGGCGCCGCTCCGGATTCGGATCGACGATCTGCGTGCGCTTGCCCTGTGGCAGTGCGGTATCTTCCATCATTACCTCGCCGATAGCTTCGTGACCATCTCGCGCCGCGTGCGGTTGATCTCGCCCATCATGCCGTGGACGCTCTCCAGCGTCGACGCCACGTTCTGCATCACCTTCTGCATGTCTCCCGTCACGATATTGAGCTGATAGGTTCCCTCGCGCGTCGCCGCCTGCGTCTGCGTGAGCGTCGCGGTATAGTTGGGATCCGACGTGGACATGTTCGAGAGTTCTTCGGATGCGGAATTGATCTGTTCATTGAGACCGGCCGCCTTCTTGCCGAGATAGGAGAAGAGCACGCCGTTCTTCGTCAGGTTGACCTTCGCCAGGGCGAGGAGCACGAACTCCACGCCGATCTTGCCCTCCTTGGCGAGCGCAAGGATGCGCTGAACCTCCGCCTTGATCTCGCTCATGCGCGCCTCGTAGTCGCGCATCATCTGCGCGTCGAGCACCGTCGACCACATCTCGCCCATGAATCCTTCCCACTCGTCGAGCGTGCCCTCGGCCGCCTGTTCGAGCTCGTCGAGCGTCATGGGACCTTCCGCGCCCTCGGAGAGCTCGGCATCGACGCCCTCGCCTTCAACCTCGACCGCAGCCGCATCCTTGCTCACGACAGCCGCCTTGCCCGTTCCGAACATGCCGTCGAGAAACAGCGCACCGTCGCCGGGCTTAAACGAATTGCCGGAGTCAGTCTGGTTGAAGTCGGACGTCTTGGGATCGGGTATGGATCCCTCGGACGCGTAGGTCTCGTAGTTCTGGATGATCTGGCTCTGCCACTCCGACCACTGCTGGGCGAAGAACTTATGGATTTCCGCTTTGGGTATCTTCGCCTTGGCGAGAACTTCGTGGATATTGCCGTGTCTGAGATCTTCGATGGTCTTCCGAAGATCCTCCTCCATCCGTATCGTCTGGCGCTCGAGCGCTCGTGAACGTACCTTGTCAACCATGACAACCTCGCGAAACAGCGTCCCCTTTTTGCTCGCTTAATGCTTCGGTTTCTGCGGCGCGCCTTTCGTATCCTTCTTCTCATCGGCTTGACGATCGAGCTCCATGCGGAGCATGCGGGCGCGGTTGGCCCACTTGTCCTCGCCGGTCGGGTCGAGGCTTATCGCCTTGTCGAAATCCGCCTTCGCGTCGTCGACGAGGCCGTGATGCATATAGATCTCGCNNGTGATATCGTCCGGCGCAAGCTCCAGCGCCTGTTCGTACTCCGCGATCGCCTCGCCGTAGCGCTTCTGGCGCTGCAGGATGGACCCCATCACGGAATGGTAATAGGCGTTGTCCCAGTCGAGAATCGTGAGGACCTTGAACACGCGCTCGGCATCCTGATAGCGCCCCACCTTGAACTGCGTGAGCCCGTATTCGGCCATCTGGAAGAGCATCTCCGGCGAGAAATCGAACAGGTCCGCCCAGCTGAGCTTCCCCTTGATGAAATCNNGACGAATTGATCCATCTGCCGGTCGGCTTCCTCCCGACTCACCTTGCCCTCGTCGGGCTTGAGGTCATATTTTTTCTTGGTGTCCGCCATAATGCCTGAAAGTATCATCATCACCACCGAGCGGCAAGGCATTTCTCCTTTGGAAATGCCTGGTTACCCCCCGCAAAAATGGCCGCGCCGTGCACGGGCGTGGCCATTTTAGGATTTCGATCATCGTTTCGTTTACGAGAACCTCGATACCGTNNTGGTCACGTTGGTCAGCGTCTCCACGATCTGCGCCATCTCCTCCATCATCTGGGCGATCAGCTTCTGCGAGGTTGCGATCGAGTCCGACTCGCTCTTCGTGGACTGCAGGACCTTCGTGAACTCGTTCTGGCTGGTCGGATCGTTGGGGTCCGTCTTGAAATTGAGGAGCTTGTCGGTCGCCTTGCGCGATGCATCCTGCAGCTCGATGAGCTTGTTGGCCATGTTCACCTGCTGCAGCGCCTTGTCCTTGGAGACGATGTAGAGCACCGCCTTCATCATGTTGTACATCGCCGTGAGGTCGCCCGACATGGCCATGCGCATGAAGTAGAAGAGCACCTGCATGAGCTTCTTGCCGCGGTTGCTGTTCGAATTGATGCTGTCCCACGCATCCATCATGTTGCCTTCCATCATGAGGCTCTGGGCGTAGGCCGCGGTGCTGAACTTCGGCCCGCCTATGGTCTGCGCGCCCCAGTTGCCTGGCAGGTTGCCGAAACCCCCGGTCGTCTGCGCCTTGGTTCCCGCCGTGCCCTTGCCGGACTTCGGCGTGCCGCCATTGCCCGTCGTCTGTGCCTTGCCCTGCGTCAGCGTGGTCTTCGCGCTCGATTTGGTCTCCTTGCCCTGGAGATGCTTCGGCACGCTCATCCCGGCGTTCTGATAGATCTTCTTCGTCAGATGCTTCGACTTCTCGCCCTTCCGAGCAGACTGCGCTTCGGCCTGCTTGACGAGCTGCTTTTGATCCTTCTGCAGGGCAGCGATCCGCGCCTTGACCTTGGCGAGCTTCGCCTCGACGTCCGCCTTGACCTTGGAATCCGCCTGCGTCGCCTTCTCCTTGAGCTTGGCCTCGAGTTCCGCCTTCTGCTTCTTGGCCTCCGTGATGGCGGTATCGAACGTGGAAATCTTCGCACGCAGCTTTTCGAGACCGTCCTTGTCGAGCTTCTCAGGGACCTTGGGCTCACCGGTATTCGCCAGCGTTCCCGCCTTCTGCATGTCCTGAAGCTGCTTTAGCGTATACTGTTTGGTCTCGCCATACTTGTTCGTGAACGAAACCGAGGTCGTGGGATCCTTGAGGCCGGTCTTGTTGGCCTCGTACCACTTGTTCCACTCGGCCTTGTCGATCGAACCGTCCCTGTTCGTGTCGATAGTGCGTACATCCATCTTGATATCCATCGTGCCCTCCCGGCATTGGTTTCTGTTTTCATGGGGTGGCTTCATGCCACCACCGTCGCCCCTATACAATGCAACCTTGATGCCAAACTGCCCCATTTCGCACATTATTGAGGAAGCGATTATAGCTAATAATTACAATTGGTTGTCGGATTTACCGCAAAATGTTCAATCCATGAACGGTCAACTGGTGGCCAAAAACGGGGGATCGATACCCCATGCCGGGTCTGCCGACCCTATTGAGTTATGACCCGCTGAACGCCGTCCTTGGCCTTGGGGAATCCATCCTCGTGCGGCGCCTCCTCCTCGGGCACCTCCCTATTGCCCTCGAGATACCACACCGCCTTCTCGGCCGACAGATTGGCCACCGACGTGTAGTGATAGACCTGCGTGCCGATCATCGTGATCGAGACGAAGAGGAGCAGGACGCCGATATATCCCTTCACGTTGAAGCCGAGCTCCCACACGTTGATCTGCGGCGCAACGCGGTTGGCTATGCCCAGGATGATATCGGTCAGCAGGATCGCGATGATGACCGGCGCGGCCAGCTGGAGCGAGATCATGAATATCTGGCCGGTGATCTGCCCCAGCAGATCGATCAGGGAGAACATCCCCGGCCCCGCGACGGGAAACTCGAGCACCGGCAGGGATTTGTAGCTCATGAAGAAGCCGTCGAGGAAGACGAGATGGCCGCCGAACGACAGGTACAGGACCATCGCGAACTGAAACAGGAACATGCCCGACAGCGACCCCTGCTCGCCGAGCTGCGGGATGAGCACGCGGGCGATCGACACGCCGCGCTGGTTGTCGATCATCTGGCCGACCGACTGGAACGCGTGGAAGAGGATGCTCACGGTGAATCCGATGACGAAGCCGTAGAACGCCTCCTTGAGATAGAGCATCACGAGGTAGAGGAGGTTGTCGGCGAGCATCGGCTGGGTCTCCGGCATGAGATGCGGATACGCGAACACCGCGAGCGCCGCCGAGGCGCCGACCATGACCATGCGCGGGACCGGCTTGCCGAAGAGAAACGGCAACACCGCGGCCATCGCCAGGCAGCGAACCCATATCAGCGAGAAAAATATGAGATCAAAGCTGACGTTGATGTCTACGCCCAGGCGGTTAAGAAAATCCTGCATAGCTCAGTGAATATATGTTGGAAACGACCCGTAAATGGACGATGCAAACGATACCAGCTGCGACAGCATCCACGGCCCCATGAGTCCCAGCATGACCACGATGGAAACCAGTTTCGGCACGAACGTGAGCGTCTGTTCCTGAACCTGCGTGGTCGCCTGCAGGATGCTGATCGTAAGGCCCACCAACAGCGCAGTCACGACCGGCGGCCCCGTCAGGATGAGCGCCAGGAACAGCGTCTGTTTAGCCAGTGCGATAAAATATTCGGGCATAACCCCACTTCCTATACATATCCCAGGATCAGTCCCTTGGTAATTACGTGCCAGCCATCGACCAGGACGAAGAGCAACAGCTTAAAGGGCAGCGAGATCGTGATGGGCGATATCTGAAACATGCCCAGCGACAGCAGGATGTTCGCGATGACCAAGTCGATGATGAGGAACGGCAGGAACAGGATGAATCCGATCTGAAACGCCTCGGTTAACTCGCTCACCACAAACGCCGGTATCAGATTTATGAAATCCGTATCGGTGATGTCCGCGCGCTGCTCCTCGGTGGACCGAAGCTTGAGCGCCAGCTTGTAGAACAGCTCGCGCTCGTTCTTGTGCACGTGCTTGATGAGGAACTGC
>JABAOG010013154.1_pt2 | contig 17079 bp, 19 predicted proteins | sample 7062131 | NCBI WGS metagenome assembly JABAOG01 (sample SAMN14538629, study PRJNA623070) | marine sediment metagenome | biome: marine biome [ENVO:00000428]; feature: marine pelagic biome [ENVO:01000023]; material: deep marine sediment [ENVO:00002113] | place: India: Arabian Sea | collected...
GTACCCGTCGCATTGTCGATCGGTATCAGCTCTGTCGTATCGCTGGTGGGTTCAGGTGTTTGCGTGGGTTCAATCGTTGCCGTTGGATCCTGATTGGTGAGGTCAAAGCCAGACTGGATTAATGGTAAAGAAATGTTTCCGCCAATATCTCTCGGAGATTCAAGGGATTTTGAATCCACCTGAATGGCAGAAAATCTCAGTCCAAAAATGATTGCCAATAATATACCTGTGAAAACCAATAATTTTCTCATTTTGAATGCTCGCCTGAGCATTATATGAAAGATTCCTCAAAAATCAAATTTTTCTTTATAGATCTTAATGAAATTGATCTGAAATAATTTTCCTGGATGCCTTTTTGATCTTCACAAAATTTATATATTTTTTTGAGAAACCTCTCATGATTTTGTACTATGATTAGGTCAAATTTAACTAAGTGACTAATTATGCAGAACAGAAACAGAGCCCAAAACCTTTCAATACTTTTTACAATCTTTTCCGTTTTCATCGTTGGAATTGTCCTTGGAGGTATGGCAGTCTTTTTTGCCTATGTGATGCCTGACCGTCTCTCTTCATCGAATTCAATTTCGACATCAACTGAAACCAGCCTGCCACCTACAAGCACGCCGACTGCCATCCCTATAGATGTGTTTGCAAGCTATACCGCTGAAGAGCAGAGCATTATCAATATTTATGAGCGAGTCAGTCCTTCGGTGGTCCATGTAGTCAGCAGACAACAGATTCATTCATTTTTCTACGGCACAACATCTCGGGAAGGATCCAGATCTGGATTTATTTATGATTCAAATGGGCATATCATCACAAATTATCATGTCATCGAAGATGCCACATCGATTGATGTAATCCTGGCCAGCGGTGAGACCTATCCAGCAGAAGTAGTTGGTACGGATAGCTACTATGACCTGTCAATCTTAAAGATTGAATCTGAAGCAGAACAACTGCTTCCCCTGGACCTGGGTGATTCCAGTCTGGTCAGGGTTGGGCAAACAGTGGTGGCAATTGGCAATCCATTTGGTCTGGAGCGCACCCTGACGACCGGGACGATCAGCGCTTTAGGAAGAAGGATTGAAACAGAAAGCGGCGCTTTGATCGGTGAAGCGATTCAAACAGATGCTGCCATCAATCCAGGAAATTCCGGTGGTCCATTACTGAATATCCAGGGTCAGGTGATCGGTATCAATACTGCAATCAACTCACCTTCTGGCGGCTCAGTGGGTATCGGTTTTGCCGTTCCATCTAATGTCGTCCAGCGAGTCGTTCCCGATTTGATCAACAACGGATATTATGCTCATCCTGATCTGGGAATTTCTGTTCTTGAACTCGGTACCGAGATCTCGGTCAGTGAATCGGATCCAGATCGCGGCTTGCTGGTAGTAAATGTAGAAGATGGAGGTCCTGCAGACTATGCAGGGTTACAAGAAACCGAGATCAGTCAGCAAAGAGGTAGATATTTCTTTACGGGAGGTGATCTCATTATCGCATCAGATAATGAAAACGTGTTCAGTCGAAATGACCTGCAAGTATATGTCGATACGAATTACAGACCAGGCGATGAGGTAATCCTGAAGATCATCCGTGATAACCAGGAAATGGAGATCCCGATCATTTTGGGTTCTGATGCATCTCCATCTCTGCAGCCTTAGAAAGGGATAAAATGGATAACAACAACCCGTCAGGAAGAATTTTCTTGGTGACCGGAGGTACTGGAGCCATCGGTCAGGCAATTGTCCAGAAGCTCGCAAATGAACAGGACAGCCACGTAATCCTCATTTCTCGCAATCCAGAGAAGGCAAAGAGAACCACCGATTCAATTACAAAAGCCTCCGGAAACCAGAATGTCTGCTACCACATAGCTGATGTTTCACGTAAAGATGAGATATTCACTATCGCAGATAATTTTGAAAGGCACATCGATGTACTTATCAATAACGCGGCTGCTGCACCAAAAAAACGCACGGTGACACCCAAAGGTATTGAAATGCAGTTTGCAACGAATGTACTGGGCTATTTTTGGATGTCACAGGCATTTTTACCGCATTTGAAAAGAAGTAGCGATCCCAGAATTATTAATGTCGCCAGTTATTGGGCGGGCGATCTCAACCTGGACGACCTGGAATTCGAGCGCAGACATTATACAAACGGAAAGGCGTACAGACAGTCCAAACAGGCAGACCGGATGTTGACCGTTGAGTTTGCCAGGCGATATAAGGAATACGGGATCACCGTTAATTCCTGCCACCCTGGTGATGTCAATTCCACATTGAGCAACGACCTGGGTTTTGGGGGATTTGAATCCGCTATGCAGGGAGCAGAGACACCTGTATTACTGGCGACCTCTTCATTGGGGCGGGAGCATACAGGCAAATATTTCGCCAACGGTCAGGTTGTCCATGACCAATATGCACAAATGGATTGGGAAATCAAAAAACTGTTTGAGATTTGTGAGAGTTATTGATTCCTGAAGATTGATTTAGTTTCAACCCTCATAATTTTGATAACGCATCTCTTATCAACTGAATCGCTTTTTTAATATTTTCCGTCGAATTTGCGAAGCACAATCGTAAATAGCCTTCACCGTACTTCCCAAATGCAGTACCCGGCAGCAAGGCAACACCACATTCTTCCAATAGATAGTTTGCCATTTCCTTTGAAGAAAGCCCAAAGCCTGAAATATTTGGGAAAACATAAAAGGCACCTGGGGGATTTTGACACTTTACCCCTGGGATATCGTTCAAGCCCTGCACCAATATATCTCGTCTCTGTCGATACATAGACACCATATCATCTACAATCGATTGATCACCTGAAATTGCTTCAATGCCTGCATACTGCGTAAAACTTGCTGTGCACCCAATCGAGTGCGTCAATAAAAGCTGGATCCGATCTGCCAAATCCACCGGCATAATTCCATAGCCGAGCCGCCAACCGGTCATCGAATAGGTCTTGGAAAACCCATCACAAATAATCGTCCGTTCTTTCATCCCGGGAATTGCCGAGATGCTTGCTGGAATTTCACTATAAACGATTCGGGAGTAAATTTCATCCGATAATACCCAGCTATCATTCCTCTTTGCGATTTCTGCGATACCATCCAGATCTTTTTGCTGCAAAACTCCACCCGTAGGATTACTCGGTGAATTAATCAAAATCAACTTTGTATTCTTATTTGTTTTCTCTTTCAAGACGTCGAGATCGAAAGCAAATTGACGTTCTTCGAGCAAAGGAATGGGCACCGGTATTCCTCCAGCAACCTGGATCATCGCTTCATAAGTCGGGAATCCGGGATTTGGATAAATGACTTCATCACCAGGCTCAACCAGTGCAAGGGTTGGGAAGAAAAGGAATGGCTTGGCTCCAGGTCCAATAACCACCTCCTCAGGTTTTATTTCAACCCCTTTTCGTTGAGATGCATCAGCAGCCAGGATCTCTCTTAATTCCTTGATCCCCACCGGTGGGTTATAACGTGTCTTGCCTTGCTCAATCGCTAAACTGCCGGCATTCTTAATATTTTGAGGTGTAGGAAAATCAGGCTCTCCAATCTCAAGATGAATAATTTCTCTGCCGTTTGCTTCTAAATCTTGTGCTTTAGCCAGGACCTGATAAGCACCTTCCGCTTCCAGGTGACGTACTCTCTTAGCGTAATCCATCTCAACAATCTCCGAAATCGCTGATCAACATTAATGATTGATGATTTCACCGGCTTGTAATTGAATGAGCATAATCCAGTAATGTATCCAAACTTAAAATGGGAAGATCAACCTGATCTTTTAATTGATTTGCAAATGGCATCAGACCGGTGCTGTCGATAACAATTGCGCCAAGAGTCTGATTATCTTTAATTATTTGCTTACACTTTGCAAGAATCTCTTCTGCTGCTTCGTTGAAATCCACCTCTAATTTCTCTCCACGGATTGTGCTGCTCCACAAACCGGATAAAGTCTCTGAGGAATCATTGTCTAAGAGTCCGAAAACTTGATAATTTGACTCAAGCTTTACCCCCATCGACGTTAAATGATGATCTGTCAAATGCTCAGATTTGGCAACGACAACACCAACTTTTTGATTTCCACCGACTGCAGTTTGAGCGATTGGTAGCTGAACAACGCTTGAGAGAAATGTTGGGATCTTTAAGCTGGCTGAAACCTCCCGTTGAAAGAAAGCATAATAACCGCATTCGGACACAATTGCCTGACATCCAGCACTTTTCAGCCTTTGAGCAGCTTTGAGGATGGCAGGAAGGTATAAAATCTTTTGCTTTTCTCCGATGAATTTTTCAATATCCACTCCTTTGGCAACATCATAATGAACCGGAAATGGATACTGATCCGTAGACCATCTGTCCTCTTGAGTAACTAGATCATCATCGTGCATAAGAATTATTCCTATTCCGGGCATCATATTTACTCTCCTCAGAATGTTTTTATGTGATTTGATGTTCTATGAATGTCAAAATTTTCTAATCATCAAGAGAAGCGATTACGTCAATTTCAACCAGTACCTGATTGAGTTGACTTCCAACAGTAGTCCGAGCAGGTTTGGGGTCAGGAAAGTACCGGGTGTAAACTTCATTGAACTCGTCGAATAAATCCATATCTGCCAGATGGACGGTGGTTTTAACGACGTCATCCATCTTGCATCCTGCTTCTTCAAGGATTGCCTTGATGTTTTTTAACACCTGTTCGGTTTGTTCGCCGACTGTATCGCCAACAATCTTCCCTGTTTCTGGTGAAACTGGCAGCGTCCCCGCAGTGAAAACTAAATTACCTGCCCGGATCGCCTGTGAGTATGCCCCTGCAGGAGCAGGAGCATAAATTGAACGAACTTCAATTTTTGACATACTTCCTCCTATGGTAATCTTGATAATGCCTGATCCAGATCCTGGATTATGTCTTGGGGATCTTCAAGACCCACAGACAATCTTATCAAACCGTCATGAATTCCTGCCTCTTCTCTTTCCTCTTTGGTCATGTGTTCATGAGTAATGGTTGGCGGATGCATGCAAATCGTCCGGCTGGTACCAAAAGTAACAGCATGAACGATGAGCTCAACACTATCCATCACTGTAGCAGCGCCACGCATACCACCAGGAACGACGAATGACAGCAGACCTCCATGGGCTTTCATCTGGCTTTTGGCTAATTCATGATGTGGATGGTTCTGCAGACCGGTATAGTTTACATGCTCAACCTTGGGGTGATTGTTGAGAAAATCTGCCACTTTTTGAGCATTCGAACTATGACGATGCATTCGCAGAGATAACGTATCCATAAATTGCAGCATCAAGAATGCATCGAATGGCTGCAGGATCGCGCCAATGAACTCGGTTGTATTCCAGCGGATATCTTCGACTAGCGATTCTTCACCAATGATCGCTCCACCGAGTACTGTTGCGTTGCCTGACATGAACTTGGTCAGGGATAACAATACCATGTCAGCACCAAGTTGCATGGGCTGTTGGAGTGCCGGTGTCGCAGTGGTGTTGTCTACGAGCAGGGGAACTTTATGTGCATGAGCAACATCTGCAACCACCTGGATATCGGTCACGGACAGCGTAGGGTTGCTGGGTGTCTCGACCCAAACGAGTTTGGTATTTTCATCAATTTCTGCTGCCCAGGAGTCAGGTTCGGTAAATTCTTTCACAAAGCGAAATTCCACATTGCAGCGTTCGGGAAAGATGCTCACCGCCTGCTTGTAACCTTCACCAAAAGTGTTCAGCGAGGTCACAATATTGTCACCTGGTCTGGCAATTGTGAAGATTAAATTGAAAGAGTGCCTGGGAACCTGAGGAGGCTGTAACCGAACTCTGTTCCCCCTCTAACGCCGCCAATCGCTCCTCTAGGATACTTACGGTTGGGGTTTTCGACCTTCCATAGATGTAATCCGGGAATTTGTTAAATGATTCATACGGAAAGGTCATCGACTGAACAATCGGTGGCACAAATGCACGAAATGATTCAACATCTTTCAAGGGATGAAACCCCGCATGGAGTGCACGAGTGTCAAAGCCTTGATCATTATCATGTCTTTTAAATGGTTCTTTCTCTGGGTCATAAATCCAGGATTCTCGCAGGAAGAACGGCTTATCCGATTTCATTCTGTTTTCCTTTCGCCATCATTAAACCCTTTTACTACTGATCCACTCCTGCTCGCGGGAGACGATAGCCCTGATCTTTTTCTGGACATCATCTGGCAAAGGTTTAACTTGATGAGTTTCCAGAATTTCATCAACTCTCTCTGCGGCTTTCCCTTCCATTGACCTTGATCCATGGTTCTCCCAGGATGAAAATGGACCTTTGTCCATCAGTTCTGCGTAGAATGCGTCCTTATAATGATTCATCGTATGTTCATGTGTAAGGTAATTCCCAGTTGGGCCGAGTTCATCGACCACATCTAAAGCCAGGTTTTCATCGTTAATATCGATTCCCCGGGTCATCGCCCGTATAAAACCAAGAAAATCATTTGCCATAACAAATAACGGGAATGATGACTGCAAACCGGAATCCATAAAAGCGATATCATGAACGATATTTGCCCCGTGAAGTAATGCCGTCAAAAGGCTGATCGTCACCTCAAAACCACACTGCATATCAATTATTTTCGCATCCGTTGCACCACCAAGTCCAAATACCGGCAGATCATAATAACGACCCATGGATATGGCTACGCCTTGTTCATCCGCAAGAACATAACTGCCGATCATTGTCTTCAGGTTGTATGGTCCACCGTTCCAACCGGAGACGCCAACCGGTACACCGGGATTAACTAGCTGAGATAATACGATTCCCAGCAATATCCCAGCATTCATCGCAGACAACGCTCCAGCAGTTGTAACCGGGGCATTCACTCCACCAGCAATCAAAGGGATCCAAAGTAAAGGCAAACCTTTTCTCGCCAGGTAAATGCATTTCTGCAGTGCTTCCTGGTTGGCGATCAAGCCTGAAGTAACATTGATATAGCAGGTTGCAAATGGTTGCTGGCGAAATTCATCTGCACCACCAGAGACAGCCTCGCACATTTCGATCGCCGCAACACACCCCTCATAATCCGGTGACACGAAGACGATCGGTTTGGTGGTATTGTTCAACATCGCTTCCATCTGGTAGCGGTCGTAGATTGATTGATCTACATCTTCGGGTAAGATAGCAGACATCACGAAATCGATTTCAGGTAATGCATCCATCAAGCAGGCAGCACTGACCACATCATCTAAAACGGGTTTTCGCCGCTTATTGGTATGGTGATCTAAAATGTACAAACAATCTGAGCCCCCTCCAAAGTAGGTATTGTAGCCTCCTGCCCGGATGGCAACTCCACCGTCCCTGTTATAGAGATTCATCCGTTTCGGTGATGTTGCCAGTGCTTTTGCAACCATGAATTCTGGGATTCGCACCCTGATACCGTCAACGGTTGCACCTCCTGCTGCCAGGATTTTTCGGGCTTCTTCATCATGCACATCAACCCCAGTTCTGTTCAAGATTTCAATGGACGCAAAATGGATCTTTTCACATTCTTCTTTCCCCATTCTGGTGTGATGTGTGCTGCCTGTTCGCAAATTATGTGTTTCGATCATGGAGATTCCTTTGAAATTTACGGACTGTGAAATTGTAGGTAGGAATAATGTATAAAATAATGCTATCACGCAATAAATCAATAAGCAAATGCATTAGCAAATAATTTATTAAAGAAAATTTTTGATTAATTCATATGTTATTATTATGCGGATTGAGCAGAAATCATCAGCCCAATCCATTACCATTCTTCTATGCAATTCGTCATGAGTTGTCTAGAAAATACGTTCGAGACAGAAATATATAGCAAACCAAATTATTTTCACAAAGGAACACACTATGAGTCTTCAAGATATTTTTCAGAATGTAATCAAAGGTCAGGCGCAGGCTGTTGAGGCCGGAGTTAAGGAAGAATTGAATGCAGGTACCCCACCTGAGAAGATCTTGAACGAATCCTTGATCGCCGCGATGGATGAGGTCGGATCGCGCTTCGAAAGAGGAGAGTTCTTCGTTCCGGAAATGTTGATCGCTGCCCGTGCAATGCAAACTGGATTAAATCTTCTCAAACCTCATTTAGCTGAGGGAGACATTAAGAGCGCAGGAAGCGTTGCTATTGGTACCGTTCAGGGAGATTTACACGACATCGGAAAAAATCTGGTCGCCATGATGCTGGAAGGTGCCGGATTTGAAGTCAACGATTTAGGTGTAGATGTCTCACCGGAAAAATTTGTGAATGCAGCCAAAGAGGGTGTACAGGTTATTGGTATGTCCGCATTGCTGACGACCACCATGAGCAATATGGAATTATCTATTAAAGCACTTGAAGAAGCGGGGCTAAGGGATAAGGTCAAGGTAGTTATTGGTGGCGCACCAGTAACCCAGGACTTCGCCAATAAAATCGGCGCCGATGCATTTGCACCAGACGCATCCAGTGCAACACGCAAGGTTCGAGACCTGTTGTCCTAAAAATTTTTTATCCTCTGAGCAAACAAATCTGACAAAGATTAAAGAGCATCCAGTTAGGGATGCTCTTATCTTTTATGGACAAAGATCATCAATTCCAATCTCTGGATTGCCATAACCGAAAGGATGATTTCATGCTTGGTGTCTCCAGTTAAATCCCCCAGACGGATTGAGCTTTTCGCTTTCGCATATCCCTGGCTAATCAATGCATCTCCCAGTTTCGATGCAGGAACTCCATTGTTGAGAGCAGTTAATATTTCATTGCCAAGCATAGAATAACTGGTAAATTCAAACGGAATTGCACTTTTATCCGGGGGAACACAGAAAGGAGAGGATAGCTGAACTGCTGGTTGTGTGGTTTCCATCAATTTTGGCTTGAAATCTCAACTCGTTGGTGCAATTGTCTTCAAATCAGATAAAGCAGTCGTTTCATGAGCATTGGTTACCGTCGCAATATTTGNNATATTTGTATTACGAACTCTATCATTACATGCTGTTAATCCAGTTGAAATTGCCATAAGCACCAATATTATTTTTATCCAGTTTTTTATTTTGATTCCTTGGAAACTAGTTGCTATACTATATCCATGGATATGCAAGAATATCCCGCATTTTTACCGGGTGTTAATTCCCAGAAAGTATTTCTGCTCAGCCGGCATCTCCCAAAAATCCCACTTGGAACTGCCTCTCAATGGCTTCGCAACATCCCCAAAGGTTCCTGGATTTTAGATCCTTTTGGAAGTTCACCTCAACTATTACGTGAGGTAGCGCTTGAAGGTTATAGGGTGCTGTCAACCATCAACAATCCAGTTCTGCAATATCTTACTCGCTTTTCAGCCCTTGCACCACATGAAGATGATATCCGCAGAGTGATATCTTTTCTCGCTGGGTCTCGCAGGGAGGACATGAGGCTAGAAGCATATTTGAATGATTTATACCTTGTCGAGTGTCCTTCGTGCAATCAAACTACCTCAGCTAGTGAATTTCGCTGGCAACGTGATGACGAATTTCTACAAAGCGTCAAAATTAATTGTTCGTTCTGTGGTCATTCTGAAACACTTCAGCATAGCGAAATTTTTCGACGTGATAAAGCTTTAGAATTTTCCAAACAGCAAATCATCTTAGACTCTCAAAGATTGTTGACCAAAATCTCCCCTCCAGGTGACCCAAAAAGGATCGTTTCAACAGAGGTATTGAATCAATTTTCAGACCGGGCAATTCACAGCCTGGTGACTTTGCTATATTACGTGGACAGAAATTCTCTTTCTGAGCTGGAAGCATTCATTTTGGATGGGATTTTTTTACACGTTTTTGACCAGGCAAACACTTTATGGTCTACCGAAAATCCCAGTCAGCGTTTAAAAAGCCTGCAAACTCCAACCGAGTTCATTGAACGAAATGTTTGGGACGTAATTATTAATTTCACTGATTTTTCTATGGATGGTGAAATAGAAATACCAATGACTATCTGGCCGGATTCCCCAAAATTTGATGCAGGAATTTATATCTACCCAGGTAGATTGGCAGATTTCCTGGATGAAGAACAACAGCTTACATTCAGAGGAATACTTACGAGTATCCCCCGACCCAATCAAGTATTTTGGAATTCTTCAGGAGTATGGGCATCCCTCCTGTGGAAGGATATGCCGAACATTGAAATTGAAAGCATGTTGAAACGCAGAAGATACGACTGGAGTTGGTTCACCCAGGCTGTCTACAGTGTACTGCGTTTTACCCCAGGGTTAGTTGATCGCAATGCGGAAGTATTTGTTTTGTGTTCTGATATCGAATCAAAATTTCTCATCTCAATTACCGCTGCTGCGGCTCGGTCCGGAATAAATATTCCTGGAATCTGCATCGACAACTCAGAACAATTAGCTCAGGTACACTTTTCGCCGGGATTAAATGAAAGACAAGATGACAACCCATCTCCTTCTTTCAAAATCCGATCTTTATCTGAAGAATATCTAAATGATCGAGGAGAACCATCTTCTTTATTATCAATATTTTCAGAGGTATTTCCAAAAATTTTGCCAAGTCTATCAAAAATTGAGCAAATCAATACGGGAATAGCCCCTTACAAGTATTTATTGGATCTGATCAACCTAAACATCCTTGAAAACAGTCGGTTTGAAGCCCTCAATCGAGGCTCTCGCAATTGGGATATCCAGCGTTATTGGCTAAAAAGTCAATCTCCGATCCAACTGACACTTTCTGACCGAATTGAATTATTTGTTTGTGATTTATTATCGGAAAAACAATTTATCTCGTATCTCGATTTATCGCAAAAGGTATGCGACTCTTTCAGAGGTCCTTATACACCTGACTCTGAATTTCTCTTGCACTGTTTAAATTCATACGCGACAAACGAGCCGGACGAAGGTACCTGGAAATTTGTGAATCCGAATGAACCTGGTGAATTTGCTGAAGTTAGTGAATCAATCCCTGAAATCATAATTCGAATCGGTAAGGAAATTGGATATACTGTTTCCTATACGAATAAAAAGCTCGTTCAGGTTATTCAATACCAGGAAGAGGGTGAAGCATCCAGATTTGCGTTCAATTACCTGCCTCACGCGATCCTTTCAGATATCGATGTTAATCGACTGCAGGGAGGGTTAAACTACCTGGTGTGTTCTGAGCAATTAGTTGATTTGATCATTTACAAGCTGCGAAAAAATCCCCCACTGGCTGAACATATCCAGGACCATTTTCAAATTATCAGCAGCAAACAAATCAGAAACCTTTCACAAACAAAACATCTTACCAAAACAAACCTCCCGGAATTATTAACCACCATTTTGATTGAGCCAGTAGATAAACAATTCTCACTCTTCTAAGTGATATCGATTTAAGCGGATTTCTCAGCGATTGAGATAATCGAAAAAATCTGTAGGTAATAAATGGTCATGATAACCAGATCAAAAATTTTTGCCATCATTCAATTGGTGTCCATCGTAGCAGGTTTCGTGCTCATTCTCATTGGCATATTACAATGGAATAAATCTGAAGTTGTTATTGAATGGACTACTGAAACGGAGTTAAATACGATCGGGTTTAATATTTATCGAACTACGAACCCTGATAGTGAGTTAGTTAAAATCAACCCCGTAATAATTCCCAGTTCATCTGATCCTTTAACAGGTGGAGAGTATTCATTTCGGGACACAAATACTGAACGAAACCAGGAATATTTTTATTATCTGGAAGAAGTAACTACTTCGGGTACCGGTGAACGGCACGGTCCGATCAGCATCACCGCCAGGGGAAAGTTCACTTTTTATATCGTCACGGGCATCGTTTTCATTGGGTTATTTCTTGTGACAAAATTAAATATGAAACAACAAAAAAATGAACTATNNCGAACGAATTTTCATCTAAAAGTTCAAAGTGATAATCCCAATATTGATCTTAACCCATGGTATTCTAAATTTTTACCTGCTGAAATGATCGACCACCAATTCGATGTGACGGTTCGACATCACCATTTCAACAAATCTTCTGACGATAAATTTCCAGAAACCGTTTTCCATAATAATCGGGTAACTTTAGTTTCTGATGGATACGAAGGGGAAATATTTATTGGCGATAGGTGTGCTGAACTGGAGTTAATGACGAAACAACCTCAAATAGCTATCGACTATTTTCTCAGGGTAGTNNCACCCGATGAACCTGACAGTAGAATTGCACGGTCTATTCTTCCTCGTTCAGGCAGAGCGTGAAGAACTCCAGCCGATGAGTGAAAGCCGTGCAGTATCAAATATCCTGGCAAATGTCCCTATAATTCCTTTAAGTTCTGAATTGACTCCACAATTAATCTCCCGGATTGAAAAATTGGTTCAGGATCACCAGCCATACTCTTTGTTATTCCGTCCTGAACCCACATTCTGGAATCTAATTCTTCCAGAATGAACATGCTTGTTCCATTGGTACGATATGTGCGATAATACCTTTAAAGGTCTCATGCGTTCATTATCCAAGATCATTGTATTGAATAGGCGTTGAATTGATCGGTTAAAACAAATCATATTGGTAAGTATTCAAAAGCTCTGATTATGAATAAACGAAAAACTCGACCGTATATCCCCATATGCATCGTGCTGATTTTTACATTGCATGCGAGTTCCATACAAGCCTTTGGTTCTCAAAATTCTGAAGGCAAAAACACCATTTCTCCAAGTACAAAAGTAGTAAATTCTGATTTTCAAGAATTTCATTTTGAAGTTAGTGCTCCGTTACCCATAATTTCCAGATCATCCATCAATGGCGATCAAATTAAAATCGATGGATTTAATACTATCGGAACATCGGGGCATCCACTTCTTCCAGTCAAATCATACATGATAGCAATTCCCCCGTATGGAGATTATGAATTTATTTATTCAAGCAGTCCAGGGGAAATCTTAGATGGTAATTACAAAATACAACCTGCGCTTACACCGGTTCAGACTGGTTATGATCTCCAACCGGGAACCTGGAAATCTATAGCAGATGATTCTATCTATGGCAGTGATGACTTTTACCCACAAGAACCTGTCCAAATCATCGAAGAAGGTTGGTTCAGGGATATCCGATACGTCCGCGTGGAGGTTTATCCCCTGCAATACTCACCTGGGACAAATCAAATTCGTTATTTTGATCATTTTTCAATCTGGATATCTTTTGCACATGGTCTTGCCCATCAGGCAGATCAACAGGAAAATCCTGGGGAATCTCCACCCCCGATTTTTGAAAAGTTATACGAGGCACAATTTTTAAATTACGAAATTGGAAAGAACTGGGTTTTACCGGAAAGATCCTTCGACCAGGGTGAAATGAATTCCGAAAGCCTCGGTAATCGGTTCCGAACGAATCTCCATCACAGCGGAAGGTGTTTACAAAATCACCTACGATGATTTGCTTGGGCTGGGAATGGATATCACCCAGATAGATCCTGTGAATCTCCAATTAATCAACCAATGGCGTGAAGTTGCTATGATCGTTTCAGGACAATCGGATGGTAGTTTCGATCCAGGTGATGAGATCATCTTTTTTGGAGAAGAATTCAGCGGGGAATTATTATCCAAACGCTATGAAACCGAAGATGATGATTGGTTGACATATATCCAACAACTACCGGATGGTTCATTAGTGTCCTGGAAACCAGAACAAAATTCATTGATGATGGAAAAGTATACCAATGAAAATATTTACTGGCTGGTAGAAGGTGAATCTGCAGGTCTCCGAATGGAAACTATTAATGGAGACCCTTCTGGAATATCAATCGATCCAGTAACAACTTATACACAAACTCTCCACGAAGAGGAATCAAAACGATGGTACGTTAGCCATTTTACAGGAGAAGAGTCATTTTATTGGATTGACCTTAACACAAATAACCTGACACACACATTCACATCAACATTAACTAACATGCAGAATTGGGATCCCTCAGATGCGACCATCCGCGGGGAAATGATTACCTTGTACAACAATTACACTTCTTCACCAGACCACCATGCCAAGTTTTTCCTCAATGGCTCGCAATTTCTGGAAAGAACCTGGGATGGTATTAGCCGACTCTCATTTGAAAACCAGATCGATCCTTCCCTTCTACGTGATGGAGTCAATGAGTTTACAGTCGAATTGATCAATGATACATCCACAACTCCTCGAGTTTTCTTCGATTGGTACGAGATTGTATTTAGAAGAAATTTAATCGCTCATAACGACCAAATCAATTTTGGCAACCAGGAGTCAGGGCAGATCAAATTTGAAATCGGTGGATTCAACAATCTCACAAATCCGCTGATCCTTGATGTAACAAATCCAATAACACCGGTAAATATTACCTCACCTGAAATAATTGAATATTCACTCGAACCGCGAATATTCTTACCGACTGTCCTCAGATCTTATCCAACCCAAGTGAATATATATAACCAAAGCAGTTTCAGTAGTGATGCTCAAGCGATTAAATCATCTGATGGGATACACGGCATCACCTCGAATACTGCTGACGAATTTTCTCTCTTATTTGCCGTCGAGCAATCAGCACCTGCTGAATATTACATTACCGATGAACAATCAGTTTTAGCACCTGATGAAATCAAGTATTACTCAGATCCCGGGTTGCTGGCATCTAATGCTGGTGCAGAATACATCTTAATTACACATCCAGACCTGATGGATGCCAGTCAACAGCTGGCTGACTACCGAAATTCCCAAGGTTATTCAACCATGCTGGTCAACATCCAGGATCTTTACAATGAATTCACTGCGGGAATAACAAATCCCCTAGCCATTAAGGACTTCCTCAGATATGCATACGAGACCTATGCAGAAAAACCATCTTATGTCGTCTTAATAGGTGATGGTCACTGGAATATGAACTATTATCAATCAAACTATTTCAGTGATGAGCAGGTTTTTATTCCTCCATACCAGGCTTATGTGGATCCATGGATGGGCGAGGTTGATAGCACAAACTCACTGGCGACGATCGTCGGTGATGATCCTTTGGCAGACGTAATAATCGGACGCATACCTGTCAATTCACCAGAAGAACTCACCACATATATCAATAAAGTTATGACTTATGAATCACTATCTGATGGTCAAGCCTGGCAGAAGAATATTACTTTCGTCGCAGACAATGTTCCAGATTCTGCGGGGGATTTTGTTGCTCTCTCCGATGCGATAATTGCTGATTACATCACTCCATCCAGTTTCCTGTATGCTACAAAAATATATCAGAATGATTTTAATTGCACATCATCGGGCAGTCCTGAATGTCTGAATGTAACAGCGGCGATTTCCAGCACCTACAACCAAACGGGCACCTTGCTCCTGAACTATTCCGGACATGCCTCCATTAACCGTTGGTCTTCAGAAAGCATCTGGATGCCGGATGATATTAATTCCCTGTCAAATGACACCAAGACACCGGTGATTCTTTCGTTAACCTGCCTGGATGGTTATTGGCTTGGACCGGCACAATCTTATGTTAGTCCCAGTCTCTCTGAACTTTCCGTATTGAATGACAATGGTGGAGCAATAGCAGCGTTCTCTCCAACGGGTTTAGGAGTTGCTACTGGGCATGATGAACTGCAGCGAGGTTTTTATGATTCGTTGCTGGAAATTGGATATTGGGATTTAGGTACTGCGTCCATGAGTGCAAAGCTGAATCTTTATAATACCGGATCGAACTTCGACCTCTTGAACACATACCTTGTACTCGGTGACCCTGCACTACAAATCAAAAGACCATATGATAATAGTTTATATCTGCCTTATATCAGCCGATGAAATCGAAAACTGAAACCGATTACCATTCGATCAGTACTGAATTGATCAATAAAAAAATCGGTATTGGAACTCAAGTTTTGCTTACGGTTACAAGCAGCAGCATGGCTCCAATGTTTGATGTCGGAGATCAAATTACGGTTCAGCGTTTTCCTGCGGAGAATTNNACTCAAGGTTCCGAAGTGATTACACACAGGATCATCGCCGGGAAAGACGATCAGTGGATCACGAAAGGAGACCGCCTCTCTCACTTTGATCCACCACTTTCGGTAGAACAGATCGTCGGGAAGGTAATTTCCATCCTGCACCCTGATAAATTCGAAGATATAAATACTCAAAAATGGGTAAAGGTAAATACTCTTATTGGAATAATGGAGAAATCTTGCTACCATTTATCTTCAAGCTTCCCAGATTGGCACATATTACAGCGATTTTGTTTTAGAATATGTAAAATCACTATTCGCTTATTGATTTACATAACCAGGATTTTATAAATGTCAAATATTAATGAGCATTCAATCATCCAGCATGCGGACAATGTCATCAGCCGCGTCATTGAAGATGAAACTATTTTAGTTATGGCTCAGCAGGGACAGGTTAAAGTCGTCAACGAGATTGGTGGACTTATCTGGCAGCTTTCCGAACAAAGAATTTCGGTCTCAGAAATTGTCGAGGCAATTGTTTCAGAATACAGGGTGGAGTATCAGGTCGCCATGAAAGATGCTCAGGATTATATTCATGTTTTGGTAGATTTGGGTGCATTGGTATTATCTGAATAATTCGTACCTATCAATGAATACCAATGACTCAAGTCCTTACCCAATTAATAGAAAATTGATACCTTTACTGGTTTCAATTTTGATTGTCTTATGTTTCCCAAACATCGTTCAGGCAGTAGTAACACTCGTAAGTTTTACCGCTGCACCGGTAGAAGACGCAATCCTGATTGAGTGGGAAACTGCTACAGAATTTGATAATGCGGGTTTTTACCTTACACGCAGCACAGAAGTTGGTGGCGATTACACAACAATCTCAGATTTCATCCCTGCAGAAGGATCAGGTGTGATCGGCGCCGATTACATTTATACCGATACTGAAGTAACTATCGGAACAGTTTATTATTACATACTGGATGCGGTGAATACGAATCAGGAAATTGAGTCACACGGACCAATAAGTACAACTCTGGAAACTGAAGAATCAACTCTCACCGCAACGTCAACTTTCACTGGAACGGAAACTGCCACTATTACCCCCTCAGCGACCCAAACATTCACTCCCAGCCCCACGGATAAAACCAGCACAC